>Ga0180009_10006267_pt1 | contig 12524 bp, 7 predicted proteins | sample OS_PC_MetaG_FD_123537 | JGI IMG/M metagenome (GOLD analysis project Ga0180009, IMG submission 123537) | Groundwater microbial communities from the Aspo Hard Rock Laboratory (HRL) deep subsurface site, Sweden - OS_PC_MetaG | ecosystem: Environmental > Aquatic > Deep subsurface > Groundwater...
CAGCATATCCCTAGCAGGACGGGGTTCGCAAGCCATGCGCGTCAAGCTAAAAACGGCCAACCCACATCACGCTCTTTCCCAAGCTCCAGCTTGGGAAAGGCACCCCGGAAGCTCCAGCTTCCTGAGACCGACACAAGCTCCGCACATTCTCAATCATCCCCGACTCGCTCGTTCAATTTTTCTTGATTGTCGGTAAGCTAGAGTTTCCTGAACAGGTTACCCAAGCTGGAGCTCTCATCGTTATACATATAGAGCCCTTAGTTTTCCTCGTTCCCACCGCTCCAGCGTGGGAATGCATACCGATCTTGTCTCGGCTGACAAGGTATGGGTTCCCACGGAGGACCGTGGGAACCAGAAAAAAATGAAATATCAGCTTCCGAAATAGAACGATGCCGTCTGAAAGACATCATCGATAAAATTCGTGATATTCTAAGCCGAAATGATTCATCGGCCGGAATCTTATTCTTTTAATCGTTTGGACTGCAAGAAATAGCTGCCGTTCCGATTACTGCAAAAAGAGCAGTTGAGTGCTTCAAGCGACTCCTTTTATTCTTAGACGGTTTTTTCGATCAAAAGGGAGTATCGTTCGCCCTGATCCCTTCGGATGCGTTCATGAGAGCCATGTTATGGGGGGTGAGGCATCACTAAGCCGGTGAAAGTGTTGTAGCCCGTTCATGCTTCGACTTGGCTAAGCACCAACGGTCTACAACACATGCCAACTGCTCTCTTTAGGATTATCGTAAATCGGATGAGCATAGTCGATAATTTCGTCAGGGGTGCTTCATGACTGATTTGGAAAATTTCAAACTGTTAGGCACGGCCCTCGGCATCGGTTTACTAATCGGTCTCGAGCGAGGTTGGGAGTCTCGCGATTGGGGAGAAGGAACGCGTGTGGCCGGGTTGCGTACTTTCGGTCTAATCTCTTTGCTCGGCGGCGTTTGGGCATTGTTTGCGCGGGAGGTGGATCCGCTTTTAATCGGTTTTTCTTTTTTGGCATTGACGTTAGTATTAATGGTTGCTTATCACAGTAGCCTTGAGAGAACCGAGGACTTTGGTGTTACCAGTGTCATCGCCTCGTTGCTGGCCTTTGCATTCGGCGCGCTGGCTGTTTTCGGTTATACCGTCTTGGCTTCCTCATCGGCTGTCGTCGTTACGTTTTTACTCGGTTTTAAACCTTTACTGCATGGTTGGTTAAAAAAAATCGAGCGCCGAGAATTATTCGCAACACTAAAGTTGCTGCTAATTTCGATCGTCATACTGCCGATTTTACCCGACCGTTACTTAGACTCTTGGCAAGTATTCAATCCCTATCATGTTTGGTTGATGGTGGTCTTGATTGCGACGATATCTTATTTGGGATATTTTTCGATCAAGATTGCCGGTAACCGGCACGGTCCGGTTTTGACCGGCGTATTCGGCGGTTTGGCTTCGTCGACCGCGGTGACGCTTAATTTGGCGAGGTTTTCAAGGCAATTTCCGGGTGACGAAAATGCGCTGTCTGCCGGAATTCTCACCGCTTGCGCGACGATGTTTCCTCGGACCTTGTTTTTGGCTTCGATCATTAATCCGTCTTTGTTGAGGCCTTTGTTTCCGGCGCTTCTCTTGATGGGGTTGCTCAGTTATCTCTTTGCATTTCTGTTTTGGAGAACTGCGACAAATATCTATGAATCCGATACAGACCTCAAGCTGGAAAATCCTTTTCAATTAGTTATGGCGCTTAAATTCGGGGCGTTGTTGCTCGCTATTTTATTTATCGCTAGGATGCTGCGGATTTATTTCGGCGATACCGGAGTCTATTTTGTCGCGGCGATCTCCGGAATCACCGATGTCGACCCGATTACGCTGTCGATGTCGCGCATGAGTCAAGAAGGTTTGGCGATCGATGTCGCGGTATTGGCCATTTTGATCGCGGTGGCGGTTAATTCGATCGTCAAGAGTATCATGGCATTGAGTATCGGCGGCCGCGCGCTCGGTTTTAGGGTTGGCGGCGCGATGTTGTGTTCGGTCGGCTTGGGCGTAGCATTGTTCTTTATTCAGTAGGTGATGAAATATACCTGATTTTGATTAGCGAAGCGCATCGTAAGATTGGCTTAGTCCGGTGCAAGATTAGTCAATAAAGCGAATGGAAAGTGTTCGAATACTTCGCCTAATTTAAGTTGCCGATTTCCGTTATCATCGTTTGCCGTCAAAGCATTTCGGCTGAAAAGCTCGTAAAATTTCAAGGGAGACCCTTGCGGCAATATCAATGCCGTATCTTGCCAAATTTTCGGACGGACACGTCGGGTTTCTTTATCCAGCAAGCTTATCGTCAGTCGGGGTACGACGATTAGAGCCCATCGATCTTGTGTTTTTCTGGCATAGGCGACGATATGATCGGACTGTGTTCCGCTGCAATCGAGCTTGATGTAATCGCCATTTTGAAACAGGTCGGAGTATTGGCGCCTAAATCGTAGCGTTTGCGCGACCACAAATAATTTGATGCGCCCGTCTTCGATTGTTTCTGGCAAAGTTTTTAGTAAATCATGGCGCCCCTTGTTCGTTTCGCTATCGAGTTCGTTCAAGATATTGCCGAGGTGATTAAAGTCGACCGGTCGGCGGTTATCCGGATCGACCAGCGAGAACCGCCAGTTCTCGTTGCCTTGATAGATATCCGGCACGCCGGGCGAGGTTAATAGCAGCAGTGTTTGTGATATAGCATTGAATAAGCCCGCTGGACGAATCTTATGTTCGAATTCGAGAAAATCCGGCAAAAAAGGCGTCGAGTGTGTCTCGTTCAGGCAACGTTTGACAAACCGGCCAACCGCTTGTTCGTAAGTCGTGTTCGGATTCGTCCAAGAACTAAACTGCTTGGCCTCGCGTACGGCTTTGATCATATAATTTTCAATACGTTCTCGATACGCGGAAAACTCAGGCTCACTCAATTCAGCCAGCGGAAAAGTGCCCACGAGTGTTTGATAAAACAGATATTCGTCGTTGCGCGCGATGACCGCTTCGCTTTTATCTTTTCTGATGCGATTGATGCGATGCCAACGAAAAACCGCTTCATGCCATTGCTGCGGAATTTCGCTCAATACATTGATTCGAGCCCGCGTGTCGGCGCTTCGTTTCGTGTCGTGACTGGATAGACATAATAAACTATGGGGCCACTTTCGTGCGCGTTCCTGGTTGAAATGATGGAATGCATTGCTCGAGTTGCCGAAATGCCTAGGGTCGCTACCGACCTCGTTTAATGAAACTAGCCGGTTGTACTCGTAGAGAGCGGTGTCTTCGGTGCCTTTGGCCATGACCGGCGCGGTATATTGCTGAAAGCGCATGACGAATTTCAATAAGTCATTGAGGGAAACTGTCGAGTCTCCGGTTTTTAATAATAAGACGTCATGGATAAAGCCGAATATCGTCAGGTCGGATGCTCGACTGCGTTGGCGCCCTTGTTGAACGGCCCAGTCGATATATTGGCTGTCTTCTTTGCGTACGTTTAGGCTATTAATATAAGTCCTGTAGACAGGAAAACAGGATGCGGTTTCCTTTAGTGCATCGTGTAAGGCATTGAGGGTGTAATCGCGGGTTTTAGCGTTGGCCTCGGCGACTCTACTGAGTTGGATCGCTAGCATGTTGAGTTCGCTGGCTAGCGACGTTTCCATCACATGCTTTTTGGCTTGATAGAGAATCTCGTCGAAATCCCGTTTATGCCCGACAAAGCGCGTATAAGTGCGAGTCAACGCTTTTCGGCAGTCATGTCGATAAACAGTCCGTTGACGATCGCGGCAAATTCATAACCGGTGGTCCCGTGAATGGGCCAGTCGCTGTTAAGGTATTCATAATTCGCGACGATTTTTTCGGCAACGATATAAAGAGGAGCAATTTTCGAAGCGCAATCCTTATCGGAACGAGACATATTTTCCGATTGCAAGCGTCGGTAATAAGCGACCGGATCATGCAAGCCGTCGGCATGGTCGATTCGCAAGCCCTGGATTTTCCCTTGTTCGACGAGACTCAGAACAAGCCGGTGGCTGGCGTCGAAAACCTCCGCATCCTCGACTCTGAGCCCGGCTAGGTCATTTATGTCGAAAAAACGGCGATAATTGATTTCATCGCCGGCTACATGCCAGTAAGCCAGGCGATAGGCTTGTCGTTCCAGTAAGGCGTGCAGTTCGCCGCAGTCTTCGGGATGTCGATTGATTTCCGTTATCCTAGACCGGATAAATAATGTAAGCCGGGCATTCTCTAAACAAAGTCTCGCTAATTGTTTTTTAAATACTTCCTTATCGCGGGTTCTTTCATCGATCGACTCCGGCGTTATTTCGGTATAGGCGGGTAATTTTCCGAAACTGTTATCGAGCGTTTGATATTCGTGTAAGACGGGATCGTCTGCTTCGAAATACTCATGTAAGCGTTCGTGCTGCGAACTCAAGATCAATGGATACGTTTGCGGATCGATCGGAAAGCGATGTTCGTAATAATAAACGCTGAACTCGCCGCGCTCGCTGTCAAAGCTAAGTTTCAGTTCTTGTTTTTCGAGAATATTTCCGTAATGGTCGCCCAATACCGGAATCAAGATCTTGTTTTCGAGGACTTTTTTGACCGGATGCCAATCGATATCGAAAAATGAGGCATGGGACGAGGAAGGGCCGTTTTCCAGGACATCGAGCCACCAATCGTTGTCGGCGCCCATGATGCCCATATGATTGGGCACGATGTCGGCGATCAAGCCCATGCCGTGTTGTTGAAGTCGACTAATGAGGGTGTCGAAGTCTTCGGCCCCGCCTATTTCAGGATTGAGCGTGTTATGGTCGACGATATCGTAGCCATGCGAACTCCCCGGGCGGGCTTTCAGAAAAGGCGATAGATAACAATGACTAATGCCTAAGCGGTGAAGATAGGGAATGCAGGAGGCGACCTGCTCAAAATTAAAATGCTTGTTTAATTGTAACCGATAAGTTGAATCCGGAATGACGGAGTCCGCCTTTGGTTTATCGGAAAGCGCCATGGCCGCTAGGTTTTAGCATATCGAGAAAACTTAGGAACGGGCATGAATCACCAAAAAGCTTGCTGTTTAGGAAAGTTATTTTGTGCATATTTCTTAAGACTCGTTATCGGCTTCGGCCAATAGAAAAATTACCGACCAAGGCGTCAGCCGGCCCTGTTCGACACGTTCGGACGCGTCGGGCTCGGCGGCAAACAAGACTTCGCCATCGCTAAAGCAGTTGACCCAAGCCGGTTCGCTGCCGAGGTTGGCGATCATTTTTAAAATGCTTCCATCATTCATCGGCCATTGCACGCATAAAGCATGTTCATTGAGAACTCGGTATTCGGCTTGTCCTCCGGCCAATCCGTAGAGTCTCGGTCGAATATACCGGCTTCGAGTACGTAATAGTTTTCGGTGATATTCGAGCCATTGCAGATGCGGCGTCTCGTCGATTTCGTTCCAATCCAGTATTGCCGATTCGAAGGTTTCCGGCGCATTCGGCGTCGGAATCGGCTTTTTGGGGTTCGGTTTGAAATCGGGAAATTTGGCAAATTCGTTGAGCCTGCCTTCGGCGACTTGCTTATTTAAGTCGTCGGAGAAGTCGACAAAGTAATTGAAAGGACGGCTGCAGGCCCATTCCTGTCCCATGAACAACAACGGCGGGGAAGGGGCTAGCAGCAATATCGCGGTTGCGGCCCGTAACGCTTCGGGCGGGCATAGAGCAGATAGTCGTTCGCCATAGGCTCGGTTGCCGATTTGGTCGTGAGTCTGAAGAAAATTGACAAAAGTCGTCGGCGGTAGATATTTCGAGGGTTCGCCGCGCGGATTGTCGTCTCGGTATCTTGAAATTTCTCCCTGGAAAGCAAAGCCTTCGGCAAGGCAACGACCTAGGTGTTGAATCGGCTGCTCGCCGTAGTCTTGATAATAACCTTGGTGTTCTCCGGTCAGCTGTGCATGTAGCGTATGATGAAAGTCGTCATTCCACTGTGCGGTAAAAAAACGTTCCGGGTGCTCCGAATCTTGCCTCAAGTAATGCGCTGCATTGGCGTCGTTTTCGAGTATCAAGTGAATTTGCCGATTGAACCCCGGACCGCGACGCACGGCTTCGGCCAGACAACTCAAAAAATCCGGGTCGGATTCGTCGAAAATGGCATGGACCGCATCCAAGCGTAGGCCGTCGAAATGAAACTCGTTAAGCCAATATAAGGCATTATGGATAAAAAACTGGCGTACCCAATGGTTGTGTTCGCCGTCGAAATTTATCGCCGCGCCCCACGGCGTATGCGTTCGGTCGCTGAAAAATGGTGGTGCGTAATGATGCAGATAATTGCCTTCCGGTCCGAAGTGATTGTAAACCACATCGTTGAAAACCATCAGACCTTTGGTATGTGCACTGGCAATCAAGTCTTTTAAGTCGTCGGGTGTCCCGTAGCGGCTGTCGGGGGCAAATAACAGTGCACCGTCGTAACCCCAATTACAGCGCCCGGGGAAGTCTGCGATCGGCATCAATTGCAACGCAGTGACGCCTAAATCGACCAAGTGATCCAGATGTTTTTTAACGCCTGCAAACGTGCCTTCCTTGCTGAACGTGCCGACATGCAATTCGTAAATGACCGAATCTTCCCAAGGCAGGCCTATCCAATCATCGTCTTGCCATTGCCATTCGGTAGGATCGATGACCTGACTGGAACCGTGGACATCCTGCGGTTGATATCGGGAGGCAGGATCGGGAACTTGTATTTTTTTATCGATTCGGTATTGGTAATAAAATCCGGCGCTGGCCAATTCGCTGGTAATGCCGAACCAGCCATCATCTTCCGGTGCCATCAATAATCGTGTTTCCGGAGCCAAACCTTGTAAACAAAGTTCGACTTGCTTCGCGCCGGGCGCCCACAAGCGGAAATTGACGCGTCCGTCGTCGAGTATATGAGAGCCGAACGGCATGGAGTGTAAACGTTTTACGATAGACATAAGCTTTAACCTTACACGGCCTTTAACGACCGCAACTTTGGCGATCCTTGCAAACGCGGGGAGAGATTTTCACTCTGAGTAAATTCTGAAGAGAAAACCGTGATATTCACTTATAGGACTGTTCGTATTCTTATGATCCTTAGTTATCAATATACGCCGACGAATATATACATGCAAGGTTGGGTCGGGATTCACCCTTTAAGAACAGGCATGAAATCAGTGCTTTCATGCTCTAAGGTGAAACCGGCCATCTTATGATCGTGAGGATTAACGTTTCCGCCATTCTAAATTTCAAATGCATCTACTGAGAAGCCGTCCATGAAACGTATATAATAATGATTTTAAATTTCTCAATTTTGACGCCGAGTCATGTCCAAAGACCAAGATTTAATTTTTTCCACCGAAATTCCATTAGAACCCCATACCGTTTCAATTTGGACCGGTTTAAACGGTTGCGGCGATTCACTCGCGCTGGCGTCGGCGATACAACAAGAAAAACGCTTGTTCGTGATTATCACGCCGGATAGTCAAACAGCACTGCGTCTTGAGCATGAACTGGCGTTCTTTCTGCAAAATAAGCATCCGATTTTGCATTTTCCCGATTGGGAAACACTGCCATACGACGTGTTCTCGCCGTTGCCGGACATCGTCTCGGAACGCTTGAGAACTCTCGCGGCGCTGCCCGAAGTCCAACGCGGCGCGCTGATCGTACCGGTTTCGACACTAATGCACCGGCTAGCGCCGCGAGAGCACGTTCTGGCCAACAGTTTTTCGATCGGCGTCGGCGATATATTCAACCTGGAGCTGAACCGCGCGAAATTCGAAAGCGTCGGTTATCAGTGCGTGTCGCAGGTCTACCAACACGGCGAATTCGCGGTACGCGGCGCCATCGTCGATCTGTTTCCGATGGGCAGTAAGGTGCCTTACCGGATCGAATTGTTCGACGAAGACATCGAATCGATCCGCACCTTCGATCCCGAGACGCAGCTCTCGGTCGAAAAAATCGACCGTATTCAACTGTTCCCGGCGCGCGAATTTCCTTTCACCGAAGAGGCGATCAAGCATTTCCGCCAGGCGTTCCGAACTCGATTCCCGAACGCTTCGCAAAAGAACAGTTTGTATCTCGACGTCAGCAAGGGCGTCGCGTTCGGCGGCATCGAATATTATTTGCCGCTGTTTGTCGAAAGCACTGCCGCGTTATTCAATTATCTACCCGATTCGGCGGTGTTGGTCACGCCCGATAATTTTGCGCAAAGCACCAAGTCTTTCTATAGCGAGGCAGAAGAGCGTTACGAACAACGCAAATACGATGTCGAACGGCCGTTGCTCGAGCCCGGATTGTTGTTTTTGTCGCCGCAGGAAATGCGCGAACGGACCGAAAAGTTCGCGCGTGTGACGCTGAGTCAAGCCAGACTCGGCGGTAAAAGTGAAATCGACTTTCACTGCATGCCGCTGCCCAAGGTCACGATCGACGCGAAGCTGAAAGAGCCGGCGCGGGCGCTGCAACAGTTTCTCGATGAGTTTCCCGGCAAGGTGTTGTTCGTCGCCGAAACGGCTGGACACCGCGAGGACTTGATCGGTAAATTAAGCAAATTCGGTATCAAGGTTCATCAAGTCAATAGCTGGGACGCCTTTCTTAAGTCAGAACAATCGCCATGTATGCTGGTTGCGTCGATCGATCAAGGCTTGTGGTTGGATAGTCCGGCGATCGCCGTGACCACCGAGAGCCAGTTGAGCGGCGAAAAAGTCCAGCAGCGCCGCCGTCGCCGTAAATCGGCCGCGAAAGAACTCGAAAACATTGTCAATAATCTGAACGAATTGACGATCGGCTCGCCGGTCGTGCATGTCGAGCACGGCGTCGGACGCTATCTGGGACTGCAAACCCTCGAACTCGGCGGCATGACCGCGGAATTCCTGATGCTCGAATATGCGAACAACGACAAACTCTACGTGCCGGTCTCGTCGCTGAACCTGATCGGCCGCTATACCGGCATCAGCCCCGAAGACGCGCCGCTGCACCGGCTCGGCGGCGACCAGTGGAGTAAGGCAAAGAAAAAGGCGATGGAGCGCATTCGCGATGTCGCGGCCGAATTGCTCGACATCCACGCCAAACGCGCGATGAAAAAAGGCCATGCCTTCGATGTCGACAACACCGAATACCAAGCCTTCGCGGCCGCTTTTCCGTTCGAGGAAACGCCGGATCAGCAAACCGCGATCGAAGCGATTCTCGAAGACATGGCCAACCCGCAGCCAATGGATCGCGTTATCTGCGGCGACGTCGGCTTCGGCAAGACCGAAGTATCGATGCGCGCGGCCTTCATAGCGGTGCAAAGCGGCAAGCAAGTCGCGGTGCTGGTACCGACCACGCTGTTGGCGCAGCAGCATTATCAGAATTTCCGCGATCGCTTCGCCGACTGGCCGTTGCGCATCGAAGTGATGTCGCGCTTCGTGACGCCGAAGCAGCAAAAAGCGATTCTCGAAGACCTGGAGCAGGGCAAGGTCGATATCGTGATAGGCACGCATAAGCTGTTGTCGAACGAGATCAAATACCGCGAGCTCGGCTTGGTCGTCATCGACGAGGAACACCGTTTCGGCGTGCGCCAAAAGGAGCATTTCAAGAAGTTGCGCAACGAGATCGACATGCTGACCCTGACCGCGACGCCGATTCCGAGAACCTTGAACATGGCGATGTCGGGTCTGCGCGAAATCTCGATCATCGCGAGCCCGCCGCCAAACCGCCACGCGATCAAGACCTTCATCAGCGAATGGATCGACTCGCAGATTAAAGAGGCTTGCCAGCGCGAAATCAAGCGCGGCGGTCAAGTGTTTTTCCTTCACAATGATGTCAAGTCGATGGAAAAAATGGCGCGCCAGCTCGAAACCCTGGTGCCCGAGGCGCGCATCGAAATCGCGCACGGCCAGATGCCCGAGCGGGAACTCGAAAAAATAATGCTCGATTTCTATCACCAGCGCTTCAACTTATTGCTCAGCACGACGATCATCGAAAGCGGCATCGATATACCCAGCGCAAACACGATAGTAATCAACCGCGCCGACAAGCTCGGTCTCGCGCAATTGCATCAATTGCGCGGTCGGGTAGGTCGCTCGCATCATCGGGCCTACGCCTATTTCGTGATTCCGCCGAAAACGGTCATGACCAAGGACGCACTGAAACGGCTCGAAGCGCTCGAAGCGTCGGGCGACCTCGGCGCGGGCTTCATGCTATCGTCGCACGACATGGAAATCAGAGGTGCCGGCGAATTGCTCGGAGACGAACAAAGCGGGCAAATCCAGGAAATCGGCTTCACTCTCTACACCGATCTGCTCGAACGCGCGGTCAATGCCTTGAAATCGGGCCGCCAGCCCGAACTCGACGCGCCGATGGAAACCGGTCCCGAAGTCGATTTGCAGGCCCCTGCATTGATTCCCGAAGATTACCTGCCCGACATCCATGCTCGGCTGGTGCTGTACAAACGCATCGCCAGCACCGACACGCATGATGACCTCAGAGCCTTGCAAATTGAAATGATCGACCGCTTCGGCCTGCTACCGGAAGCAGTCAAGACGCTATTCAGCGTCGCCGAACTGAAACAGCAAGCCGAAAAACTCGGCATCAAGAAAATCGAAGCGAACGCCGGAGGCGGTCGCATCGTATTCTCACACGAACCGAAGATCGACACGGCTCGTCTGATCGAATTGATACAAACCCAGGCGCAAGTCTACAAATTCGACGGCGCGGATAAATTGCGTTTCATCATGCCGTTCAAGGCAACGGAAGAGAAGCTGGAATTCATCGAGGCTTTGTTGAAGCAGTTAGCAACTGGGGAGTAAAAACAAAAATGTGGGAGCGATCCCCAGGTCGCGATTTATGGTTGGGCGGTAATGAACACAGTTTATAAGCCGGATTGCGTGCGTTGGAATGATTGGAAAGTGAGGGTGAAGAAATGATTCCATTTGAAAAATGCCCCGTATGCGGTGGCGAGCTTGAAACTAAACCGGTAGAGAAACTATTGCGAGGTGGTGGCAACACTGTGGCATTGAGGGTAACAGCAGAAGTTTGCCGACAGTGCGGAGAACGACTTTATGCAGAGGATGTTGTTAGGTCTTTTGAAGAGATCCGAATCAAGCTCCAGAAACAGGAGTTTGATCATCTCAAGCCAGTTGGCCGGTCGTTTACTGTTGATAACGATTGGCCGAACAAAGCCATTCAGCCAACCGCTTAACTTGACTCTAAACCTTTGAGCCGATTTTGAATGACCTCACTACGCGGAAAGCTACGAGATAATGCAAAATCAAAACTCCTACAGTGATCCGTGCATTGAAACGGGCGGAAAAAATGTGGAAGGTAAGTGTCAAATGTAAAGCCTGCCCCCCGCTCTTTTTCACGCAGCGTCTTGAAGAGTCTATTTAACTAAATGGCCGATGAAATATCCTTGCATATTTTGGTCAAAGTCGTTATGTTGAAATTTGAAGACGATTCCACTACTCCCAGGAGATGAGCATTATGGCGACACAACAAGCTAGCAATGAGGAATTGCAAAAACAACTCGAGGCATTGCGTGAAGATTTCGCCGATTTGGCTAAGACAATCAAAACGATGTCATCAGCTTATGTCGGAGAAAAGCAGCAGGGTTTCCAACACGCGGCCGAACAAACTCAACAACAAGTGAAAGATTCGTTCAGCAAAGTGGAGGATGAAGTCAAGGCTAACCCACTCACCAGCCTGGCCATCTCATTTGGGGTGGGGGTGTTGATCGGCAAACTGCTGGATCGTTGAATAAAAACCATGGTTGATAACATCGGGTAATCATGAGCCTGCGTTACAGACTGAAGATACAAAGCATCGCGGTTGCAATTGCGCTCGTTTTTTTTCTGATTGCACTGAGCTTCTGCGCTGTGGCGTTGTTTTATAACTTTTCTCAGTATTTTTCAGTGGATGTGTCGGCTTTATTGACGGCGGCGGTTTATCTGATATTGGTGTTGATCGTTTTGAGCTTCGCGCGCCTATTCAGCCTACTTGATAGGCGTCAATGCGGGCCTTTACGCCGCACAAAGCGCCATAATCCACTGGAAGCCGCGCTGCAAGACTCGCTGGACCCGGAAATTCGTGACTGGGTTAAGCAGAATCCGGGGCGTAGCCTCACGCTAACCTTGTTGGCTGGCATGGTGCTGGGAAGCAGCAATGATGCGCGCGATCTGCTGAAAAAATATTGTGAACGCTATTTTAACGAGCATTGATAATTTGTAAGGCTGGCATAAGCCCAATACGCATTAAGCTAAGGATTTCGCTAAAATTAGCTTACTGAATTGCCAAAGTTTCATTGATGAATTCGTCGATTCCTCAGAGGATGGCGGATGCGCTGTGGGAGCCTCCCTACTCCCTTTATGCTCATAAAGTTAGCTATTTCGTGCATGTTCTTTAGCATCCACAAAACAATTTACCGATATGGCAAAAGTTAAGAAAAAACGTAACTACTCGCGCCCTATAGCCGCGTTCCCAGCAAGAGCCATTTGAATCGCGATGAGCGGATTATAGCCCCGATTAGCCATGGTTTGCAGATAGCTGGATATTCGACAATAAGCATGG
>Ga0180009_10006268_pt1 | contig 12520 bp, 6 predicted proteins | sample OS_PC_MetaG_FD_123537 | JGI IMG/M metagenome (GOLD analysis project Ga0180009, IMG submission 123537) | Groundwater microbial communities from the Aspo Hard Rock Laboratory (HRL) deep subsurface site, Sweden - OS_PC_MetaG | ecosystem: Environmental > Aquatic > Deep subsurface > Groundwater...
TGCTCGAAGGGCCAGAAGACTCTGCAGCGCATACGCCGATATGTAGGGGTTGCTGGACGGGTCCCAGTACCACCCCCAACCGCCATCGTCGTTCTGGCCCATCAAGATTGCGGTCGATACCTCACCAAGCCACGCTCGCATCTCCTCCCGCTGGGCCACGGATACCCGCTTATGCTTCTCGAGGTATTCGAGCGCAGCGACGGCACCGAGAACCCGGCTGGCGGCGGGATCGGCACCGAAGTAACCCTCTTGCACGAGAGCGAGCATCCCCTGCAGCGCCGGTACCACCGTTGGGAACGCGACCTGTACGCGCACCACCTGCTTCTGGTCCCCCGCCGCTCGCTCGACCACGGCGCGATAGGGATTGCCCCTCGCAGCTTCCCCCTTTTGCGTCGCAACCTCCGAGCCGCCGCGCGGCACCACCACGAGCTCCTGCCGCGATACGTCCCGCAGGTTCGTGGACGAGCCCGACGCGTCCGTAACGAGCTCATATCGCGCGGTCCCGGCTGCCGGTGCTTCGACATCGAAGTACAGCGCCGTGGTGCCGTCGGGAGGAACGCTCGCGGTCTGCGTCGCAGTGTGCACCCGCAGCGATGGTGACGAGAGAGACACGCTGACCTTCTGCGTATCAGCAGAGGCGTTTCGCACGGTCACCGGGACCTCGAGTCGGTCGCCTGCGATCATCGTGCTGGGGAAGTGGGCGCGGCCATAGAGCACCTGACGAACCGCGATGTCCTGTCGCAGCACGCCGATGCGACCTCGTGCGTCGGTCGCTACGATGGAGAGCTTCTGGTTGGTGATGGCGTCTGGAACGTGCAAGTCGAGCGAAGCCGAGCCGTCCTTCGCCACGACGCGAGGGAGCCACAGCGACGTATCGGAGAAGTTGGTTCGCACGACCACGCGCGGACGCGCCGAGCCGGCACCGTGTCCGATGGTGCCGATGCTTCCGAGACCGAAGCCCTCGCCGCTGCCTCCGCCCCCTTCGCCGATTCCGGACAACCCGAGGCCGCCGGCACCGAACGCGTCACCGATCGTGTCGCCCCACATCGATCCGTAGGCCGTGCCCCAGGTCTGTCGATTCTTTGGACCTCGGCCGGTGTGAAAACCGAACTGCGGCGGCCAACCGATGTCATAGGTGTCCGCTCCCCAGTTGCGCTGCACCACCGGCCACGTAAGCGTCTGCGCGCCCGTGCTCGCGAGGACCTTGCGATCCGGGTTGTAGAAGCGATCCATCGGCGCGCGCTCCAGCGGATCGAGCAGCGACAGCACCGCAGCGTCCGTCACGCTCGCGCCGAGCATTGCGGAGAGTGGCTGACCGTCCGCCGCACGCACGTCGAGGGCGACGTGAACGGGAGCGCCGGGCTCCACGCTCTCGGGGATGCCGTGCAGGGTGACCTTCAACGCGCGGTTGCTTGGATGCACGGCGAGATTCTGCCCGTCCGTGAGAAGCCCGACGTCCGCGCCTTTGCGCCCGACGCAGAACAACGTCAGGAGCATGGAGCCCCAGCTGGGTGCCCTGAACGTGCCCTTCGCGATTCGGCGCTTGCCCTCCCAGGCGATCGGGATCGTGAAGGACTGGATCAACGCACCCGAGCTGTCGACCACGTCTCCGTGAACCACCCTTTCGATCGGGACCACATCCAGCGGGAACGCGACCTCCACCGGTACGTCGATGCCTTCCACCACCACCGTGTCCTCAACGGACGAACGCATGGGCAGCGGCTCCTCGAGCGGAAGCGTGGTCGTGGCGATCGGGTCGCGCACGTCGTCGATGCGCGCGGCGAGCGAACTGTCGTTGTCCACGTCGAGACCCGGCGCGGCGAAGGTAAATCGTGCAATACCCCCTTCGTCGGTCCTGTGCTCCAGCGCCTGGCCGGAAGGGACCTCGAGGACCACTTTTCGATCGCGCTGCGGGACGCCATCGAGGTCCACCACGCGCACCATCGCGTTGACGCGATCGCCTGCCGCATAGCGCGTCCGGTCGAGCTCGATGACGGCCTTGTACGGGTTGGCCTCGTACCGCATGTCGCGACGAATCGCGTCAGCGCGGCCAAGCTCGTCGTGTGCGGTGATCTGGATGCGTACGTGCGACGCGTTGTGCGCTCCCTGGTGAACGGCGCGCATGGTGTCGGCGCCGAGCGTGTAGCGATGCGGACCGGCGCCCACCACCGCGTGCTCTTCATGGTGCAGCGACCGTCCGTTCACGAGCACCTCGACCTCGAGCTTGCCGCGATTGAACTTGCTCCCATTGAAGTACCCAAGGTTGATGGTCAGCGGGAGCGTGGATTGTGCTGGCGTGAGGAAGCGAGCGAGATCGTGACGGATCTCGATCGACGGTGGGACGAACCGTTCGATGCGCAGATCGCCTTCCGCGCGTTCACCCCCGTGACTGGCGGCGAGGCGCATTCGACCTTCCTTCGCGTTGGGCGGCAGTGGGAGCTCGAGGGTGGCAATGCCCCACCCATCCGTGCGCATGACACCGCCGCCGACCACCCGGCCGCGCCGATCCATCAGCTCTACGTCGATGTCCTTGTCCGCGAGTGGACGGAATTCGCCACGAAGGGTCCAAGCCACCGCCCGCACCTGGATGGGTTGGCCGGGGTTGTATACGCCCCGATCGGTGTATACGTAGATTGCCGGCTGCTCGAACGATTCTGTTCGCGAATTGGCGCTGTAGTCGAGCCAGGCATGCTGGGTGCCGTGCTGGACTACGAGCCTTCCGCCCGCCGATTTCTCTTTGCCCGCAGGTGCCCGACGAAACGCGATCGTGCCGCTGTCGTCCATCGTGCCGATGTGCTGGTCGTCGAGATACACCTTGGCCCCGCGTGCGGGACGGAACTGCCCATCGAGTGCGAGTACGTGGACGAAGGTGCCTTCGCCGGCCCAGCTCTGGTAGGGGGCGTCGACCACGAGATGCAGCGAGGACTTCGTGCCATCCTTGATGGTGCCGAGCTTGTGTCCATCGCCTGGTGTGCCCACGAGCACCTCGAGTGGTTTGGCGGATCGAGCCATGGACTCGGCGGGCGGTGGTGTAGGCGGAGCGGGCGCGAGTGGTGCAGATTGCGGGGCATGCGCGGTGCAAACGGCAGCGGGGAGATCGTCGATCAGGGGCGGCAATCCGTCGTCGCCGGAGGGCGGCAAGCTCGACCCGGTCAGCCCGTGCGGGCCGCATCCGAGGAACATCGACACAACCAGCGGCACCAGAGCCGCGCGGGGAGCACAACGCATGCGAGTATCCTCGATCAACAGGTCTTTCGTTGCCTTGGACCGCCTCGCACCCCAGAAGTTCCCGGTTGTGGCCCAGAGGTCCAGCGTTGTCGTGCCTGCGCGGATGGGCTAGGTCCCACACCCATGCGACATCAGGTGGAAGAATACGTGCGCTGGGAGGACATCGACGCAGCCGGCATCATCAACTATCAGGCGTACCTGCGGTTCTTCGGATTGGCAGAAGTGGAGATGCTGCGGTCCTGCGGCTTGACCTACAGCGTTCTGACCGAAGAGCTCGGCCTGTGGCTGCCGCGTGTGCGCGTCGAATGCGAGTTCTACTATCCCGTACGCCTCGACGAGCTACTGGTCGTCGAATCCTTCTTTGGCCGTGTGGGTAACTCGTCAATTCGGTTGGACTTCGAAGTCCGTCGCAAGTCGGATCCCGAGTTGGTCGTAGCGCGCGGGCAGTACGTGCTCGTCACGGTTAGCCACGGAGACTTCAAGCCGATTACTGTTCCCGACGCGTTCCGCGAGCGGATCGCACCCTACCTCGAGTTCCAGCCTGAGCCTGGGAGTGGTCCCCGCAATCGGCCTTTCTAGGGAGCGCCAAAGAATAGGCTGGTCCACTTGGCGTGGAGAAACGGGTGGCACGGCCAAGCAAGCCTTTGAACGCCTGCAAGGTCCTGCTTGGCCGTGGGCGGCGAAGTGCCATGCAGAGCATGAAACACGGCCAAGCAGTCGCTTCGCGGCGATTGCACTCTTGCTTGGCCATGCCACCCAAGTCGCACTCGGTGGACCAGCTATTTCCGTGGCGATCCCTTAGCGCTACCGCCGTCGATTCAGCCGGTCCGCCGCCTTGGACATCGCCGCACGTGGCCCATCGAGCGCCACGCTGCGCACGTCCTTCCACTTCAGTCCCCCTGTCGCCTTGCGCCACCTCGGCACGTCCGTCGACCGCTCGAATCCGCGGTACCCCAGCAACATGCCGTGCTTCTTGAGCATCTCGTCGCGGAAGAGCGGGTTGTACGCGAAGTAGGTAAGCAGACTCCACGCGTCCTTGCTGTTGGTCTTTCGGTCCGTGGCTCGACGAAGGATCTGTGACACTGTGTTGTGCTGCAACCGCGCCCGAAGTCCTTCTTCCGCCAGCTGTTCCGCCGTCATCTGCTTGGGTCGAAATGCCCCATAGCCAAAGCGGTAGTCGTCGTGCAACCACCACTTGCCGTCATAGAGTAGACGGTCCTGCGCCTTCATTCGCGCGTAGAATCCGGTGCCGGGGTAGGGGGTGAGGATGTTGAAGGCCGCGAACGCAAACTTCTTCGACAAGGCCCAGTCCACGGTTTCGCGGATGCTCGCGACCGTCTCGTTGTCGTAGCCGAGCAAGAAGGCCGCCCAGATGAGTAGGCCGGCGTCCCGAATCTTTTCCACGACCTCGTCGTAAGCGCCGCACGCCAGATTGGTCGACTTGTTCATCGCCGCCAGATCGCCCGCATTCCGCGACTCGAATCCGACCACCAGCCCGGCGCAGCCGCTGCGATGCATCAAGTCCATCATCTCGGGATCCGCCACGAAGTGCAGGCTCGACTGGGCCGTCCAGCGTAACTTCAACGGAATCAGTTCCCTGAACAGCTCTTTCGCCCGCTCCGGCGACGCGATCAGGTTGTCGTCCGCGAAGAACACGAACTTGCGGCCATCGCGCTCCAACTCCTCGGCCACTTCGCGGGCAGATCGATAGGCGAACTTCCCGCCGTAGATGTTGCCTGTGGCGCAGTACTCGCACCTCCCGGAACAACCTCGGGAGAACTGCGTCAGCGCCACGGGGAGATAGTCCTTCCCCGCGAAGACGCTCCACTTGGTTCGAATGCCTTCGATCGGATCGGCACAGGGCACGCCCTGAACGATGGGATTGGTCCGCCCGGCTTCCAAGTCCTCGAGGATCTGAGGCCACTGGGCGTCCGTGTCCCCCACCGCCACGACGTCCGCGTGCTCCATCGACTCCTCGGGAGCCATCGTGGTGTGGTAGCCGCCGAGTACGACCTTGGTGCCCATCGCTCGGAACCGGTCCGCGATCTCGTAGGCCCGCCGCGCCGTGTACACCTCGGTGTTGATGCCCACCACGTCCCAGTGCTCGTCGTAGGGCACCGGCTCGAAGCGATCGTCACAGAGCACGACCTCATGGTGAGCAGGCGTGAACCCCGCGAGCACCGCGAAGGTCAACGGCTCCATGCGCCCGCGGTCGAGGTAGGGTTTGCCGTCGACCAATCCCATGTTCGGCTTGATGAAGAGGATTCTCATCGGCCCATCACCCTTTCCCCAGGCGGAGACCCGACTTGGCGCGGATGTCGAGCGCCGAGACGATGTTCGAAGCCCAAAACACGGCCGCATTGTCTACGTTTCGACGGTGCGCGGGCGAGCTCCAGAAGCGCTTCCAGGCCGAGCGCATTGCGTGGAATTGCTCACGAGCGCCGCGGCATCCGTGCGACAGCTCCTGCTCCGTCATGCCCCGAGGCAGGAACAGGGCCTTGTGCCACTCGTAGTCGTCGCTCAACCACCAACGATCGAAGGCCAACCGCCCCTCTGACTCCAACCGGCGATACAGCGGCGTACCCGGAAGCGGCTGCAGCGGATTGAAGTTCGCGATCATCATCCCTTCGCGCACCGCGAAGGCGACAGCCTCGTCGAATACCTTCGCATCGTCGGCGTCGTAGCCGAACACGAACGTGCCGTAGACCATGATGCCCGCCTCGCGCAGCACCTGCAGGCGTCGTTGATACGTAGGCACGCGATTCCACGCCTTGCCCATCTGCACCAGGTTCTTGGGGCGCAGGGATTCGAAGCCGATGGTCAACGATTGGCAACCGCTTCGCTGCATCAATCGGACGAGCTCGGGATCGTCGGCGACCGCCAGGTCCAGCTGGCTCGACCAACGGACCTTCAGCGGAATCATCGCTTCGAGTAGCTGACGAAGTCGCTTCATGTCTCCAGCGAGGTTGTCGTCCACGAGGAAGATCCGCCGGCCGCTGAGTCCGCGAATCTCTTCGACCACCTCCTCGATGGGGCGGCACACGTGCCCGCCCCCGTAAAACGCGCGGATGGAACAGAACTCGCAATTCCGATGGCAACCCCGGCTGAACTGAACCAGACGGATGGGCAGGTACTTCTTGCCAGCAAAAACGCTTCGGTCCGGGGCGACCGCGGGCGCTCCATTCGACTTCGCTTCGCCGTACCGAGGCCGGAGCTTGCCACGGGCAAAGTCCTCGAGAATTTCTGGCCAACACGACTCGGCGTCGCCCAGCGCCACCACGTCGGCGTGCTCGGCTACCTCATCCGGCATCAGCGTCGGGTGAAACCCACCCATCACCACCGGCACCCCGCGTCGACGGTACTCGGCGGCGATTTCGTACGCCCGCTTTGCCGAGAAGGTACAAACGCTCAACGCGACGAGGTCGGTGGGGTCGTCGAAGGAGATGGGCTCGAACCGTTCGTCGATCGCCGTGACCCCTATCGAGCGAGGGGTCAGCGCGGAGAGGATGCCGAGAGCCAGGGGCTCCATGCGCGCTGGCGAGTCGTAGCCTTTGCCCCCCGCATGGCCAAAAGCGGGCCGGATCAGCGTAACTTTCATGACCCGCGACCCCGGTCGGTGGCGCGGAGCATTGTCCAAGGAGGGGCGTGCATGGCAAATTCTGGAGCTTGTTCCGAAGTCCGGCGGTAGTCCGCCCGTCCCGGGCGGTGCGTCATAGGTCTGTTGAGGTTCGTCTTCGGGCTAGGCCGGAACGGTGACTGTGTCAACCGTTGGACCGAGCACCTCTACGGGTTCACCTTGTCCGGGTGCATGGGCACGCACTCGTCGAGGCACTCGAGCGGCCACCCCTCTTTCGCAATGTCCTGCGGCCGCTGCGCTCCCGCACAGTCCGCCATCGACTTGCATCGGGTCAGACAACGACCGTTTCTGCAGCGGTACGGGTAGCAATCGACCTCGCCGCCATCCGCCCCGCGCGCCGTTCGGAAGTTGATGCAACCGATGGTCCGAACAGGCGAACGTTCGGTGTTCGGCATGTCCGGCAACGGCCTCTCCTCCGGCGCGACGGACTCGTCGACCACATCCGCGCAGCACCGGAATCCGGTCTCAACACCCTTGTACACCTCATTGTGGAATGTCTGTCTCGCCCGGCAGTGATTGCGCCCCGGCAGCCACCAAGCGCCCTTCATCGCAGGCTCGCCCGGCGCATCGTCCCGCTCCACGAATTCTTCCAGATTCCCGGCCATGTCGTAGACGCCGAAGGGACTCACGCAACCCTGGTGCGCGCCGCTCGGTGCACGTTGATCACGGATACCGCCGTCCTTGCCACGCAAGTCCGTGTGATCCGCGTTGCAGATCGACGCTTCGCGTTTCGAGCCATAGGGATAGGGCAGCATCTGCTCTCCCTCGCAGGCGAAGTTCCACTCGCTCTCAAGACAGAGTCGCTTGCCGAGGCCGCCGCAGATGCGTTTCGCGTCGCGGAAGCTCACGAAGTGCGCAGGCAACGATTGGTTCGGGGGGGTGTACTCCCGCGCGTCGATGCAGAACTTCATGGACTCGCGTGGTCCGGCGCAGCGAGCCGGCGCATACTCTCCGCAGCGGTATTCGTGATAGCGACCCGGCGGGTCGAGGTACCCCAGACACGTGTGTTCGACCTCGGGGCAGTAAGCCCCCTGGGCGAGCACCATGCCTTCGGGGCAAACGGACGCGCTTTCGGGGGCGAGGGTATCCTCGTTACCCGCTGCCGCATCGGCCGGTCCCGCATCCACTTGGCCGTCGGTGGATGCATCCGGGATGGGTTCCTCGGTCGTGTGGACAGGGCGCGACTGCCCAATTTCCCTCGGCATCGGCGTGCCGGGGGAACATCCGCCGGCCGCGATCGCCACGAGCATGACGTTGGCGAATGTCGCGGGAGCCCTTGTCCATTGCTGCATCGAGAGCCTCGTTGATCGCTTATGGTTGGATGAGCGCTGCAATCGCACTCTCCAGGGCGCACGTGGCGCGCTTCAGATCCTGCTCAGAACCAGCGCGGACTTGGAACGTGGCCGATTCCGGATCGGCGATGTTGTCTTCCCAGTAGTCCTGCACCTCCACGCACAGCCCGTCGCCCACCACCAGGAAGTAGGTCAGGGTCTGGCCCATTCCGGGCATGAAGCCACGATGGCGGCCCACGGCCACCACGCCGTCGCCCCCTGGTGTGAGATACGCCTCTTCAAGCGAGTCCTCTCCCGTGTCGCAGGTCGTCCAGCGCACTGGCACGTTGGGCAATACCCTCCCCGCAGGTGCGAGTACCGGGTACAGCTCACGAAAGAACTTCACGAAGTGGACGCCCCCGGGACAGAACATCGTGCAGTGACCCGGCCACTGCTTGCTGCCGCAGACCCGTTCCCAAAACTTCGTGAATGCTTCGTCATCTGGCTTGTTTGTGAGGCTCATCCAACACCCCTCCTGGTTGCCACAAGAACACCGCATCCGATGGATCGGGTCAATCGAGACCGTTCAAGGCCGGCGTCTTCAGCGGTTTGCCAGCTCCTCGACCACGCGCATCATGCCGGACACGACTCGAGCGTATCGATCGTAGGTGAGCTGGTCCGGCGTGTCAGTCGGCTTGTGGTAATGCGGATAACGGAACGGCGCGGTGTCCGTCACCATCAGCCCGGCATAGCCCACTTTTTCGAAGGGGGCATGATCCGACCACGACACGCCTGGCACCTGCGCAGGCGGGCTCACGCCCTCCGACGGGAACGCGCCCTGGCTGCGAAACATGCCGGTCACGTCGCGGACCAGGGAACGGGATTCGGTGCTGCTCACGAAGGCCACGAAGTTTCCTTGCTCGGGGTACAGCAGGCTCAGGGGCGGCGGATACTTCTGAGAGCCGGGTGCGTCGGTGTAGTAGCCCAGCGTCTCGAAGCTGATCATCGCGACAATGCGATCGCCCTGCGCATGACAACGGTCCGCATACACGGCGCTGCCCATCCTGTTGGTGGCGAAGTAGGGCGGTTCCTCGTTGGTGAAGAACACGAAGCGCACACTGCGCCGCAGGTCGCGCTGCGCGAACGCCCGCGCCATGGCCAGTGTTGCTGCGACGCCGCTTCCGTTGTCATTGGCGCCCGGGCTTCCCTCCGGGCTGTCGTAGTGCGCACCGACGAGCACGATTCCCTCCTCACGACCCGTCTTCTGGGCGTCGATGTTGACCGCCGTCCCGGCTGGGATCTGATAGGTGTGCCGCGACGGCTCGTAACCAGCATCGCGTAAGCTCTGCTCGATCCAGGCGGCAGCCTGCTCGAGTGCCTCTGGGCGACGGCCGAGGTTCCGCTCGCCGATGTGGGTGGCCAGGTACTCGACGTCGGATCGGAGCGCGATGGCGAGGGAATTTTGCTCGCTGGTGAGGGGTGGAAGCTCGCCTGAATAGGATGAGCCGGGCACGCGGAGATAGAGGCTCCACGGGACCACGGCGACGATGGCGACGGCCAGCGCCAGGACGGCTGCGGGGATGATGAATCGTCGGCGCGAGGGGCGAAACAGGCGAGGCATACAAGAAGCAACACCGGGAGGGCGCCGGGAGTTCCCGAGAAATTGCGGCGCGCGGATGAAATTCTCGGCCCATGAAGCAGAAGAGCTGACCACTTCTCACTCTTCGGCTGTGGTAGGCCAATTCGCCAGACAGCGCGGTGGCGTCGGGTTGTCCGGAAAACGCTCTCCGTCGAAGTTGATGATCACCCACGAGACCGATCCGGCCCGCACACGCACGGTCTGCTCCACCACGCTCTTTCCAGCGCGGGCGACGAGCTTGTGGGGCCCGGGCTCGAGATTGAAGAGGTAGAAGAACGGTGCGCCCGGATGAAGAACCTCGAGGCGCTTGTCGGGGTGCAGCCGTGAATCCTGTCGAGGCGCTGCGAAGGCGGCAACGGCGCCTCGATCATCGGTTAGCTCAACGCAGCCCACGGGCGCCTTCGAATCGAGGCTCCCCTTGGGCGACCACCAGACGCTGCCGATGACCTGCGCCTTGTCCGCTTGTGGCTCAATCCCCAACGGTTTGGCGAGCGAAGCGATCTGATCGAGTGGCGCAAACGAAAACGCGATACATGGGCCAGAATCCATGCCCCAATCGAGGGGGCTCAGACGACGAGCGTTGAGCACCTTCCACGTCTGCGAGTCGAACACCTTGACCAGCTGGTTGCCTCCGACGGTCGCCACGCGCTTGCCATCCGGCGATATCGCGATGTCGGCCGCGCGACTTGGAGCATGCTGGACCAACGGTCTGAGCTTCCACTCTGCACCGAACGTGGCCGTGTGCACGTGCCCCTCCAAGTCTCCAAACACCGCGAAGCGCCCGTCGGGCGAAAATGCCGCGTTCAACGGGGTGCCTGGGGTTGGTGCAAAGAGCACACGATCGCTTGTGCGGAAGCGAAAGATCCTGACGGCTCCGGCTTGTCCGATGGCCACGAACCGACCGTCTTGTGAGACCGCCGTCTGAACCGACCCGGATTGCTCCCAGAGGCGCTCGGTCGGCGTTGGGCTGGAACCGTTCCAAAGCAGCGCCACGGGGCCGCTCAAGATCCACGAACGACCATCGGCGGTTTGCGAACCCACGCCGACGCCTTCCGGACCCCCGGTCATTCGAGCAACGACGCTCTTGCCCGCCAGCTCGACGATGACGGGTCCGCCTTCGGTTGCGACGAGCACGCGCTGCCCATCCCGCGAGAACCTGGCAGCACCGAGCGCGGAGTCTGCCACTTTCACCGTGCTCAGTGCCGCACCCGTGTGGCCGTCGTGCGTCACCAAGTCTCCCGATGCCGTGGTCCGAACCAGGAGCGCACCATCCGGCGAGAACGAAACGTCTCTCGCGCTTCCGAGCGAGCTGGACGACGCCGGTGCTTTTCTTGGCAGAAGGTTGGCCTCCCCCTGCATGTTGACGACGGCTATCTGGCTTTCGTCTCCTGACAGCGCAAACACGCCAGCCATCGTTGGGCTGATCGTCTCCGCCTGCGTCTCCCGCAGATCCGCCAGGGCATAGGTTCGCAAGACACCATCATTGAAGTACACGAGCAACGTTTGGCCGTCGGAAGAGAATCGAACGTTCATCCCGATCAGGTCGGTCGTCCGTTTGACAGGCGCACGGGAGCCATCGGTCGCCTGCAACCAGAGCTCGCCGTGCTGCCCGACGAGCGCGAGCAGTTTTCCATCGCGGGATAGCTCCATGTCGTATGTTTCGCCGGCCGGTCCGGGGAGGCTCCGTTCCAACGTCAACGACCGTCGCACCTTGGACTCATACAGTACGGAATCGAGGGCGATCCGTTGGTCGTCGGTCAGGGCGCGATCGGTTCGCTGGGATTCTCGCAACGCGGCCGCGGCATACACGAAAGCTTGGCCGTAGCTGCGTGTGCGCAAGTTCTGTTCCGCGGCGCTGACATAGGCCTGGGCGAGGTTGAGGGTAGCCTGCTCCTTCTGTTCCAGGGCATCGCGCTTCTGATCCTCCGCAGCAGCGCGAGCTGCTTGTTCCCTTCCGTAAGCCAGCCAGATTGCGCCCGAGCTCACCAGGATCGTGATCAGCACCACCGTGATGCCCGCAGACAGCGCCTTGTTCTTTTCGACGAATCGGCGAAGCAGTTCCCACGAGCTGTAGGAATACGCTCTGACGCGTCGTCCCTGAAGAAATCCCTCGACCTCTCCGGCCAGCTCCTTCGCACTGGGATAACGCTTGCTTCGGTCGTGTTCGAGGGCCTTCTGGGCAACGGCCGCGAGCTCCGGCGGTGCATCCGCGGTGCGAGTCCGCACGGGCGCCACCCGGTCTTTCAGCACTTTCCCGAGGATTTCATAGGGGGTCACGCCCTCGTAGGGCGGACGGCCGGTAAGCACCTCATACAGAACCGCGCCGAGTCCCCATACATCCGACTGCTCGTCGATGTCCTCGATGCGCCCCTCGGCTTGCTCGGGGCTCATGTAAGCCGGCGTTCCCACTGCGCTTCCGTCCACGGTCTTGCCCGCCCCGGCGTCGTGCAGGATCTTCACTTCCCTTTCGAGCTCACGGCCGCGGATGTCCTTCTTGCCGCGGACCTTGGCGAGCCCCCAGTCGAGCACGACCGTCTCGCCGAACTCGCCAATCATCACGTTGTCCGGCTTGATGTCGCGATGCACCACGCCGCGGCTGTGGGCATACGCGATGGCATTGCAGATATCGATGTAGTGGGGCAGGAGCGCGAGTCGGTCGGAGAGCGTCTTGCAGTCCTTCAGCTTGTCGCCCAGCGTGCGGCCCCTCACCACGCGCATGGAATAGTAAGGGACCTCCAAACCCCA
>Ga0180009_10006269_pt1 | contig 12518 bp, 9 predicted proteins | sample OS_PC_MetaG_FD_123537 | JGI IMG/M metagenome (GOLD analysis project Ga0180009, IMG submission 123537) | Groundwater microbial communities from the Aspo Hard Rock Laboratory (HRL) deep subsurface site, Sweden - OS_PC_MetaG | ecosystem: Environmental > Aquatic > Deep subsurface > Groundwater...
ACGAGTCTTGCCAATCTGCAGGAAGATGCGCGCGATGCTGGTGCAGCGGTTTCAGCGCGGCTCGAAGCCGTCAAGGCGCAACTCGACGGGGTCGTGAGCTGGTCTGAAACGCAGATGACGCGTGAAGAAGCCAGCGGAGGTAGCTGCGGTGTGCCGTCGGGCGCCGGACAGGGGCCGCTCTACAATGCCCGAAAATCGGTAAGGGATGCGGTCGCCACCTTGCGCGACGGCATCCAGATCTCCTGGATCGCGCCGGTCGAGAAGGAACTCGACGATCTGAAAGCGGCCGCACAAGGCTTGGATGGCGCAACTTTCGAGGCCCGCCAAAAAGCGTTCGAGCAGAAGGCGTCCGCGGTCAGATCGGGGGCGCGAAGGATTGCCCAACGGTCCAACGAACTTGGCACCTCGACGGCATCAGAAATGCGCTCACTTGCCGAGGTCGTTTCGGTGCAACCCGGAAAGGTCGGTTTTTCCTGTTACGACCCGACGCTGGCCCAGCGCCTTAACCAGGCCGCAGAGCAGTCCGATCAAGCGGTCGTTCTCAACCTTCGCGTGGCGGAGTTCACCGAAGGGCCTGCCGGTGTGGCGAATGCGGTGAAGCGCCTGTGGGAGAACATGGGCGCATATGCCGGCGGACTCGTTACATTCGTTGCGAACGGCTTCCAGAGTTCAGGCGATTCGGCAGGTGGCGAGGGTATTTCCGGACGCGACCTGATCGCGCTTCTGGCGACGCTTGGGATCGATCTGGGGCTGTTTGCGCTGGCAGCCCTCAACCCGCCGAAAATGGCGCCGGCCAATTACGAATTCGGACCGGCGGTGAAGGCGCAGATCAGGCAAGCGATGGAGACGGCTATCGCGCGGGCTCCAAAGGCGGACATGGAATGGGTGCGCCGCCACTTCATCTACCACAATCATGCGTCCTACTTCGTCATACCGAACCTGTTCAGTTGCGATCCCGACAACACGGACGAGTCGTCGAAAGCGCTCGCCATGAACCAGCTCGCGGGCGTGTTCGACGACCTCGATCTGGTGCGCTGGCCGACAAGAGCCGAATTCAAGAAGCTCAAGGATGAAGAAACCCAGCAGAGCATGACCGACCTGACCGAAATCCGGAAGCAGCGGCTGGCGGATCTGGAGGCGATGCAGTCGAAGTCGCAAATCCAGCTCAACCAGGAGAAAGCCGACAGGATTCGTACCGCCGAGCCGGTGCGCAACCACGGATTGTTCTCGAAAGCCGAGCGGATGCTGGAAATCGCCGGCTGGAGCGATCAGGCAATCCGCGATATCGAAATCTACCGGCTGGTTGATGTCGAGGGTCTGACGCCGCTGCTTGATGTGCTGAACGAGGCGGCGACTTCGCGTCCAGTGGCTGCTGCGCCAGCGGCAAAGGAAGCCCCGAAGACGACCGCATAGAACAGATCAGTCCGGCCAGAGCGCGCCGAGCAAGAATGGCACGCTGGCGAAGGGGGCCAAGGCAACCTCTTCGTCGTTTTTCAGCGTCTTTAAGAGCATCCAGTTACCGTCGTTCAGCTCGAAGGCTTCAAGCAGCCGGCCGACGGGATCGACGTGCCAGAGATGTTTAACGCCCTCGCGCGCATAGATCTCGCGCTTCTCGCCCCGGTCGTAACGCGCCGTCGAGGGTGAGAGGATTTCGCAGGCCCAGTCGGGGGCCAGACTGATCCAGGCTGCGTCCGGGAATTCGGGCATGCGCTCGCGGCGCCAGCCAGCAAGATCTGGGACAACGATGTCGTCGCCCAGGTGAAGCTCCGGCTCGTCAAGGATCCACCAGCCGCCAGGGCCTCCGTCTCCGAAGTGAAACGGTGGGACGAGCTTGCCGCCGATTCCGATGCCTGCCAGCCCATGCCGAAAGGTCGGACGCGGATGTGTTACCAAACGGCCGCAGATGATCTCGGCGACGACGTTTGGCGGGGCGTCGAGGACGTCCTGATAAGTGGCGAGCTTTTCGGCGGCATCGGCCATACGACAAACCTCTTCTGCGCGCCCGGGCTTTCCGGGAGGTGAATGTTACCTCACCTCCCGTGGCTGAGCAAAGCCGGTTAGATGTCGTCGCGGTCGCGGACCAGTTCGCCGTTAACGGTGAGGCGCCCGCCTTCGACGCCGACAACCACCGTGTCGCCGTCATGGACGCGGCCGGCGAGGATCTGCTCGGCCAGCGGATCCTGGACACTACGCTGGATGACCCGCTTCAAGGGCCGTGCGCCGTAGGCCGGATCGTAGCCTCGATTGGCGAGCCAGGCACGCGCATCGCCTTCGAGGGCAAGCTCGATCTTGCGGTCGGTCAGCAGCTGCCTGAGGCGGCCAAGCTGGATCTCGACGATCGCGCCCATATCCTCGCGACGCAGCCTGTGGAACAGGATGATGTCGTCGAGGCGGTTGAGGAACTCGGGCCGGAAGTGGCCGCGCACCTGGCCCATGACTTCGGCGCGAACGGATGAGACGTCCTGGCCTTCCGGCATGTTGACGAGATATTCCGAACCGATGTTCGAGGTCATGATGATCAGCGTGTTCTTGAAGTCGACCGTGCGGCCCTGACCGTCGGTCAGGCGGCCGTCGTCGAGCACCTGGAGCAGCACGTTGAACACATCGGGGTGGGCCTTCTCGATCTCGTCGAACAAGATCACCTGATAGGGTCTGCGCCGCACCGCCTCGGTGATGGCGCCACCTTCCTCGTATCCAACGTAGCCCGGGGGCGCGCCGATCAGACGGGAAACGGAGTGCTTCTCCATGTATTCGGACATGTCGATGCGCACCATCGCCTGCTCGTCGTCGAACAGGAAATTCGCAAGGGCCTTGGTCAACTCGGTCTTGCCGACACCTGTCGGTCCCAGGAACATGAACGAGCCGATCGGGCGGTTGGGGTCCTGCAGGCCCGCCCTGGCACGGCGGACGGCGGTCGAGACCGCGCGCACGGCTTCCGCCTGACCAACGACGCGCCTGGCGAGTTCGTCCTCCATGCGCAGCAGCTTGTCCTTCTCGCCTTCCAGCATCTTATCGACCGGAACGCCGGTCCAGCGGGAGACGACACCTGCGATATGATCCGGGGACACGGCTTCCTCGACCATGACGCCTGCTGCGTCCTTGTCGCCTTCGGCTTCAAGTGCCGCAACCTGCTGCTCAAGTTGCGGGATCACGCCGTACTGCAGTTCACCGGCACGGTTATAATCGCCGCGACGCTGCGCCTGCTCCAGCTCGTTGCGGCGCTGGTCCAGTTCTTCCTTGATCTTCTGGGCGGAGCCGAGCTTTTCGCGCTCGCCTTCCCAGCGCCGGGTCAGGGCCTGGCTTTCCTCTTCGAGGTCGGCAATGTCCTTGTCGAGTTTCTCCAGGCGGTCCTTGGAAGCCTGGTCGGTTTCCTTGCGCAAGGCTTCGCGCTCGATCTTCATCTACATCAGATCGCGATCGATGCGGTCGAGTTCCTCGGGCTTGGAGTCGATTTCCATCTTGAGGCGCGATGCGGCCTCGTCGACGAGATCAATCGCCTTGTCGGGGAGGAAGCGGTCGGTGATGTAGCGGTTCGACAAGGTTGCCGCAGCGACCAGCGCGCTATCGGTGATGCGCACGCCATGGTGGACCTCGTAACGCTCCTTGAGGCCGCGCAGGATCGAGATCGTGTCGGCCACCGTCGGCTCGTTGATGAAGACGGGCTGAAAGCGGCGGGCGAGTGCTGCGTCCTTCTCGATATGCTTGCGGTATTCGTCAAGCGTGGTTGCGCCGATGCAATGCAGTTCGCCGCGCGCGAGTGCGGGTTTCAGGAGGTTGGAAGCGTCCATTGCGCCGTCGGCCTTGCCGGCTCCGACGATGGTGTGAAGCTCATCGATGAACAGGATGATGCGGCCTGCCTCGGAGGTGACCTCCTGCAGGACCGATTTCAAGCGCTCCTCGAACTCGCCGCGGTATTTTGCGCCGGCGATGAGAGAGCCCATGTCGAGGGACAGGAGCTTCTTGTCGCGCAGGGAATCCGGCACGTCGCCCTTGATGATGCGCAACGCCATGCCTTCGGCGATCGCCGTCTTGCCGACGCCGGGTTCACCAATGAGGACCGGATTGTTCTTGGTGCGGCGGGAAAGCACCTGGATCGCGCGGCGGATCTCTTCGTCGCGGCCGATAACCGGATCGAGCTTGCCGGGGGCGGCATCTTCGGTGAGGTCGCGGGCATAACGCTTCAAGGCATCGTAACTTTGTTCGGCGGACGCGGAATCGGCGGTGCGGCCCTTGCGGACCTCATTGATCGCCTCGTTCAGCCCCTGTGCGGAAACGGCTGCGCTTTTAAGGATCTTGCCGGCTTCGGTGCCGGTTTCCATGGCAAGCGCCAGCAGCAGGCGCTCGGCGGTGACGAACTTGTCTCCGGCCTTGTCGGCGATCTTTTCGGCCTGATCGAAAAGGCGCGCGGTTTCGGACGCCATGTAGAGCTGGCCGGAACCGCCACCGGACACCTTAGGCCGGCGGGCGAGTGCCGTCTCGACGGCCTGCAGTGCCTGGGCATGTTGACCGCCGGAACGCGCGATGAGATTTGCGGCAAGCCCGTCGGGATCATCGAGAAGAACCTTCAGGACGTGTTCCGGGGTGAAATGCTGGTGGCCTTCGCGCAGAGCGAGGTTCTGTGCGGCCTGGACGAAGCCCTTGGCCCGGTCGGTATAGCGTTCGATATTCATCTGGTTTCCTTCTCAGCGCGGTTGCGATGCCCGTCAGGCGCAGCGTCACCGCCGGATTTGGCAGGAGAACGAGTTGTTGGCGCCTGTCCGACCGCAAAGGCATCGCGACAAAGCGCACAGCTCAGATATAGTGGCGGCAAGTTTGCGTAAAAGGGGGCTGGCGCTCCTCGACCAAGCGTCGCGCCGCCGCAGTATCGCCACCAGCACGGAGTTCGCGGAAGTGTTGTCGTTTCTCTTTAAACGCCGAGACAAATCGACCTATCCGGACGATGAATTCGGCGATGAGTTGTACCGGTCATACCCGAAGCCCGGTGCGATACCGCCGCAGGCGTTGTTGTGGTTCGACATCTATTTCGAAAAGGAACTGGACTCGGACCTGATGGCGAAGGAATTCGCCAATCGCCGCTTTGAAATCAACAGAGATTACGACGAAGAACCCAACGACGGATTCGGCCGGTGGAACATCGACGTGGAACACCGCATCACGCCGTCCTACCGGGAGATCAAAGCCAACGTCGAACAGATGCGCGACCGGCTGAGATCAAGGGGCGGGAAGCTTGCATCCTGGCTGCTGATGCCTGCGGAATGACGACGCCAAATATGAAGTGTCATCTGGAGGCAGGAGAAGCATGACCGCGCAAGCCGCCCGGGTCACCGCGCTTTACCGCTACCCAGTCAAGGGGCTGTCCGCGCAGCCGCTGCAACAGGTCCGGCTGACCGCGGGTGAGACGATTGCGTTCGACCGTCAATGGGCAATCGAGAACGGGCCGGGTCGGTTCGACCCGAACGCTCCGAAGCATCTGCCGAAGGTGGCCTTCGTGATGCTGATGCGGGACGAGCGCCTGGCCGCGCTTGAAGCGGAATTCGACGAAGAAACCGCCACGCTCACCTTGAAGCGAGACGGGCGGCAGGTTTCGCGGGGGGCTCTCACGACGCGGATCGGCTGTCAGATGATCGAGCAGTTCCTCGCCGCCTACATGAAAGGAACCTTGCGGGGGCCGCCGAAAATCGTGTCGGCGCCCGGGCACAGCTTCAGCGACGTCGCGGCGAAATGCCTGCACATCGTCAATCTGGCGACGGTCAGGGAACTCGAAAGGGTGTCGGGGAAGTTCATTGACCCGCTCCGCTTCCGTCCAAACGTCATCATCGACGGTGTCGAGCCGTGGGCGGAATTCGGCTGGATCGACAAGCCGATCTCGGCCGGCTCTGCAATGCTTGAAGGGTTCGACCGCACGCAGCGGTGCGATGCAACGAATGTCGAGCCGGGTAGCGGGCTCCGCAACATGGCGATCCCGGCCATTCTCCAGCGGACTTTCGGGCACACCAATTTCGGGATCTACGCGAAAATTACCGCCGGCGGCTCGATCGCGATGGGTGATGCTGTGTCAGTAGCAGGGGGCTAGTGTGGCGTCGCGCCTTAATTGACCTGTTGGTGCCGCACAGGAGTTGTCAATTGAGGCGCGCTGAACGCCACACTAAGCCATTGTTTTCGCTAGCGCGAGCCCTGGGTCGTTTGACCAATTAAGCAAAAGCATTTCGACCCGGCCTCAAGCAACGGCGGCCGGAACGCAGTGCGCACCGGCCGTCACCGAGCTTGGATCGAATCATTCCTGATCTGGAGTGGCATCGACCGGGGCTGCTGCGGGGCTTTCGCCGGATTCGGCAGCCACTTCGCTATCCTCGCCACGCGGGCGCCTTACAGGACGGCGCAGGAAATCCGGCTGCTGGTCGGATTCACCGAAACGCTGGCGCTCACGGCGACGCTGATCCCGCTGCGGTGCACGTCCGTCGCGCGGCTCGCGGACCTCGCGGGGTTCGCGGCCTTCACGCGGTTCGCCGCGACTTTCACGCGGTTCGCGGACTTCACGCGGTTCGCGGACTTCGCGCGGTTCGCGGCCTTCACGGGTCCCGTTGCCGCCGCGTGGACGCGGCTGCCGGCGGCCTTCGCCGCGATCGGTCCTTGCAGCGGCTTCACCTGCTGCAACCGGCGGCTGCGGATCGCCAGGCTGAATAATGCGGGACTGATCGTCACCGCCATCTTCGTTGCCAGAATCGTCGAAATCGTCATTCGCATCGCGCACGTCGCGCTGGCGGGGGCCGCCATTCTGCGAATCTGGAGCGTTCAGGCCTTGCTGTTCGCGGAATGCCAGGATGATGCGGTTATAGTGCTCGGCGTGCTGGAGGTAATTCTCTGCCAGCACAGGGTCGCCCGCGGACAATGCATCGCGCGCCAGAGACATGTACTTCTCAGCGACATGAGCCGGGGTGCCGCGGATTTTCACGTCCGGACCGCTGCTTTCGAAGTTGCGGGTCAGGGGATTTTGGCCCTTGCGGTTGTTGTTGTTATTATTGTTGTTGTTGTTGTTGTTGCCGCGATTGCGACCACGACGGTGCTGCTGCTGTCCCTGCCTCATGGGCTGTCGTTCTCTCGTGTTGCTAACGTTCAAATTGAGTTGTTGATTTGATGCGTTCCAATTGGCGTTCAAAGACGCCGGACTGAAACGTGATTGCCGCCTTGATCCCCGCCGCGCCGCGTCCCCGCGGATGGCCTAAGTCCCATTCTCGGGTAATTCCCAATCGTGGGCAGTCCACCGGCTCGCGGTTGTCCCGCCAAGTTCCATCTGTCTATGCCGCCCATCCCGTGGAGGATAAAAACAGCACGGCTACTCAAGGGCGACCTTGCCGGCGGATTTCGTTGTCCGAGAAAGTCCGGTTAGTCTCAACGTGACGTTTCAGTGCGGTATCGGCTGAACCGCCAGTCCGGTCGTAGCCGGACCGACTTACCGATAGATCCCTGGTTGCGAAATCGACCACGCATGATGCGCCGGCAACACAAGCTTGGGACTTACACTTCGGGTTTCAACAGACTGGTCTACCGCCCGACCGACACAAGCCTGTAAATAGGCCCGGATTTTGTCGGCGCGACGATCTCAGGTTGAAACCCGGCATCACCTTTGTTGTTTGACACTGCGGCCCGTCGCCAAGGGAGAGCTTCAAGGCTATCCAAATTGGTTTGATTGGGCCGTCGCTGCGAATATGCCTGTAAGGTTGTTACCCATCGGGCGTTTCAATCGCGCGGAATTGATAGTGACTCTAGCTTCATAGCTGAATTTAGCCAAGCATTTTTGTGATTGCGCTTAATTGCGTGTCTCAACCGCAACACACCGGGTGTGGCCGCCAAGATCCTGCCAAACGCGGTGCCGGGAAAAACCTGCACCCGCAAAGATCTCCGCGACTTCGTGCGCCTGCCCCGCGCCGACTTCAAAAACAGCTGCCGAGATATCGGGCGGCTCGGCCAAAATGCTGCGAAGGCCTTGGGAAATCCGCCGGTAGAACGCCAGCCCATCGGCGCCGCCATCAAGAGCCGCTGCCGGGTCAAAGCCGACCACATCCTGGTCGAGCGCGGCGATCTCGGCGGTTGGAATGTAGGGCGGATTGCTGATCAACAGGTTGTATCGACCGGCGACGCTTTCAAGTAGGTCACTGCGCCGCAGTTGCAGGCGCTCGGCGACGCCGTGGTGTTCGGCGTTGCTCAGCGCGACGGCGAGGGCGGCCGGCGATATGTCGGTGGCGAGAGCGGTCGCCGCCGGAATCTCCGCCAGCAGCGTGACGACGATGCAGCCGCTTCCTGTACCGATGTCGAGGAGCCGAAGCGGCGTCCCGTCCAATGCGCCTGCTTCGTTCAGCACTTGAAGCGCGGCCTCGACGACCGTTTCGGTGTCGGGGCGCGGATCGAGAGTCGCAGGCGTGATTTCGAAAGTCCTTCCGTAGAACTCCCTCTCCCCCAGGATACGCGAGACCGGTTCGCTGCGCGACCGGCGGCGGGTCATCTCAACAAGCAGATTGGCGGACCTGTCGTCGAGTTTTGCCTCCGGGTCGGAAATCAGATCGACTGCACGGAGGCCGGCTGCCTTCGCCACCAGGATGCGCGCGTCGCCCGCGGGGCTTGCTATGCCTGCGTGACGCAACATCCGCGCCGTGGCAGCGATGGCTGCGCCATGGCTCATTCCGTCCACGATGGAAAGCGCGGGAGGCGAACGCCCGGTCTCCGACTCAACCACTTGCTTCATCCCGCAATGCCGCCAGCTGCTCGGCCTGGTGGTGAGTGATCAGCGCATCGATGATTTCATCGAGGCCGTCTCCGGCGATGACTTCGCCAAGCTTGTGCAGAGTGAGGTTGATGCGGTGATCGCTGACGCGGCCTTGCGGGAAGTTGTAGGTCCTGATGCGCTGCGAACGGTCGCCACTGCCGACCTGACTCTTGCGGGCCTCGGCGCGCTCGCCGGCACGCTTATCGGACTCCTGCTCATAAAGCCGCGAGCGCAGCACCATCATGGCCAGCTTGCGGTTCTGGTGCTGTGACTTCTCCGCCGAGACAACGGTGATGCCGGTCGGGATGTGGACGATGCGGACAGCGCTATCGGTACGGTTGACGTGCTGGCCGCCGGCGCCGCTGGCTCGCATCGTGTCGATGCGAATGTCCTCCGGGCGGATATCGATGTCGACATCCTCGGCTTCCGGCAGGACTGCGACCGTCGCCGCCGAGGTATGGATTCGCCCGCCGGCTTCCGTCTCCGGGACGCGTTGCACGCGGTGCACACCGGATTCATACTTCATGCGGGCGAAAACCCCTCGCCCCGTCAGGGAAGCGATGATCTCCTTGTAGCCGCCAAGGTCATTCTCGGAGAGAGAAATAATCTCCGTCTGCCAGCCGTGCAAATCGGCGTAGCGCTGGTACATGCGGAATAGATCGGCGGCAAAGAGGGCTGCTTCGTCGCCGCCGGTGCCTGCGCGTATTTCCAGGATCGCGCTGCGCTCGTCGGCGGCGTCTTTCGGCAACAACAGGATCTGCAGTTCTTCGCCAAGTTCATCGATGCGCGCGCGCAGGTCCGATATTTCGTCGTAGGCCAGTTCGCGCATTTCCGCGTCGGCGGAACTGTCGCGGGACAGTTCCTGCAATCCGGAGAGTTCGCTTTCGGCCTCGCGCAGCTTGCGAATTGAACTGACCAGGGGATCGAGTTCGGCAAACTCGCGATTGAGCTTGGCGTAGGACTGGGGGTCGGGTCCGGCGTTGAGTTCCGCCTGGATGGCCTCCCAACGGTCGACGAGCCTGTCGAGTTTTTCTTGCGGCAGTGCGGGCATTGCTTCTGTGTTCCGTGCTCCGGGTTGCGGAGTGATGATGAGTTATCAATTGGCGCTGAAAACGCATCCAGCGCGGCGGGCGTTTGAACCGTTCACGAAAATGCCCGCTAGACCTCGACGTCGTGGTCCTTGGCGAATCCCAACAGCTTGGCGCGAATATCGCAGTCGGGATCGTCGACCCAGCCATGCAGGCGGTCGCACAATTCGCCCAGATCGAGTGTCCGCACCATCGCCTTGACGGGGCCAATCCTGGACGCGGCCATCGACAGCCTGCGGCATCCCAGTGCGATCAATGCCATCGCTGTCAGCGGGATGCCCGCCGTCTCGCCGCATACCGTCACAGGCACCGAGTGCCGGTCGGCTGCCTCGAATACCGTGCGAAGGGCGCGCAGCGGCGCATGGGATAACGCATCATAGCGGCCCGACACCTGGGCACTCGAACGATCGGCCGCGAACAGGAACTGCAAGAGGTCGTTGGACCCCACGGACAGGAAATCGGTTTTCGGCAGCACCCTATCAAGTTCGAACAGCAAACTTGGCACTTCCAGCATTGCGCCCAACGAAAGCGAAGCTGGCAGCGCGTGCCCGTGCCGGCCGGCGTGCTCAAGTTCCATGCCGATCAATTTGCGCACACGATCCATTTCAGAGGCGGTCGTCAGCATCGGTACCATCAACGACATCGGCCGCCCGTCATGGGCGCGTAGTAGCGCGCGGATCTGGGTGCGGAACAGGCCAGGGCGGTCGAGCGACATGCGCAACGCACGCCAGCCCATGGCCGGATTCTCCTCTGGAACGCGGTGAAGATACGGGAGCATCTTATCACCGCCGATGTCGAGGGTACGGAAACACACTGGCGCGCCGCCGGCCTGGTCAAGTACGGCCTTGTAGGCCTCCGTCTGGCGATCCAATCGGGGAAGCCGGTCGGACAGCATGAACTGCAGTTCGGTACGGAACAATCCGATTCCTTCGGCGCCGGACTCTTCGAGATGCGGTAAGTCCACGAGCATACCGGCGTTGAGCAACAGATCGATCCGGGTGCCGTCGCGGGTCACGCCAGGAAGATCACGCAGCTCACGGTAGTGTTCCTGGCGCCTGGCGCGGAACCTGACCTTGTCCTGGAATGCGGCGATGACGTCGCCCGAGGGACGAAGATGAACTTCGCCGGTTTCCGAATCGACGATTACAGCGTCGCCGTCAGCGACATGTTCGACAATGCGATGCGCCTGGCCGATGGCAGCGATGCCCAGCGCCTTGGCGACGATGGCAACGTGACTTTGGCAACTGCCGTCCTCGACGACGAGGCCGCGCAGCTTGGTGCGGTCGTAATCGAGCAGTTCGGCGGGGCCCATCGTGCGGGCAATCAGGATCGTGTCATCGGGAAGGTTTTCGCGATGGCCGTGATCGTTGGCGCGGCCGGCGAGGATCCTGAGAAGGCGGTCGGATAGATCATCGAGGTCGCGGACGCGTTCGGCCCAGAACGGATCAATCTGGCGCAGCATTCGGGCGCGGGTGGAGTTCTGCACCCGCTCGACTGCGGCCTCCGCCGTCAGCCCGTCCTGAACGGCGCCGCGCAGGCGATGATGCCAGCCGCGGTCGTTGGCAAACATGCGGTATGCTTCGAGAACGTCGCGGTGCTCGCCGGCCCCAGACAGACGCTCGTGGGAGAGCATGTCGTCGACGCTGGCGCGCAGGCCCTGAAGGGCGTTCTCGAGCCGGGTGAATTCAAGCGCGGGGTCTTCCGACAGCAACGTCGTCACAACGATGCGGGGCTCATGAAGCACGGCGTGCCCGAGCGCGATACCCTCGGCCAGCGCCTGCCCGGCGATCACCGCAGATGCAGCCCGCGTCAGCTCGATCTCGGCCTCAGACCCTGCGACACCACCGGACGCGAGAAGTTCGGCCATGACCATGGCAGTTGCCTGGAGGACTTCGACGTCCTCTTCGGCGTATTCCCGGCGGGTGTGGTTCTGCACGACGAGAACGCCGACCACCGTGCCCGCGCGCAGCACGGGGACGGCAAGCATCGAATGATAGGCTTCCTCGCCGGTTTCGGGCCGATAGGAAAACGCCGGGTGAGACTGGGCGTCAGGCTCATTGATCGGCTTGGCCTGTTCGGCGCAGCGGCCAACCAGACCCTCGTTGCGGTTGAGGCGGGTTTTGTGGACCGCTTCGGTCTTCAGTCCCTCGCTGGCGTAAAGCTCAAGGGAGCCATCGCGGCGCTTGAGATAGATCGAACAAACTTCTGCGACCATGACGCCGGCAATCTGGCGAACGATGCGGTCGAGCCGCTGCTGGCCTTCGTCGGGGGCGGCCATGATCTCGCGGAGCCTGCGCATGATGACGCGCAGCGCCGGCTCGGACGCCAAGACCCCTGGCTCATCTCCGCGTCTCTTGTGCATTTCAAACGCCGCCTTTGATGCCTGTGCTCCCGACGTGTCGGTGCGGCAAGGCTGGCAACCCCTTTCCAATAAGCCCCATGGAAATGCGGTCAGTGCGATCTCAACGGCGAAGCCTTCACCGCTCAGTTAGGCCGAAAGGCGGCGAAGGCAACATCGCCGCATGCACTTCCCCAGAATATCTTCACCTAGTGCTCCGACTCTGACATATGGTTCCCTGCCGGGAACCTGAATGTCAGCCCGGAACACTCAGCCCAGAAGACTAGGCAACCATTCGATTGTGTTCTGGATTCACAAACATTTGACGACC
>Ga0180009_10006270_pt1 | contig 12518 bp, 9 predicted proteins | sample OS_PC_MetaG_FD_123537 | JGI IMG/M metagenome (GOLD analysis project Ga0180009, IMG submission 123537) | Groundwater microbial communities from the Aspo Hard Rock Laboratory (HRL) deep subsurface site, Sweden - OS_PC_MetaG | ecosystem: Environmental > Aquatic > Deep subsurface > Groundwater...
AACAACAGCGCGGATGCCTACTATTTCCAAGGTTTGGCTATCAGGTCCAATCCAAAAAGAGATGTCTACTACGACTATTTTGCCCAAACAAATCTAGCTATAGCCAATGCTCTTGCCACTAAGAAAGACCTTACAGATGCAGATAAGCAAAACATTCAGACACTTGTTTCGCAGGCGATAAGCAACATAAGACTAGCAACAGAAACCATAAACCCCCTAAACGTGGATAACTGGGAAATAAGAGCAATCATATACAAAAGTATTATGAGTCTTGCTCAAAACGCTTCAGATTGGGCAATAGGCTCTTACAACACTGCCATACAACTTGATCCCACGAATGCAAGATTCAGAGTTGACCTGGGAGGAATATACTTTGCAAATAAAGATTACCTTTCTGCGGCAAACCAGTTTAGACAGGCAACCTCTCTAAAGAGTGACTACGCTAACGCCCACTTCAACTTCGCGCTGGCACTCATCGAACTTAAAGAGTACGATTTGGCAAAAAGAGAACTTGATATAACTAAACTATTGTTACCAGCGGATTCTGAGGACGCAAAAGTTGTAGACAGTATAATTGCTCAGTTACCAACCCCGCCCGCAACAGAAGAACCTGCCAAACCAACCGTTGAACAGTTATCTGGAGTTGGAGCTGGAATACCACAGGAGCCTCTTGTTAATCCTGGGGAAACTGAAACGCAAAACCTAAACCCACAAGTTATTCCTCAGCAATAACTTAGGTATTAGATTGTAGATAAATCGAAAAAGCCGCGCTTAAAAGTGCGGCTTTCTGATTAGCTTTGGTGGACCATTTGGAACTATGTTGGAACTAGTAACTTGTGTGAAGCCCCACTCCCTCACACTACATATTACCAATACTATAAATTAGCAGTGTAACACCTAAAATACTGATATATTGACTACTTACTGATATTATTGTATTATTCATACATGCTCGAAACATTATATATAAATAGCAGAGGACAGGTAACTATTCCCTCAAAAATAAGAAATGCATTACATCTAAAAGAGGGTTCTGCATTAGTAATTGCAAGGTTAGATAAGAAAATTGTTATGCATCCGACATATTTTCCTGGTGATAATATTATGGACCTTTATAACTCTGTTAAGGTGACAAAAGGAAAATCAAGAAATACTGAAGTTGCAGTTAAAGAAGCTAAAAGATTAAAGGCGTTAAAAGGTGCAAAGTAAAATCTTCATTGATACAAATGTTTTTTTAAGATTTTTGATTGTGGACGAAAAAACCCCACAAAGTAGCATTAAAGCCAAAGAAATATTCTCATTGCTGCAAAATAGGAAAGTACTGCTTCAAACAAATACACTAATTGTCGCCGAAATAGTTTATGTGCTGGAGAGTTACTACGAACTCCCTAAATTGGATATCAAAGAACTATTGCTACCAATTTTATCGCTTCCCAATCTTATAATTAAAGATAAGCCAATTGTTTTAGCTGCACTAAGCTTATTTGTTGAAAAAAACATAGACTTTGAGGATGCTTACACATATTTTGATATGTTAAATGAAGAAATTTCTAAAATTGTTACTTTTGACGAAAAACACTTTAGCCGCTTAGAAAACATATCCGTAATCTCAGCTGTAGAGTGATTGAACATTTAGTATTTTTCTGGTGGACCGTACCGGGATCGAACCGGTGACCTCTTCCATGCCATGGAAGCGCGCTACCAACTGCGCTAACGGCCCCTAACTTTAGGTATTATACCAAAACCTTAAAGGCGTTTTTCCAAAGTTTTGACCTTATCTTTATTAAAAACCACCCTCTTATTCGGAAGATTATCGATTGTGTATTTCTTTACTACTTTATGAACTTCAAAAGAGACTGTCTTTGGAATCCTATTAAGTTTTTCTGATATCTTTTGCAAAAAACCCTCCATCCCCTCTCCTGAGGCTGCGGATATTCCCAATACCTCAACTCCAAGTTCTTTTATTTTATTAGAAATCTCTTGAAATGATTCTTTCACCTCGGTCACATCCATTTTATTTATTACAATAACACCATCCTTATCCTCCAAACCATGACCGTACTCTTTAAGCTCCTTTCTTATCATTTCATAACCAGTTACAGCATTCTCAACGTAGTTATCGGCACTACCATCAAGCGGGTCAATTATGTGGACCAAAAGTCTGGTCCTTTCTATGTGTCTTAAAAAATCGTCCCCAAGCCCTTTTCCTTGAGAAGCTCCCTCTATTAATCCAGGGATGTCAGCTAAAACGATGCTCTGACCGTTTTTGAGTTTACAAATTCCAAGGTTTGGAGTAAGTGTTGTAAACGGATAATTTGCAACTTTAGCATTGGCGTTTGTAAGCCTATTTAAAAGAGTGCTTTTGCCTGCATTTGGAGCTCCTACAAAGCCCACATCTGCAATCAATTTAATCTCAAGCCTAATTTCTTTTTCCTCGCCTAAAGTACCAGGCACATACTGCATAGGAGTTTGATTTGTTGACCCCCTAAACTTATAATTCCCCTTTCCCCCGATCCCGCCTTGTACGATCATAAGTTTCTGGCCCGGTTCAATCATATCCCCTACCAAAGATTCCCTTCCGTTTTCTTCAATCTCATAAACCAAGGTTCCAACAGGAATTTTTATATATAAATCTTCTCCGGAAGCACCGGTCATGTTCTTCTTCCCCCCACCTTCGCCACTTTGAGCTTCGTATAATTCCTTAGACCGAAAATCCATTAAAGTGTTCAGATTATTATCCGCAACAAAATAAACACTCCCCCCATTTCCCCCATCGCCTCCATCAGGACCTCCCTTTGTAATTCCACGCGCAGTATAAAAAGAGACTTTTCCGTCCCCCCCACTTCCTGCCTTTACTTTTATTTTTGCTATATCAACCATATAAGTTCCAAACTAAACTAGCTCAAGTCTACACTCTACCACATAAATCCGTAAAGCCTCATCAAAATACTATGACAAACACTGTTATCGTGTGAAGTTGAGCGGATTCTGGGGCACTCCGTTGTACCTCACCATAAAGTGAACATGGGGGCCAGAAGAACGACCGGTGCTTCCCATAAGACCGATCTGATCGCCCCTTCCGACCTTCTCACCATAGCTAACATCGATCCTACTCATATGTCCATATATCGTTTCGTAACCATTTCCATGATCTATTCTTACATTAAGCCCAAGACCAAACGGGTCCCAGCCAGCTCTTACAACCTTGCCATTACTACATGCCAAAAGCGGAGGCATCGTGGTCCGAGTAGGTGTGGCTATATCCACACCATTGTGGTACCAAGTATAGTACTGCGAAATAAGTCTAACCGTTGTTGGCCACACACAGAAATTCTTGTTAGGAGTTGCCTGACCCGAAGCTCCAAATGAAGATGGCGGAATATATACAAATGGCGGCGGAGCTTCAGGAATCTTTCCTCCCGGAATAACAAGTTCCGTACCAACAGCAAGTCTTGATGTATCTAATATGTAGTTAAAATCGGCTATAGCTTGGGGGGCTACATCATACTTTAAAGCTATAGAACCAAGTGTGTCTCCGCTTTCCACTTTATGAACTAAACCGGCAACAGGAGGAATTGTAATTTCCTGACCAATACTCAAAACAGAATTGTCCGTAAGTCCATTCATGTATTTGATAGCGTCTATGGATACTTTGAATTTGTTTCCAATTGTATAAAGTGAATCTCCCGGCTCAATTATATATTTCGAAGGTTTATCCCGCTTCCTTTCCTCCGGAATTGTAGTGAGAGCGAGTTCTTTTTTAGGAATAATGTCGGCAGTGTTTTTAAGGTAATCTGCGCTGACAGACTGGTTAACAACCAACGTGGAACTTGAAAAAAACTCCCCAAACATAAAAACAAAAAATGAAAATCCCATAACAATCCAAACGGCAATTGGTCTACCCAGTTTTCCTCTGGACCATATAAGTTTTTTTGTAAGAAAGGATTTTAGTTCGGAAGGTAAGGTTGTCAGAAAAACAATGAGCTTAATAATTAGGAAGATAAGAGCCCAGATTCTTTTGAACACATACGATACCAAAGACCGGAAAAAGTCCGACCACAAGTTAAGAAACTGTTCAAATTTATTTTGCCCCGCAGGTCTAAAACCCTCAAAACTCAGCTGGAAAAACCTCTTAGATGAGGGGCGTTTTATAGTAAAGGACATGTTGAATAATATTATCCCCTAACTGCTGGCAGAGGTAAAATTCTATCAACAATAGAAAATGTTAGCAAACGAGCCTAAAGCTTTAAGCCGTCTTAGTTAGAACCGCCCTTGTTTAAATTCTCTAAAAACTCTTTATTGGTCTTTGACTTTTTGAGCTGTTCTATGACTAAAGGAGTTGCGTCCCTGTCATCCAAAAGATCCACCATTCTTCTTAGTCTATACACCTGTTCAAGCACATCTTTATCAAACAAGCTTTCCTCGTGTCTTGTACCGCTGGATTTAATATCTATTGCCGGGAATATTCTTCTTTCTGACAAAGATCTATCGAGTCTAAGCTCCATATTTCCCGTACCTTTAAACTCTTCGAATATGACATCGTCCATTCTTGAACCTGTGTCAACCAGGGCTGTTGCGACAATGGTTAAACTACCGCTGTTTTCAAGGTTTCTAGCAGCTCCAAAAAAGTGTTTTGCAGGATACAAAGCCGCAGGGTCAAAACCTCCGGTTAGAGTTCTGCCTGACGGAGGAGCAACCATGTTGTAGGCTCTGGCAAGTCTTGTAATTGAGTCCATTAAGATAACAACGTCTTTACCCATTTCTGCAAGTCTTTTGGCTCTTTCAAGACATAGTTCTGATATTCTTGTCTGCTCTTCTGCCTTTTCATCAAAATTACTGGCGTAAACTTCCCCCTTTACACTTCTTGTAAAATGGGTAACCTCTTCGGGTCTCTCACCTATCAGTGCAACAAGTAGAATGACATCAGGGTAGTTTGTGGTTATGCCATTGGCAATATCTAGCAGTAAAAATGTCTTGCCAGCCTTAGGAGGAGCAACAATCATTGCTCTTTGACCTTTACCAATAGGGGAAATTAAATCAATAAGTCTAGTTGACGTAACATCCTGTTTAGTTTCGAGTTTTAACCAGTCTTCTGGGAAAATTGGGGTTAATTGATTAAACAAAGGTCTTTTCCTGGCATTATCCGGATTCATTCCCCCAACGCTTTCTATTCGAAGCAGTGACAAATATCTCTCATTTTCTTTAGGAGGTCTGGCAAAACCCGTGATCAAATCCCCCATTCTTAGGTTAAATCTTTTTATCTGAGAATGAGAAATGTAAACATCTTTAGGAAGATCTGAGTCTATTTTTTCATTTTGTCTAATAACACCGTAATCTTCTAGTACCTCAAGCATCCCACTGATTTTAATGGTGTCTCCTGAATAACTTGAGCCGTTTCCATAGCTTACATACCCATACCCTGTTTTTCCTTCCGAACCTGCGGAATCTGCAGTGTCCAAAGACACTGGTGAAATATCCCCCATTGATTCTGCGGGCTTTATAGAGGGAGTTGAGGCTGTTTGCTCATCCTCCAAATTTCTTTTCTTTGTATCTGTCTTTTGTCTTTTAATAGGCATAGTTTTTATCTGCGCAACAATTTACGCTAAAAGTTTATACGTTAAAACATGAAATGATTTTTACATATTTGGAAAATTTCTAACTGGAAAGCACTTCAGGAAGTTCCAATTACATAAAAATGGTAAACCAAAACGCAAACATAATCAAGTGTTTCACCTAAAGATGGGAGATAGCCACTGCCCCGAGCTACCTCCCAACTTCAGGTCTCGTCCATTAATTTTTCTGGACAAGCTCTGCACCAACTACCAACCTCTCATTGTAAGTTTGTTTAGCTGCGTTCCAAACGCCCCCACAGGTTATTAAGGTTAAAGCAGGAATATTTCCTGAACTTTCAAGAACCTTAAGTCTTGCCGGATCGTTTATATAAACGTAATAGGAATTGACCACAGTATAGTCATAAGACCTCCCATAGCTATCAAGTATCGATACTTTATCACCCGGCTTCAGATTTTTCAACTTCCAAAAGGCTGCGGGGTTTCCGTAGCTATTATCATAGTGACCGTCAATTAACATATTTCCGCTTTCTGATGGCCTGGCACTATTTTTATACCACCCGGCAACACCCCAATCCTTTGGGGTTTCGAGATAACCGTTTGGGTCAACTCCAACAGAAACGATATCAATTTTTAAATCAAGAGAGTCAATAATAATTCTTTTGGGGGTTCCATAAATAGGACGCAACGCTGTCTGAAAAACAGATACCTTCTCCTCTACTTCAGGAATAACATCTCCTTTTTTCGTAAACGGGTTTGTAAAGTTTTTGTAAAAAAATAGAGAAAATACAGTTAGTGGTACTAAGGATAATACCAATATTTTCTTTAAATTTAATGTTTGAAATGAAGTAATCATAGTAAGTTTTTGGGGCAAGATTGGCAGGTGTTTAGGCAGAAGACAGAATGGTCGCGTAAGTACAAGCCAAACCCAACCATTCTGCCCCCTGCCTAAAACAAGGGGCCTTAACGTTACTTGTTAAATTTCTTTCTGACTATAAGACCAGCTACCAACATACCTAAACCAGATAGGGCTAGAGTTGTCTCAGCACCAGTTTTTGGAAGCTCTGAAGGAGTCACGTTACCGTAACAAACGGTAGCTGTGTCTGAACCTTCAAAATCATTCTTCCATCTCAATTCAGCTTTGTTAACTACACACTTTTCGAATGCATAGTCTCTGTCATACTCCCAAGCGTAAACTTTAGCCTTTACAGTAAAGGTTTTTGAATCGCCCGGTTCGAAATCGTCCCAAAACTCGTTTGTTCTGGAACCTCCTACCCAATACATCTCTTTAGGTAAGAAGTCTTCCATAGACATTTTCTTTGTCTTATCTGCGTTCTCATCACTTTTGTTTTTAATTGTGATTTTGAACTCAACTATCTGGTCTTTTGTGACATCCGTCACTTTATCTTTCCAGCTTGTCTCACCTTTGATTCTAACTTCCTTGGTGATTTTGAATTTCTTATCGTACTCGCATTTCTCTCCACCACCGTATAATTCCTCACAATTAGAATCGGCGTAAGCTTTTGTGGTCCCGACAAAGGACACAGCGGCTATCACAAAGGCAGACAATATTAATTTGTTAATTGTGTTTTTCATATGCCCTTTCATGGAACCATAAAAAGCATCAGTTATGATGCAAAATACGGTTATTTAATTAATTGGACAGGGAGATTTTGTTGATATACCAACTAATTGTTGGTATTTCAACCATCACCCCGTCATTATAGCCTAAGAACGAGGTATTGTCAACACTATAGGACCGACACAAAGATCCTACCAAACAACTTCTAATTGGTGATAAAATCATAGAATATGAGAAAAGCATGGTCCACAATAATCCCCATTATTACTGTACTATTAGTTTCCCTTTTTTTAGTACTCACTATATTTAAACCGGGGTACATTTACTTTAGAGATGTCACTGAGGGTTTACACTTAGACAATCTCTACAAAAGATACTCATACGCATACAGCGGCGATGTAGGAGAATCTTTGGCTGAAAAAGCGAGGGTTCCGATCTTTTATGCAATTTTTGGTATTTTCGAGTTAGGAAAAAGGACAGGAGTGTTCGATGATTCTTTCTACGTAAAAATTAAGATACTACTTCTTTTTATTCTTTCTTTCGTAGCTTTTTTCTTTACAGCTAAAAAACTGCTAGAAAACTTGGGCCAAAACGAAGAAAGACTACATAAAAAATTCTGGATATCACTTGCCGCTACTTTGGGGGGCATTTATTACATATCTAATTACTGGTTTTCAAACAGGATCACTCATTTCGGCCTGTTCTTCTCTACTGTGACTCTACCTATAACCTTTTTCTTTCTATACTCCTACCTATTCTGCGAAAAAACTCAGTTCAAAAAACTAGCAATGCTACTCATTTTATTATCCATTTTTACGGCAACTCCACATACTGCCATATTTGAATTTTTCGTATTAGTAACGTTGTATCTAACCTTCATAACTAACAGGAGGACTTCTTCGAAAACTAAGGGGTTAAGAACCTTCCAACTCTTACTTTTTGGTATTTTGTATCTACTTATTAACTCGTATTGGATATTACCTTATGTGTCTTCCCCCTCTATACCAGACGCAGTTCTATCCGAAACAATTGTTAATACTATCGGGGAAAACGCGAAATTTGTAAATTCGATAAGACTGATGGGATATTGGCTAACAAATCCCAAGGACTATTTCTTACAAGGTGCCTCCCTTCTTCAAACCGCCGTATCTTTTCTCCCAATCGTATTTCTTATCGTGTCTATTTGGTTAATTCGAAAAAACCGAAATTTTGTTTATACTATCTTCTTATTATTTCTCGGAGGCTGTTTCCTAGCCACATCCTCATATATAACCGATAAGTTTTACTTCTTTCTCATGTTTTCTTCTCCGATAAAAACTTTGGGGTGGCTATTCAGAGAGTATGACAAATTCGGAATTATACTGACTTTTATATACTCAATGGCAATCAGTATTGTTATATATAAACTATCAAATAAAAGACCAGTTGTTGGTGTAGCCACGCTAATGGTCTTTTTAATCCTTGCTTCAAATTTCTACTTTTTAAAAAAGACTTTAAATCAGAACTATTCACCTCAAACAATTCCCAATGATTTTTTTGTGGCAGAGAAATTCCTGAACGACGACAAAGATATTTTTAATGTTGTGTGGTTTCCTGGAGTACCAAAACCCAACTGGGCAAAAAAAGAAGACGTGAGATACACATTTTCAAATCTAATTTCCCAAAAAGAATCTATCACGTCTAGGTCGAACTTGATTAATTACTTAAACTATTTATTTAATGAAGAAAATATTTACTCAATAGACCTTGGTAAGGCTTTAGATCTCATTGGAGTGAAGTACCTAATTATTAGAAAAGACTACACTTTCTCAACATCAAACGCATATGAAGAAAAGATCGCATTGCAAAACTCTATGGAGAAAGTATTAGAAACAGATCTTCTTACAATATACAGAAACAAAGAATTTTCTGGAATATTTAGGTTTTATGAAAACAAGGTATTTACAAACCTAGGTTTAGACATTTTAAAGCAACCCGACCTTATAAAGACAGACACCTCACTACTAGACTTTAGTGATAAACCATCCAATATACAATTTGATGGAAAAACTTCATATACTGGTAAAAACAGTCCTTTAGACTACTTTATGAACTCATATACCAATAAGTTTATATATCCGTACGATTACACTACCAAAAAATATGAGGGGGTCTCGAGTTATTGGGGACTCGGGTCTCTTGAAAATATCAACCATGCCGAAACAAATTTCTTTTTCGATGATTTAGGTTTAGTAATAAACCAGTTTGATTATGGTCGTGGAGTTATATCGGCAAAGGATGGGTACATTATCTCTGACACTTCAAAGCTAAGCGGTAATGACATTTTTTCCGGATTTACAATTATCGATAACGTTGCATTTAATAATCACGATCTAACTTACACAACATTGGGTAAATTAGACTCACTGGAAACGCAGGCTCCTTGGAAAATAATCAGAAGTTTGCATTTTAATGTGACGAATACTAAAGTCTTGTTCCTACAGCTTAAGTCATTTATAGACAAAGAGCTGGAACCTCATTTCAAATTGACATTTTATGATTCAGAGGGCAAAACAACACAAGAAAGTGCGTACTATCCTAACGCAAAAGGCGTTGTTTCTTATGTTGTAAAGGTTCCTGAAGGTGCAGTAACAACCGAGTTTAGTTCGTGGGCTCGCCCGGTAGGTGGTAAAAAATACACTTATAAAGTCAATAATCTCCACATTTATGATGCATCAGATAATGTAAAGTCGGTCTTTATGACCTTCTCCGCTCCTAGCATGTGCGAAGGAACTTGTACAGTATTTGCAAGGGTACTTAAAAGTAGAATTGGAGGGGAAATAGAGCTTACCATAGGTAATAAGGTATTACCTATTGTTACAAAAACACTGGATTTGGGACACAACGAAAGGTATGAGTGGCTGGAAGTAGGCTCAATAGAAAATTCTAGTAAAAAGCCGGATATTACAATCACAAATAAGTCAGGCTTTAATTCAATCAACTCCATAGTTCTGTTAACCGAGAATGAGAGGTCACAGCTTTATCAAGATACACAAAAGGTGATCGAAACAAATGATACTTTACCCGACACGTCTATAAAACCTTACTTTAAGGTTACCGAAATCAATCCGACTATGTATTCGGTTTCGGTATACAACTCTACAGGAGCAGGAGGTGTTCTGGCTTTTGCAAAACCTTTCGGAAACAGCTGGCTACTATCCAATGAAAGACCGGTCATAGCAAACGGTTACGTTAATGGGTGGTATTTAGAAAAACTGGATAACAAAACTTATATTGTTTCGTATAAACCGCAAAAGTATTTCTACATAGGAGTTGGGGTGTCCGCAATAACGTTTGTCGCTCTTTTGGGCTATTCGTTGTTATCAAAATTGTCGGCAAGGGAAGTTACAGCATCCGAACTAACATCTAAATCCCAAGGGTAGATTCTATTACTTAGGAGACCTTGTTTTCTCAACGTTACACCAATTGCTTCTTCAAATACCTTTGCGCTGTTCCCCCATGTAAAAAATCCTGCCCACTTCCTTGCATTTTCCCCAAGTTTTTTTCTGAATTCACTATCTTTAAGAAGTCTGTCAACAGCTTCTGTAAAATCTTTTTCGTTATCAGCTAAAAGGCCCGTTAAACCATCCCTTATGGAGTCCCTTATACCAGGAACATTAAAACCTACAGCGGGCGTACCGCATGAGGCAGCCTCTATTGTAGTTATCCCCCACCCTTCTTTCATTGAGGGCATCAGAAATACCCAAGCCTTCTGCATGTATTCCCACTTTTCCTTTTCTGAAACAAATCCCAACGTTTCTACGGAATCTTGAATTCTCAGCTTATTAATTAATTTTTTAATACTTTCCAAGTGATCGCCGGTGCCGCCAATAACAAGTTTGAGGTTTGGAAAGTCCTTAAGGAGGATCTTGGAGGTTTTCACCGCTATCTCAATCCTTTTATAAGATTTGACACGTCCAACGTACGTAATAAGCGGAAAACCGGACTTTCTGTATCTACCACCCACCTTGTTAGGAATGGAGTTATAAACCAGGTAAATCTTTTTATCGGGAAACCCTAATTTTTTTAAATCCATGAGACTTGATGGAGACACCGTGACCACAGAGGTTCCCTTGTAAACAATAGGCATTAATACTGATTCCAAAAAATAACCAATAATAGCAATTGGAAACATAAACTGCTTAAACCACTGCTCCTTGTGGACGTGGTGCACAATCATTAACCTTGGTTTCCTGGCGAAAAGAGGTGAAAAAAACGGTATCCCATTTTCTACATCAATTATAAAATCGACACGTTTACTGAAATACAAAATGTAATAAATGACAGCCCAAAAATAAACAGTTACGAAATTTCCCCTTCTAACTACCTTCACGTCATCGATAATATCCTTGTCATTTAAATTTCCAGGCTGAGATGTAAACAGTGTGACGTTATTTTTCTTGGCCAACCTTTTTGCGATATTATGAACATATATTTCCGAGCCACCGCTCTCAAAGTGTTTGGTATCTCTCCAAGCGAAAATTAGTATGTTCCTCTGATCAACACTTGCTTTCTTTGCCATTGTGGTCTTTACAAACTGCGGCATCCTTACTTCCAACCTATGCTTTATCTCCAAAACTTTAAGCTTTAAAAACTCAATCGGTACTCTAACAAGGCCTGTGTACACGGAAAATTTAGAACCTTCCTTTTCTGACCACGAAACTGGAAATTCCAATACTTTAAAGTTCAAATACCTCGCAACAAGAAGGATGTTCACATCAAAAGCCCAGCCGGTATTTGAAAGTCTATTTGCGATGGATAAAGCAACATTATCCCTGAATACTTTTGCACCGCACTGAGTATCTTTGTATGGAAGATTAAAAAGAAACCTGACATAAAGATTAAAAACCTTGCTCAAAATCCGACGACGGAGACTCATTTTAGTTTTTTCAAAAGTTCTTGAGCCGGAAGCTACATCCAGCCACGGAGTTTCATGTAATAATACTGAAAGTCTAAAAAACTCTGAAGCAGGAACGGCGCCATCTGCATCTGTAAAACCTACGTAATCGCCTGTAGAATTTTTAAAACCGAGAGCAACCGCTCCCCCTTTTCCCAGATCATACGAAGTAAAAACCTTTCTTACAAAAGGAAATCTAGAAGAATAGTCGTCAACTATATCCGCTGTGGAGTCACTAGAGTTACTTATAACAACAATAATCTCCGGTTTAAAAGTCTCCTGGGAAGAGAAAAAAGAGGCATAATTGCTAAGAGTTTTAGCGATACGTTTCCCTTCATTTTTAGCAGGTATTATTATGGACAGTTTTTTCATGGTTGAGTACTTAATAGATTGTACAAAAAAACACCGCCTTTTATAAGGTGGTGTTTAT
>Ga0180009_10006271_pt1 | contig 12514 bp, 7 predicted proteins | sample OS_PC_MetaG_FD_123537 | JGI IMG/M metagenome (GOLD analysis project Ga0180009, IMG submission 123537) | Groundwater microbial communities from the Aspo Hard Rock Laboratory (HRL) deep subsurface site, Sweden - OS_PC_MetaG | ecosystem: Environmental > Aquatic > Deep subsurface > Groundwater...
CTCGAAGGCCAGGCCGCCGTTCCACGTGGAGTCGCCCACGTTCAGCTTGTTCTCCCCGACGCTGGAGACCTGGACGAACTCGAAGAAGAGGTAGGTGTGGTTGATGCCCATCTCCAGGTCGAGGGTCTTGGCCGCCGACGGCTCGAGAATGTCGAGCAGCAGCGCGACCCCGGCGTTGAACTGCAGGCCGAAGGTGCCGCCCTTGCCCTCGTCGCCGTCGACCTTCGAGGTGCTGCCGTCGATGCTGGTCCACCAGATGGTGTAGTTGATGCCGAACTTGACGAATGGGACCAGCGGGATGTTGAAGCGCTCCGCCGCCCAGTCAAAGCGGTAGATCGCGAGCAGCGCCATCGGCAGCAGGGTCAGGCTGGTCTCGCTGCCGGTGCGGACGGTGGAGTCCGAGGGCGTCGTGGCGTCGCCGTTGTCAGAGTAGGCCTCGGCCGAGACGTTGTAGTAGCCGAAGACCCCCCCGATGGCCAGGGTGCCGAACGGGCGCCAGACCTCGACGTCGAGCTCGCCCTTGATCATCAGCGCGCTGCCGTCGCCGAAGATGTGGCCGAAGGCGTTGTCCGAGCCGCTGAACTCGGAGTCGACGTTGGGCGAGTAGGGGCCGAGCTTGAACTCGAGGTAGAACCACTGCGGAGAGCTGTAGTCGTCCTCGGTGGTGATGACCTGGGCCCGTGCCGTGCCGAACGACAGCCAGCAGCCCAGCACCAGAAAGAGTCGAGCGAGCCTCATGATCGCCTCCCTCCAGTCGTCCTCCCGCCTCGCGTGCGGCCCACGATGATGCCGACGCCCAGGAACAGCACCACGAGCACCAGCGCCTTGTGCCAGGCGGAGGTGTAGAGGTGGGCGGCGGCGGCCAGCGTCACCGGCCAGAGGGCGGCCCGCACCAGGGTCCTCGCGCTCTCGTGATCCGCGATCCAGGCGGCGGGGCTGGGGGAGGTTGCGTAGTACAGCTGGACGAACAGCCGCCCGTCGCTCGTCGGCAGCAGCACCTGGTCGCGCAGCTCGCGCAGCACCCGGACGTGGGGGTGGTCGTAGGAGCCGTGGACCGCGGTGGCCACGAAGCAGTAGCCGCTCTCGGCCTTGCCGCCCAGGCGCTTGTAGCGCTCCCACAGATCCTCGGCCAGCTCGGGCGCGCCTTCCCCGACCGGCAGCGGGGTGCTGGGGTTTCGGGCCTTGTCGATCGTGACCAGGTAGAAGCGGTAGCTCTCGCCGTTGGCCAGGCCGTCGACCACGATCTTGCTCGCGGTGTTCTGGGTGCCCGAGCAGACATAGGCCGTGTCCAGGGACTTGGCGCCGCTGCTGGTCCCCGAGTCGGCCGCGGGGGCGGAGTCGGGCGGGCCGGCGTCGGCGACATTGCCGTCGGTGGCCGGGGCAGTTTCGGGGTTGCCGGCGTCGACTGCCCCGGTGTCGGGCCCAAAGTCAAGCGGTCCGGCCTCGGTGCTCCCGTCGCCCGCGCGGGGCTTGGGCCAGGGCGACGACCATGAGGCGCCCGACGATCCGTCGATCGCGCCGCCGTCCGGGGTCGTGGTCGTGCCCGGGGAGGTGCAGACGTCGTAGCCCGCCTCCGCGGGCGGGCTGGTGAAGGCCAGGGTGCCGTCGAGCTTCTCGCACAGCACCTGGTACTTGATGTCGGTCTCGCCGCTGGTAGTGCCGCCGTCGGTGCTGCTGGAGGTGGAGTAGGGGGCGTCGAACGAGATCGTGACCTGTCCCTCGCCCGCCTTGAGCGAGGGGTTCTTGGCCTGGGCCGGGCCCTGCGTGTCCACGGTGTAGGTCAGCTTGGTGGCGTCCTCCTGCCACTTCTGGTCCTTGGCCGGTTCGGTGTACATCGCGATGGCGAAGCTCTTCTGGTCCTGCCCGCTGCACAGGTCGGCCATCAGGATCTTGGCCGTCAGCGGGCTGCCCTTGTACTGCGAGATGGTCCAGGTGGCCTGCTTCCAGGCGCTGAACCGGACCGGGCCGAACAGCACCCTGCAGCCCGCATTCTTATCCCGGATCGTGTTGTTGGTGGTGTCGAGGCAGGCCTGGCCGGCCACGATCTGGAACTCGTAGTCCGCCGTCTGGTACTCGCCCTGGAGCTTGACCTCGAGCGCCATCGGCACCTCACACTCGCAGTTGCCCACGTTGAAGAACTCGTCCCGCTCCTTCTGCTCGTCGAGCAGCTTTTCCGGGCTGAGCCGGTGGAGCAGCCAATCCTGGATGCTGACCTGCGCCGCCGCGGGGGTGGGCAGCAACAGCAAAAGGGCCAGCAGGGGCAGCAACAGTCTCGATACTATGGGCATCATGGGGCTAGCGCTCACGCAAGGGTCATGCCAGGGATAGGCGGTCCTTCAGCTCGTAATTCCAGGTGCTTGATCCCGAGATTCCGCATCCCTGGTGCCAGAATGTCACTGATTGTGCCCCCCGGCGGACAGAGATGCAAACTACCTGTGTCGCGTCCACATCATTAAGTTTGCGCCGACCCTGAAGTAGTCGCTGCGTGGGTGCGGCCGACGCGGCGCCGCGCGCGGCGCTTCCCCGGTCTCCTCCTGTCCCAGGCTCCCTTCGCCGCGAGCATCTGCCCCGACGTCAGGCGCACCCGCTCATCGGTTGTCGCTGCGAGCCGCGCGGAGCTCGAAAACTGGTTCGAGCTTGATCCCTCGGATCACATTCGGGCGCCGCGTCGGCCGCAGCCACCCAGCGGCAAGGAGGTTGACTGAGCCATTGGGGCGGATTCGCGCGGCTTAACCGGGGAGGGGGGTGGTCTATGCCGCGGGAGCGCCGCGCGATGCTCCGTGTGGCTCGCAGCGACAGATCCGGACGCGCTGCGTTGGCCCACCAGCGACGAACTGTCGGGGACACGGTGATGGTGGCGAAGAAACGGTCGTCCAGACGACCGTAAGTCGAGGACCATGGCGATGGTGGCGAAGAAACGGTCGTCCAGACGACCGTAGGTCGAGGACCATGGCGATGGTGGCGAAGAAACGGTCGTCCAGACGACCGTAAGTCGAGGACCGTGGCGATGGTGGCGAAGAAACGGTCGTCCAGACGACCGTAGGTCGAAGACCGTCAGGCGAAGGTGGCGAGGAAACGCCAGGCGTCAGAGCAGCCCCCGCTCCCGCAGCAGCTCGGCGATCTGCACCGCGTTGAGCGCCGCCCCCTTGCGCAGGTTGTCCGCGGCGACCCACAGGTCGAGCCCGTGCTCGACCGAGCGGTCCTGGCGGATCCGACCGACGTACACCGGATCGGTGCCAGCGCACTGGCCGGCCAGGGGGTAGAGCGACCGCGCCGGCTCGTCGACCACCACCACGCCCGGGGCCTCGGCCAGCAGGCGGCGCGCCTGATCGGGCGACAGCGGCCGCTCCAGCTCGACGTTGACCGACTCGCAGTGGCCCACCATCACCGGCACGCGGACCGTGGTGGCGCTGACCCGCAGCTGTGGCTCGCCGAAGATCTTGCGGGTCTCGTTGATCATCTTCTCCTCCTCGACCGAGTAGCCGCTGTTTGCGAAGGAACCGATCTGCGGCAGGCACTCGAACAGGATCGGGTGAGGGAAGACGGCGGGCTTTGGCAACGGCTCGCCACGGGCCCAGGCCCGCGTTTGCGCGGCAAGCTCCTCCATCGCCTTCATCCCGGCGCCGGCGACCGCCTGGTAGGTCGAGACCACGATGCGCCGGATCCCGGCCGCTCGGCGGATCGGCTCCAGCGCCACCACCATCTGGATCGTGGAGCAGTTGGGGTTGGCGATGATCCGCCGACCGAGCATCGGCCCTGCCAGGGCGCCCGGGTTGACCTCGGGGACCACCAGCGGGACGTCGGGCTCCATGCGGAACGCGCTGGTGTTGTCGACGACCCACGCGCCCGCCGCCGCCGCGACCGGGGCGAAGCGCTGGCTGACCGATCCCCCGGCCGAGAACAGCGCGAGCTGGACCGAGTCGAAGCTCTCGTCGGTCAGCTCCTGGACCGTCAGCTCGGCGCCGGCGAAGGGCAGCCTGTGCCCTGCGGAGCGCACCGAGGCGAGCGGGACCACCCGCTCGAGCGGAAAGGCCCGCTGCTCGAGCACCCTGAGCATCTCTCGGCCGACAGCGCCGGTCGCGCCGACGACGGCCACCGTGTAACCCATGTTGCGTCTCCAGTCCTGCCTATCCGGCGCGCGCGTTTCGCTTGCCCCGCTGCGCCGCCAGGCTGCGCTGCAGCTCGCCGAGGGATGCGCGGAAGTCTCCCAGTTGCTCCTCGGACTGGGAGAGGCTCGCGTAGCGCAGCCGATAATACCAGCCTGTCAGGCGGTCAACCAGTAACAGGGCCTCCCGGTTGCAGCCGCCGCGTCGCAGCTGCTCGACGAACTCCCAGGGGGTGTCGCCTGCCGCCTTGGCGTGGCCCCCCCGGGCCAGCAGCCGGAGCATCCGGCGGTAGAGCAGCGTCGCCGGGCTGCCCTTGCCGGGGGTCGGGACCGCCCCTTCCATTTCTTGCCGTCCGCGGCGGCGCCACCAGCGCAGAAGCAGTGCCAGCACGAGCAGGCTGCCCGCGCTGGCCGCCAGGAGGCGCCAGTTGCGCTCGAGCCAGCCCTGCCTCGCCGAGCTCGGCCTGAGCACGCTCCGGATGCCGCGCATCAGTGACACCTGCGTGCCCAGGTCGTACTCCACCACGTAGCGGAACCACCGCAGCCGCAGGGTGTCCCAGACCTGCTGGATCTTCCGGTACCACGCCAGCCCGGCAGCGGCCCCCGTCTGGCCGGACGGCGTGGGGTCGAAGGCGACCCAGCCCACGCCGGCGAACAGCACCTCGGCCCAGGCGTGGGCATCGCCCTGGCGCACCGCCATGTAGCCGCCGACACTATTCCACTCACCGCCCGCGAATCCGTTGACGTTGCGCGCGTGGATCCCGATGTGACGCAGCATCAGGGTCATGGCCGAGGCGAAGTACTCGCAGTGCCCTCGACGGGTGACGAACAGGAACTCGTCGACCGGCTCCAGCGCGGGGTCATGGGTCAGGGCGAGCGTGTAGCGGTAGTTGCGGCGCAGGTGGTTCTGAACCGCCGTCACCTTGTCGTAGACCGTCTGCTGCCCCCGGGCGATGCGCCGTGCCAGCTGTCCCACCCGGCTCGGATAGCCGTTGGGGAGCTGGAGGAAACGGGCCAATCGCTCGTGCTCGAACCGAGGGCTCCGGCGCAGAACCGCCGGGGAGGGGACACGGATGCTGGAGTAGGCCGTGTAGCGCACGCCCGAGGTCCGCATCTTGGTCGCCCGGATCTCCCCATGCGGGCCCCGGCGCGGCACGAAGAAGGGGGTGCCCCCGACGGCGGGCAGAGGGACCTGCAGCGCCACCGGCCGGTCGGCGCCGAAGACCACGGTGGAGTCGAGCGGCTCGAGGTAGATCTCCTGCCGCACCAGGTTCTCGCGGATGAACCGGGGCGTTGGCAGCCCGCTTTCCTCGTCCAACGGCAGCTCCGGAGCACGGTTGACCACGAACAGGCCCTCGGTGGCGCGGATCGACCCCGTACGCCCCAGCAGATCCTCCCCGTGGCTCCAGACCCCGCTGTCGTAGTGGTCGAAGGCCGAGCCGCGCCACCTGAGGTGGCCGCGTGGCCGGCCCCCGGGGAAGACCACCCGCATCACCACCTGCGGGTTGTCCCGCACGACACCGTGGTGGCCCAGCTCGACCCGCTCGCTGAACCCGACCATCGCCACGCCCCCACGCCTGTGTCCGAGGAACAGACCGAAGCCGATGCGGGGGAAGAAGGTGAAGATCAACGCCGCGATAATGATGATCCCGATCGATACCAGCGAGGTCCCGGCAAGGAAGGATCCGCCCACGATGCGGCGGGAGTTGAGGATCCGCTCCACCTCGACCTTCTCGCTCTGGGCGCCGTCGGAGTGCTTGAGCAGGTAGTTCTCCTCCATCTCGCGTCGCAGGTGGAGCAGCGTCAGCGCCCAGGTGGCAAAGAGGATGAAGAGCGCGAAGCAGATGGCGTAGGAGACGTTCGTGTTGAGCGTGGTGGAGACGACCAGAAGCAGGAAGCTGACGACGTAGGCCTGCTGGTAGTCCTTGCTGGTGCGGCGGTTGAACAGCTTGTTGATCAGTACGAACAGCAGAAAACACGCGCCCGAGGTGATCACGGAGCCGCCGCGGAAGACGTCGGTGATCAGGTAGAGGAACACGGCGACGGTCGCGATGTTCCACGCGGCAGTGAAGCGCTCGAGCCTGAACCGCGAGGGCTCGGCGAACCAGCTCAGCCCGATGCCCGCCAGCGTGAGCACCACGGTCACGGCCGACATCTCGGGGCTGAGCAGCAGGCCCGCGGTGGCGGCGAGGATCATCAGGTACGAGGTCAGCTTGTGGATCGCCGAGAAGCGCATCAGGCCGCCCTCACGTTCTTGAAGGCGGTGGAGCCCGACGGGCTGACGAAGATGCACTCCCCGGCCCACGTGGCCGGGGCGGCGTAGGGACGGTCCTCGCCGGTGAACTCCAGCAGCGCCAGCGCGCGCAGGATCTGGGTCAGGTGGGCCTGACCCGACCCTGGCCCGACGGCGGCGGTGCGGGTCACGAGCCGGACCACATAGCCCACGCGCAGGTAGTGCGCCGCCATGGAGGCGGCCTGGCTCACAGCCCGCTCCTGCCGGGCGATCTGTTCCTTGGTGGGCTGGGGGTCATGCTGGTGGTTGTCGAGGAAGATCGCGATGCGTCGGCCCATCTGGGTCTCGTGCTGGCGGATCACCAGCTGTCCGATCCTCGCGCTCTTGCGCCAGTGGATGTCCCGCGGGTCATCACCGTCCACGTAGTCTCTCAGGGCGTAGAACTCGCCACGGCGGTCGAGCTTGCCCTCGGGGCGGTCGCCGACCTCCGCCGAGTAGCCGGGAGGCGGCAGCAGTGGATAGATCGCGGGAAACACGATCACCTCGCTGGCGCAGGTGACGGTCCGGGACTTGCGGAACATCGCGAACGGGAACTTGGTGCTGACCCTGAAGCCGCTGAACCGGTACAGCCCCCGGCGTTCGAACGCGTGGCGGTAGGAGGTGTGCTGGGTTCGGCCGGAGGGGACCTTGAGGAAGTAGCACTTCTTGTCCAGCGTCTCCCCGGCAAGCAGATCCTCGACCTCGATCGAGAAGGAGGAGAAGCGTCGCTTGCTGTTCTTCAGGTTGATCCCCATCAGGAACGGCCGACCTGCGAAGATCCGGTCCGGGATCCGTCGGCTCACGTCCAGCGACCAGAGAGAGATGTCGGACAGCACGCCGCTGCCGATGATGAAGGCCAGCATCATGCCCAGCACGAGATAGAGTAGGTTGTTGCCGGTGTTGATCGCCGCGAAGCCGATGCCGAGTGTCAGGGCGACGAAGTACTTGCCCTCTCGAGTGAACTGAAGCTTTCTCCGCCTGCCCGCCATCGCATCTACAATGGGATCGCCACCCGCTCCAGGATCTCGCCGATCACGTGTTCGGCCTCGTCTCTCGTGCGTCCGAGCGACTCCTGTGGGGAGGCGACGACGACCCGGTGCGCCAGGCAGGACAGTGCCAGTCGCTTGAAGTCGTCGGGCAGACAGTAGTCTCGGCCGTTCACGAGGGAGAAGGCCTGGGCCGCGCGATACCAGGCGATGGCGCCGCGGGGACTCACCCCCAGAGAGAGGAACGGCGAGCGTCGGGTCTCGGCGACCACGATCATGACGTAGTCCAGAAGCGCGGGGTCGACCCGAACCTTGTCCACCAGCGGCTGGATCTCACAGATCTGCTCGATCTCCACCACCGGCTGGATCGCATCGATCGGATCGTAGCCTCCGCGCTCGGCGATCACGCGGCGCTCGTCCGGCGGCGAGGGATACCCCATGTTGACCCGCAGCAGGAAGCGGTCCATCTGCGACTCCGGCAGGGGGTAGGTGCCGAAGTGCTCCAGCGGGTTCTGCGTCGCCACCAGCATGAAGGGGTCGTCGAGCGGGTGGGTCCGGTTGTCGATCGACACCTGACCCTCGTTGAGCGCCTCGAGCAGCGAGCTCTGCGTCCGGGGAGTCGTCCGGTTGATCTCGTCAGCCAGCACGACGTTGGCGAAGATCGGCCCACGCTTGAACTCGAACTCGCCACTGCGCTGGTCGTAGATCGAGACGCCGAGGATGTCCGACGGGAGCAGGTCTGAGGTGAACTGGATGCGGCGGAACGTGCCCCCCAGACATCGCGCCAGCGCGCGAGCGAGGGTGGTCTTTCCCACGCCCGGAACGTCCTCGATCAGCACATGGCCGCGAGCATAAAGAGCGGTGAGCAGCCGTCCGACCACCTCGGCCTTGCCTCGAATGACCCGGCCGATCGCCTGCTCCATCTGGCGGGCGGCTTCGGCGGGGTGGACCTTCGTCTGCTCTCGTGTCCGGGCGCTCATCGTGCACTAGATTATATGTGAAATCGGTGCCGCGGGCATCTTCACTTCTTCTCTGCTTTGCCTTTGCCCGCCCGCCCCGCCGGGCTGCCCTTGGGCGGGCGCAGGCGCGCCAGCACCTTGGGTTGCAGCAGCGGGATGTCCGCGGTGAAGGTGGTGCCCATGCCGCCGGAGCTCGTGACCTGGAGCGCCCCGTCCTGCAGCTCCACCAGCGAGCGAGAGAGGGGCAGCTCGAGTCCGAGCCCTCGCCGGCCCGGTCGCCTGCGGAAGCCGTGGAACAGCCCCTGCAACTCCCGCTCGGGCAGACCTCCTGAGGTGGTCGCGACCCGGAAGATCAGGTGCTGCCGTTTCTCTCCCGAAGCGGTGCTGGAGCTCCTCAGCGAGAGCTGAGCCACAATTCGTCCGTGCTCCATGGAATCGATGCAGAACTGGATGATGTAGGCCATCGCCTGCACCAGCCGCTGAGGGTCCACCAGCACGGCCTGCATGCCCGCCTGCAGCTCGGTCTCGACCTGGATGCCGTCGGGGACGCCCCGGCGCTGAGTCTCCTTGATCGCCTTGGAGAGCAGCTCCGCCGGCAGGCTGTCCTCGCGATGCGCGGTCATGCGACCGGCGTCGATCTTGGCCGAGTCGAGCACCTGGTTGATCATCAGCAGCAGCTGGTTGCCGCAGCGCAGGATCAGCTCCAGATCGCGCTTCTGGCGCGCATTCAGGCCATCCTCGGGTTCTCGAAGCAGGAGCTGCGAGAACCCGAGCACGGAGTTCAGCGGGCTGCGCAGGTCGTGGCTGAAGTTGGCCAGAAACTGGGTCTTCACCCGGTCGGCCTCCAGCGTCTTTTCGATCGCGAGGAAATGGGTGACGCTGATCTCCACGATGCGTGCCAGCAGGTCATTCAGCGCATCGGCGAGCTGGCGCAGGTCGCTGAACTGGGGCAGGTCCGCGATCAGGGGCTTCAGCTGCCCCTGTTCGGTGAGTGGCAGGTGCTCCGCGAGCTGTCTGATCCGACCGGAGACCAGCTCCACATCCTGCGCGACGTTGGTGCCGAGGCGGCGCCCGACGAAGGTCGCCAGGCCGAGCAGCAGGACCGCCAGGACCACCAGCTGGGCGTGAGGCTGTGAGTCGGAGGGCGGTGTCATCACCTCCACGTGGCGTGCACCCGAGGGGCCGTGGGGGGCCGGCAGCGCAGCAGAGCCATCGGTTGGCTGCCCCACCAGCCGGATCCGTCCGCCCCTGGAGAGGTGGACTGCGGCGATGCTGTGGTCGAGCGCCCCCGGCGGCAAGAACTTCGCGCCGTGTGCGAGCGCTCGGGCCAGGTAGGTTCTGCTCTGCTCATGGTCGCTGCGCTGGATGACCTGCAGTCGCTTCGATCCTATCAGGGCGGTCGGGATCGAGACCGCGAGACAGAGGGAGACGATGGCGAAGGTCACCTTGCTGGCGACGGTGATCCGGATCCCCGACGGGACCTCCTCGTGGCGAAAGTGAGCGATGATCGGGCGCATGATCGCCCTGAGCACGAGGTAGACGAAGGCGCAGGTCACCATCAGCTCGGTGGTCGTGGCGAACGCCAGCCCGACGGCGAAGGCCAGACCCATGCCGGTCACCAGGACATCTGCAACCATCCCGCAGAGCACCGCGATCCCGCCCGCGCCGAGCGCCAGGGTGGCGAAGGCGAGGGGGAAGCGCAGCGCCGCCTTGCGGGCCTCGTCCTCGTGCTGGCCGCCGATGCCGTGCTCCCTCAGCGCCAGCAGCAGCCGTGCGACGGGTCGCAGGGCGAACCAGGTGTAGATGGCGAGGATGGCATAGACCACGCCGACGGCCACCGAGAGGACGGCCACCTGCTGCCACAGCTGCGCTGGCGACATGTCGAAGAAAGCGGAGTAAGCGGCGAGGTTCAGCACTCCGAACAGCGCACACACCAGCGCCGCAAACAGGAGAACTCGCAGCCGCAGCCGGCCGGCCTGGTAGTAGACGCGGGTCACGCTTCGACCTCCACAGGCAGGACCACCGTGAAGGTCGATCCCCGGTCGACCTCGCTGTCGACGGAGATGGTGCCGCCGTGCATCTCGACCAGGTGTTTGGCGATGGCCAGCCCCAGCCCGCTCCCCTGTCGGCGCGCGGTGAGGTCTCCCACCTGCCGGTACGATTCGAAGACATGGGGCAGGTCGAGCTGACCGATGCCGACGCCGGTGTCCGCCACCTGGATCCCGATGCTGCCGGGCGGCTGGGCTTCACGGCGCACGGCGACCGTGATCGAGCCCTCGGATGTGAACTTCAGCGCGTTGGAGAGCAGGTTCTGCACCACCTGCATCAGTCGCCGGGGGTCGGCCTGGATCACGGGCAGCCCCGCTTCGACCTCGATCTCCAGTCGCACCTGGTCCGACCGCTTCTGCGCCTCCAGCACCGAGGACTGTGCCTGGACCAGCTCCTGACACAGCTTGCCGACGTCGAGCTCCTCCGGGCTGAGCTGGAGGTTGCCCGACTCGATGACCGAGATGTCCAGGACATCGTTGACCAGGCTCAGCAGTTGCTGGCCGCCGTGGTAGATCGAGCGCACATCCTCCTGCTGCGTCGGGCTGAGCTCTCCTTCACTGCCGTCGAGGAGCAGCTGCGCGTAGCCGCACAGGGTGGTCAGCGGCGTGCGTAGCTCCTGACTCACGTCGGAGAAGAACTCGTTCTTGACCCGGTCCGCCTCGCGGACCGTGTGCAGTGACTTCAGGTGCTCTGCCAGCTCCTGCTCCAGCCGGGTGCGCAGACGCCCCAGGGCCTCTGTCAGGTCCCCGACCTCGTCGATCGAGGTCACGGTGACGGGACGCCCCAGATCCAGTCGGTCCTGCTCTGCCATGGCGCGGAGCTGGTTCGCGATGACCTGGAAGTCCCGCGATATGTCGTTGCCGATGGCCCAGCCCAGCAGCGCAGCGAAGGCGAAGAAACAGAGCGCCAGCAGTCCGGCGTCGGAGGCCAGGGAGGAGAGGACCGGGTGGAGCGTGCCCTCGGGGTTGCGCGTCAGCACCACCACGCCGTGCTCGATGTTGGCCAGGCAGGCGAACGCCTGCCCGGCGACCTGGCATCGGCCTGCGTCGATCTGATCGAGCCGCGTGCCGGCCGGCAGGCCGGGGCGGGCGGTCGAGATCTTGCTGGATCGATCGAGCCCGATGACCGTCACCTCCCTGCTCTGCGGGTAGCTTGCCAGGAAGGCCTCGAGCTTCGACGGCGCCATGCTGGATGTCTGGGCCACCACGACCTCGAGGGCGTCCGTCAGAGCCCTGCGTATTCCCTGCTCGTGGTTGAGGTTGGCCAGCGAGTAGACATGGCCTCCGACGAGCGCCAGCGACACGACCACGACCGAGCCCGCCACCAGCGTCAGGCTCGGGCGGATGGCCAGCACGCCGAGCCCGGCGAGGGGCCGCCGATCGGCAGCGGCAGGCCGGGGTTCCCCCGAGGCCAGGTGCGCCAGCTCCGCCATCAGAGAGGGCTGGACCAGCGCCCGGAGGACCTGCCCCATCGCGATTGCCAGGGCAGGGCCGCAGAGGAAGACCATCACGGGACGGTGGCGGGTCAGCGGGTCCTGCTCCAGCACCCCACCGAGCACCATGGCGATGGAGGAGACGAGGGAGAACACGATCACGAACTGCGCCGGGAGGTTGGCCGCTCGGCCGATCCGTCCGCCCCGTCGGATGTCCTCGTTGCGGTGGACCAGCAGCAGCAGCGCCATCATCGCGCCGAGGGCCGGCGCGATGAAGGCCCACATCGGTGGCCGGATGCTCTGGGATGCGGCGATCAGGGGCAGCCCGATCGTGCAGCAGACGACGAGCAGACCGGTGACCAGGGCCAGCCGCGTGAGGATGATTGCGAGGGCTTTGCGGGACATTGAACTCCGCTGCTTCACCCCGGAGCGCCCCTCAGCGGCGCGAGGACCGGAGTTGAAACCACGAGCATTATAGGGGAAAGACTGGCGGCGGGGCCAGAAACACGTGAGCCTCGATGAGAGAATTCCGCAGCTTCATCCCGCAGCGCCCCGCAGGGGCGCGAGGACCGGAATTCCCTCACTAGTAGCGTTCGGGAAAACTCAATAGGAACAAGATTCCGATCGCCTGGAGATCTTGCGCAATGAGCTTTCCCGAACGCTCCTAGGGTGAAGTGAACCGCAAGCGGTTCACTTCACCAAGGTTCTTTC
>Ga0180009_10006272_pt1 | contig 12510 bp, 11 predicted proteins | sample OS_PC_MetaG_FD_123537 | JGI IMG/M metagenome (GOLD analysis project Ga0180009, IMG submission 123537) | Groundwater microbial communities from the Aspo Hard Rock Laboratory (HRL) deep subsurface site, Sweden - OS_PC_MetaG | ecosystem: Environmental > Aquatic > Deep subsurface > Groundwater...
AACTTGAATAAGTCCTTTTTTATTAACAATTTTAACTCTAATCATACCGTAATCATCGAAATCTGCTTCGTCGTCAAAAAATGCCCTAATCCAATTTCTTTGTACTTCTCTTGAACTCTTAAGAATTTCTTTCGGAATCCTCCAATTATGGGAATCAATTGCATTCATTTCTTTAAAAAATTCCCAGATTCTTTTCGATTTCACTTTGATCTTATTTTCGTGTATAGTTCCTCTTACTCCGAAAACTTCATACATATCATTTCGAAATTCTTTTAAAAGATCCTTATTATTGTTATCATATCCAACAACGTACCTGGTTCGAATAGAGTTTTTCCGATATTTTGCCCAGGGTCCGTAAATATCCTTCTCCTTATAATTACAAATAAAACCATCTCCGCAGATATGGGCATGAATCCGAGCTAAAGCAGGAATAACGCTTGAAGGGAGCTTACATCTTAATGGATATCGTCTTTTTACCTTAAGTTTAGTTAGTCTGGCATTTAAAGCTGGAACACTACGACCAATTATTTTCACAATCTCTTCTAACTTGAGACTAGTTTGACAATACAATTTTTTAAGTTTTTTCTCTTCTTGGATACTCCATTTCATAAATTTTAGCTTGTCGCGGGGCTGGGAATTGCACCCAGGCTTCCAGCTTCTTTAGTATTAACTCTTTATTTCTAAAGAGAATGGACTATCCCATCCGCGCACATAAGTTTTATGTGCGTGGTTCCCATTATAGTCTCTAAACCTTGAACGTACAACTTTGTTGGAACAAAATGTTACGTCCCTTGGCTGCTGATTGCCAAATCTTTTCTTTTTTTAAAGCATTCACGCTCCCAAGCACATAATGCTTTATGTGCTCGGCACGTTGTCGCAAGAAAAGCTCTTATGGTTTTCCAGCAATTTCGGGAATTTTTCCATAGAATGTTACCATTCTAGGTCACAAAAATTTTATGAGACTGGCGACCTACTACTGGTCCACCCCGCTGCTTTAAATTTTATCAAAAATTAAATAAAAAATCAAACCCCCACACCTAATCGGGATACGAGTTGGGTAACCAAACTCGTCCGCCGTCGAACTTTTTGTTCGACGAAAATCCCGATTAGGTGCGGGGGCAAATCCCACTCTACAATTTCTAATTTCTATTGAAAATTAAATCGCCTCTAAATCCGAAAGGGTTTTTTTATAAACTTCTAAAATCTTTTTTGCTTGCTCAAAGTTTAGAAAATAACTGGGGTCATGGATAATATCGCTTTTGATTTTATGAACCTCTAAAATTTCTTCTAAATTTGGTAAAATTGTCTTCTTTACATTTTTCAATTTTTCTCCTAAAGTTTCGCCCGAATACCCCATTCTTCCTAAAATCTCATCCAATAAATCATCGGCTTCTAAAATTGCCAACTTAATTTCCGCTTCGCTCCCTCGTTCAAATCTTTTGATGATTTTTTCCCATTTTTTTGAAAATTTGGGTACGCCATATGGCTTAAACGTAAAAAATTCAGTTAAATCAAATAGTAATCTTCTCTTTAGCCAATCGGTTTTTGATAAAAGATAAACGGTGATACCAAAAAAACTTAAAGAAAGAATTAAGGTTAAAATTTTTAGAATAAAAATAATAAAATCTAAAGTTTCTAAATTAGTCATAGTTTTTCGAATAAACCCGTTAGAAAGGGCGGGGCTTTCTAAAGGGGTAAATCAGCGATGGCTAATATTTTATTTTCTTCAAATTGTTTTCCAATAATTTGAAGCCCGACGGGCAAGCGCTGAATCTCACCACAAGGAATGGAAATGGCTGGCAAACCGGCTAAACTTACGGCCGCCATATAAATATCGGAAAGATACATCGAAAGCGGGTCAATAATTCTTTCTCCTAATTTAAAAGCCGGGCTCGGTGTTGTTGGCGTCATTAAAACGTCAACTTTTTCAAAGACCTTTTGAAAATTTTTAATAATTAAGGTCCGAACTTTTTGGGCTTTTAAATAATAAGCATCGTAATAGCCAGCCGATAAGGCATAGGTGCCAAGCATAATTCTTCTTCTTACTTCTGTGCCAAAACCTTCAGCTCTCGATTTTAGATAAACATCCATCAAACTTCCAACTTCCGACCCCGCACCAGAAACTTTGTTTCGGTACGGGGCATGCTTTAAACTTTTTGCCCCGTAGCGAGCCGAAGGTTTTACTCCGGGGTCAACTTTTGAATAACCATACTTTATTCCATCGTATCTGGCTAAATTGGCTGAAACCTCCGAGGGCATAATTAAATAATAGGTAGCCAGGGAATGATGGGTACTAAAAGGAAGAGAAACTTCTTCGATTTTGGCTCCGGCCTCTTCGTATTTTTTAATAGCCGCCCGAACTTTCTTTTCAACCTCAGGATCAATACCTTTGGCCCCATAGGAATCCATTCGGGATCCTACAGGGCAGGCAAAATATTCTTTAGGAACACCAATTTTTAGATCTTTGATATTAGATATTAGGTATTGGATATTGGATGTTTTGATGCTAGTTGAATCTAATGGGTCTTTGCCAGAAATTGCTTCAAAAACAATTTTGGCATCCTCAACGGTTTTTGCGATGGGGCCGATTTGATCCAGAGAAGAAGCCATAGCAACCAATCCGTATCGAGAAACCGCTCCGTAAGTTGGTTTTAATCCTACCACTCCGCAAAAAGCAGCTGGCTGACGAATTGAGCCACAAGTGTCTGAACCTAAAGCAAAAGAACAAAAATTAGCTGCCACAGCGGCGGCTGAACCACCTGAAGAACCACCAGGAACTCGACTAATATCTGCGGGGTTTTTTGTTGGAAAAAAAGCCGAATGTTCAGTCGAAGAACCCATGGCAAATTCATCAAGATTGGTTTTCCCCAAAATTATGGCACCCTGAGATTTAAGCTTTTTAATACAGGTGGCATCGTAAGGGGCTATATAATTTTCTAAAATTTTAGAACCGGCTGTACATCTAACATTTTCAATCAAAATATTGTCTTTTACGGCAAAGGGAATGCCGGCTAAAATAGGGATTTCTTTTTTCTTTGAAATTATTTCATCGATCTTTTTTGCCTGCAAAAGTGCCAAATCTTCGGTAAATGTCAAAAAAGCATTAATTTCTTTATCTGATTTTTTAATTCTATCTAAAAGCAGTTTGGCTAATTCCAAAGCCGAAAATTCTTTTTTAATTAATCCTTGATGAATTTTAGCAATTGTTAAATCGGTCGGTTCCATTGCTAAATTGCTAAATTGCTAAATTGCTAAATTGCTCGAATCAGTTTAACAATGTAACAATTTAACAAAGTGACAATTTATAATATGGCTTTAGTGCGAACGTATCTTTTTTCTTTTTGGGGAGCCATTTGGATTATTTTTTCAGTTTCCTCTGGTGGTAATTTAAAAATCTTGTCTTCTCTCAAATAAGATTTGGCTGAAACGGGATGGGAAGTAGGGACAATATTTTCGGTATCTATTTCTTTTAATATCTTGAAATAATCTAAAATTAAAGAGAGTTCTTTTTGAGTTCTCTCGATTTCTTTTTCAGTTAGACCTAATCTAGCCAATTTAGCGATATGTTTTACTTCTTCTTTAGTAATCATATTTTATAGAGGCGGATATACGCGGATAGCTATCCCGATACCAGAGCAAAGCTCGGTACGGGGCACAGCGCGGATTTATGTAGATATTTTTCGCGCCTTCCCCGTATAATCCCGAAGGGATTTGTGCGGGGTCTTTCCGCGTTTAGATCCGCGTGAAGCGAAGCCCTGCACCATTTGGTGCGGGGCGAAGCGATCCGCTTCTATTATTTCGGGGGTTCTAAATATTCTTTTTCCACCAAGACATCGTGGAATTGATCGAGATTTTCCAAGACCAAACCCGCTCCTCTAACAACAGCAGTCATAGGGTCATCAATAATTTTGGTCGGAATTTTCGTCTCTTTGGAAATTAAGGTGTCTAATTTTCTCAATAAAGCCCCTCCCCCTGCCAAATGAATGCCCCCTTTCATAATATCAGCTAATAATTCTGGAGGAGTTTCTTCGATGGTTAACTTTATAGCGTTTATAATTTGTTTTATTGATTTTTCCAAGGCCTTTCTAATATCCTCATCGGAAACTAAAATTTCTTCCGGCAAACCAGTAATTAAATTTCGGCCTCGCAAAGGCATTTCTTTTCTTTCTTTGATAGGAAAAACCGAACCTAAAGTAATTTTGGCTTCCTCGGCTGTCCTTAAACCAATTATTAAATTGTATTCTTCTTGAACAAAATTAATTATATCTTCATTGAATTTATCGCCGGCAATCTTTAAACTTTTTGCCAAAACTATGCCGCCTAAAGAAATAACCGCGATTTCACTTGTCCCGCCACCGATATCAACGATAAAATTTCCACCGGGTTCTTCAATCGGTAATCTTGCCCCAATTGCCGCTGCCATGGGTTCTTCAATTAAAAATGCTTCTCTGGCTCCGGCTGATTTAATTGCGTCGTGGGCGGCTTTTTTTTCAACTTCAGTCACGCCATAAGGAATACCTAAAATTACTCTCGGACGGGGACCTAAAATAAATTTTTTATTTTGGGCTTTCTCTAAAAAATACCTTAGCATCTGCTCGGTAACTTCAAAATCAGAAATCACTCCGCTAATTAGGGGTCTAACAGCCGTAATATGGGCCGGGGTCCGACCAACCATTCTTTTGGCTTCTTCACCTACTGCTAAAATCTGGCCGGTTTTTTGATTAACGGCTACAACCGAAGGTTCTTGAATTACAATTCCTCTCCCCCGAACATAAACCCGGGAATTAGCCGTCCCCAAATCAATGGCAATATCTTGAGAAAATCGAGAAAAAATTTTTTCTAACATAAAAAATAATTTTTAATTTAAGAATCGTAATAACTGAGTCATTTTGACTAACTTAGTTTTCTTATCTTTGCGTTTTTTTAACTCAACGCACCCTGCTTTTAATGTTCTCTCGCTTATCACAAGTCTTATTGGTATTCCAATTAAATCGGCATCAATAAACTTTTCTCCAGCGCTTTTATCGGCTCGATCGTCGTAGAGAACTTCGATGGCTTTTTTTCGGAGATGGTGATACAGTTTTTCGGCTTTATCTTTTTTAGCATCGGGTAAAAGCGAAATAAGGTGAACCTGAAAAGGCGCGACTCCCGTTGGCCAGATAATTCCTCTTTCGTCATGAAAAACTTCAACAATAGAAGCCATCAATCTTCCCAGGCCTATGCCATAGCATCCCATAATTATTCTCTTTTTTTCACCTTCTCTATCAATAAAATTCGCTTCAATATCTTTACTGTATTTTTCTCCCAAATAAAAGATATGACCCAACTCAATGCAATTTTTTTTCTTTAGATTTAAATGGCACTTAGGACAAATCTCTTTTTTCCCGACTTTTTCTGTTTTTATACCAAAGCCGCATTTCGAACAAATGAAAACTGAATCTTCGCCGGTTTCGGATAAAACTAAAAACTCATGGGATAATTCTCCGCCGATTGTTCCGGGTTCGGCTTCAGCGCAAATCACATTTTTGAAACCGCAACGCTCAAAGATATTAAAATAGGCTTTTTTTACTTTTTGGTAAAAATTTAAGGCCTCATCTTTTGTTTCATGAAAACTATAAAGGTCTTTCATTATAAATTCTCGCACCCTTAACAATCCTCCGGTGGGTCTCATTTCGTTCCTGAATTTTGACTGAATTTGAAAAAGAGAAAAAGGTAAATCCTTATAGGACTTAACTCTGGTTTTAACCAACTCGGTCATCACTTCTTCATGGGTGGAACCCAAACCGAATTCTTTATCATGACGGTCTTTTAATTTAAATAAAGGAGGGTCAATTTTCTCCCATCTTTCGGTTATCTGCCAGAGTTTCTTTGGCACCAAAACGGGCAAATAAACTTCTTGAGCGCCTATTCTTAGCATTTCTTCTCGAATAATCTCTTCGATTTTTTTATGAACTCTCCAGCCCAAAGGCAAGAAACTATAAACACCCGAAGACAACTGGTCAATAAAATCAGCCTTTGCTAACAACCGATGGGAAACGGTTTGGGCTTCCTTTGGAATTTCTTTTTTGGTCTTTGAAAAAAGCAAGGATTGTTTCATTAAATTAGTGTTTAGGTTATTAGGGTATAAGTTATCAGTAAAAATTAATTAAATCTCTAAATCCTAAATCCCAAGTCCTAAAATAGTCGGGCGATATCCTTTATTGTTACCCAAATCATTAAAACAATCAAAATTGAGAAAAAAACTGCGTTTATTTTTTGTTCAACTCTTTGAGGAATCGGCTTTTTCCTAACAGCCTCAATTCCCAGAAATAATAATCTCCCGCCATCAACTGCCGGAATTGGCAATAAATTAAAAATAGCAATATAAATCGAAAGCGTAGCAATAAATTGTAGAAAATAATTTGCACCCAATTGACTGATTTGAGAAGTTAAAGAAAAAATACCGACCGGTCCCATCACCTGAACGCCAGTTGGCTGGCCTTTTACTAAATTTTGAAGGGCACCAAACCAACCTTGAATAATTAAAATAGTTAAATTTCCAGTGGCTTGAATTCCTTTTAGGGGCGCTTGATACCAGGGATAAGATTCAATAATCGTTCTGGTTAAAGCTACTCCCATTGGCCCCTCTCCTTCCGGCGGGGAAATCCTTGGTATTAACTTTGTTTCAAAAATCTTGCTGCCTCTTTCAATTATTAAAATAATTTCTTTGCCTTTATTGGCTGCAGTTAAATCTATTATTTCTTCAACTTTTTGAATTTCAAATTTTTCTCCATCAATTATTGCTTCTTTTATCGTGTCTCCAACTCTCAAGCCCGCTGTTTCAGCCGGTGAATTCGGAGCAACCGCAACAATTTGAATCCGAGCAGAAGGCAAAAATTGATTGACCTCATCGCCAATAGCCCGGGGTACTCCCAGATTCATAACCACACTTAATAAAACAGCTGAAACTATCCAGAAAGAAATACAACCGGCAACTAAAATCGAGGCTCTTTGCCAAATTGGTTTTTTATTAAAACTCCTCGGGTCATCTGTTCTTTCTTCTTCTGGACGCTGAGCGTCCTCCCCTAAAATTTTAACAAAAGCGCCGAAGGGCAAAAGATTAATTGAATAAATCGTCTCACCGAATTTTTTTCCGAAAATTCTCGGCGGATAGCCGATGCCAAACTCCTCCACTTTCACCCCAAATTTTTTGGCTAATATAAAATGACCGAATTCGTGAAGAATTAATAAACCAATTAAACTAATAAAAGTAATTATTATTGCTAAAACCATTAGAGCAAGGCAACGAGTTTTATTTTAGCGAGGCAATAAAGTTTTCACGGTAACTTTCGCAAGCGGCTGGGCATGGTCTCGCCGTAGGCGAGCCAGCCGCCGAGAATGTAGATTGTCTCGACTCGCTGGGTCGAGAACAATCGGTACCTGAAAATTTTAGTTGCCGAGCGATATCCAAAAATTTCGTTGCCAAACGATTATTCTGAAATTTCTTTTTTCTTTTTTTCAGCCAAATTTTTAATTTTTTCGTTGTACTCGTCAACTAATTCCTGGAGTTCATCTTTACCCCGATATTTATCATCTTCTCTGATTTCTCCTGTTCTAAAACCCTCTTGAATTTCATCCCAAGCCATTTCTCGCCAGTGCCTTATTGTCCTTTTTGCTTCTTCCATTTTTTGAGACAAAAGCAAAATCAAATCCTTTCGATATTCTTCGCTCAAAGGAGGAATGGAAATTCGAATTAAATCTTTATCAACAACCGGCGAAATTCCCGAGCCCGACCTGGAAAGAGCGTTCATTATCGGCTCAATATAGGAATTATCCCAGGGCTGAATTAGAATTTTGCGAGGTTCGGGCGTGGAAATTGCTCCTAATTGTTTTAAGGGAAATTTCTGGCCAAAACATTCAACCTGAATATCTTCAACCAAAGAGGCAGAAGCCCGACCAGCCCGAATCTTAGCCAATTCTCTTTCAAAAAAAATTATTACTTTATCCAGTTCCGGTTTAATATTATTAATAATTTCTTGATAATCTCTCTTTTTTTCCATATCTTTCTAAACTATACCAAAAATTAAAAAAAACGTCGACCCTAATAAAAGGTCTCGAAAGGAAATAGTTTTGAAAAAGCGTTTCAAATTTCCAGCATTAGCATTTCCAATGCCAGTTTTTTGTTGATATTGGTAGTTGAAATTAAAAAATTTATTTTTTCTATCTGGCGGAGAATTTCTCGCAATTTAGGTAAAGAGTATTGAGGAGCAATGATTTTTCCATTTATTTTTGACAGCAAAATTTTTCGAAAATAATTTAACCAAATATCCAAAATTTCTTTTAAATCTTCTTTTTGAGATAATTCCTTGGCGTAGTGAAAACGAGAAAATAGAGGCGAATTTAAAATTTTTATCATTTCTTTTATTCTTTCTTTTCTTTCTTTTAGTTTCTTGGGATTTTTTGAAAAATCAATTATTAATCCCGCCTTTCCCAAAGACAGAATCAAAATTTCTTCAATTTCTTCTTTTGAAAATCCTTTTTCTTTAAGATAGTTTTCTATTTCTTCTTTTTTTGGAGGATAAAATTTAATTTTCTGAACCCGAGAAAGAATAGTTGAAAAAAGTCGCTCTGGGTATTCGGTAATGAGAATCAAAATAGTATTCCCCTTTGGTTCTTCAAGAGTTTTTAAAAAGGAATTTTGGGCTTCTTGATTCATTAAATGGGCCTGGTCTAAAATTGCCATTTTGAATGAAGAAAGAGAGGGTTTTTCGGCTAATCTTAAACTTAAATCTCGAATTTGGGAAATCTGAATTTCTTTATTAATAGGTTCAATGAAAACAAAATCAGGATGAATACTCTTTTCAATCGCCTGACAATGAGGGCATTTTTGACAGGGCCATGACGAAAACTCAGGAGCTTGGCAATTAATTAACTTAACAAATTCTAAAGCCAAGGTTTTTTTACCCGATTTTCCCGGACCCTGAAATAAAAAAGCGTGGGGTAATTTTCCCAACCTAAAGGACTCTTTCAAAAATTGCCACTGTTTTTGATGTCCAACAATCATTTAAACATGCAAACATTTAAACATTTAAACATTTTGGATTCATTTTTGCTTATATGCTTATATGCTTAAATGTTAAGATGAATTACTTCTTGGTCATTAAAGTTTTCTTGTAGGTTTCCAGATTTTCCAAAACTATTCCTGTTCCTTTGGCAACGCAAAAGATAGGTTCGTCAGCGACAAAAGCAGGCACGCCGGTCATCTTGGCAAAAAGTTCATCTATATTTCGTAATTGAGCGCAACCGCCAGCCAAAACCATACCTTTATCCATTATATCGGCCGATAATTCCGGTGGAGTGTCTCTTAAAACCAATTTCACTGCCTGAACGATTTCGGTTAAGGTATCAGAAATTGCCTCGCAAACCTCATTTGAACTAACTTTAACCGTCCGAGGTAATCCCAAAGTTAAATCTCGGCCTCGAATTTCAAAGAATTTCGGTTCTTTTTCTGGCAAGGCCGTGCCAATTCTTATTTTTATCTCTTCGGCTGTTTGTTCGCCAATGGCTAAATTGTGTTTCTTTTTAATATACTCCGAAATAGCCAAATCCATTCTGTCCCCGCCTATTCTTGTTGAATAGGAAGTAACGATTCCTCCTAGAGAAATTACTGCCACCTCGCTTGTCCCACCGCCAATATCAACAATTAAATGGCCAGAACAAGAACTGATGGGAATTCCTGCTCCAATAGCTGCTAAAATCGGTTCTTTAGCTAAATAAACCGATTTGGCTCCGGCTGCCACACCTGCTTCAATAACTGCCCTTCTTTCAGTAGAAGTGATGCCAGCTGGTACTCCAATTAATAATTCTGGCTTTAAAAACCTAAAAGACCCCGAGGCTTTATCAATAAAATATCTGAGCATTGCCTGGGTAACTCGAAAATCAGCGATCACTCCATTTCGCAAGGGTCGATAAACTCTTAAGGTATCTGGCGTTCGACCAATCATTTCCTTGGCTTCTTTGCCAACAGCCAAAATTCTATTGTCGGCTAAAGTGACGGCAACTACCGATGGTTCCTGAAAAACTATTCCCTTTTTGGGAACGAAAACTACGGAATTACAAGTTCCCAAATCAATGCCAATTTTTTTGATAAACATGCGACCGAAGGGAGCATCCCGCCCTCTAATCATATGAAAACTGTACATATAGCATAGAGGGCGGGGTTTCGCTCCGCTCAATTTTTAATTCTTTTAATATCTGCGCCTAGATTTCTAAGTTTTTCATCAATTTTTTCATAACCCCGGTCGATCTGATAAACTTCCTCAATTGTCGTCTCGCCTTGAGCCAAAAGGGCGGCAATGACTAAAGAAGCGCCAGCCCTAATATCCCAAGATTCAATTTTAACACCGTGTAAAGGGGTTTTGCCATAGACAAAAGTTCGATGAGGATCAACTATTTCAATGTCCGCGCCCATTTTTTTAAGTTCTTGAATATAATTAAAACGGTTTTCATAAAGAGGGTCATGGACTAAACTTTTACCATTGGCCTGGGTTAAAATAGGAACAACGATAGGCAATAAATCGGTTTGGAAACCAGGATAAGGCAGGGCTTGAACTCGGACGGCTCTAAAATTTTTAATAGGATCCCCTATTTTAACAAAATCCTTTCCCTTTTCAAATTGAACCCCGATTTCTTTTAATTTGTCTAAAAAAATATCTAAATGTTCCGGAATAACATTTTTAATTTTAATTTCTCCGGGAACTGCTGCTCCAATCGCAATAAATGTTCCGGCTTCCAAAAGGTCAGGAATTATTTGATGACAACAGCCATTTAATTTTTCAACCCCTAAAATTAGAATGGTATGAGTTCCCAGACCGGAAATTTTAGCCCCCATTTCTTTTAAAAGGAATCCTAAATCCTGGACTTGAGGTTCGGCCGCCGCTCCTTTGATAATTGTTTTTCCAGGGGTTAAAACGGCAATTAACATTAAATTTTCAGTCGCCGTCACGCTGAATTCTTTCAAAACAACTTCTTTTCCTTTTAAATTTTTGCCTTCAAAAAAATAAAAATTGCCTTCATTTTGGATATTTGCTCCCAATTCCTTTAGCGCTTCCAAATGAGTGGTAATTGGCCTTAAGCCAATTCTATCTCCGCCGGGATGGGAAATTTTAAATTTTTTAAATCTAGCCAAAAGCGGTCCGATTAGCAGGACCGAAATTCTGGTTTGGCCCACTTTTTCAAAATCCATTTTTTCCGGGTTTATATTTTTGGCCCGAATTTTAATTTTTCTTTCTCCTAACCAATTAATTTCCGCTCCCATCTCTTTTAAAATTTCAATCATTTTGAAAATGTCTTCAACCAAAGGCAAATTATCCAAAATCACATCTTCATTGGTTAATAAAGCAGCCGCTAAGCAGGCACCGGCTGAATTTTTGTATCCAGAAATCTCAACCTCACCTTCTAATTTTTTCGCCCCCTTGATTAAAAATTTATCTGTCATGCTGAATTTATATTACTTTAAAACTTCTATTTTGTCAAATCCTTTATCTTTTCGCGCGCGATCGCTGGAATAAAGAAAAAATAAAAAAACCCCTGATTTTCTGAGAAAAAGAGGGGGTTAATAGTTTTCTAAATTGTGGTAGAGTAAATCTCTGCCAAGAGTTTTCTTGCTTTTGTGCTAAACATAAGAACGGGGCTGTGCTTTAAAGCTATTAATGCCATTCTGCACATTCTTTTTCCCCAACCAGAAAGCAATTGTTCTCCCGGTGGATTTTCTGCTAATTCCTTCAGGTCCCAGGGATCAACCCATCTTATTTTCCCTGTAGGTTCACCGCTCCATTGGCCATGTTGAACTACTATTAGAAATGCAATGTCGCTGGTAATTCTCCCAGAAATCTCTTTGGCAAGAACCACAGGGAATACCTGTAATGGCAGGAAAAGCTCAATCTCTAATCCAAGTTCTTCTTTGATTTCTCTTTTTAATGCTTCAATCAATCCCTTTTCATCACTCGCAGCGAGCATTTCTTCTTGTTCTACTATTCCCCCTGGCAATTCCCAATCACGCTTTACTGTCTTATCAGAAATTAAGGATTTCTCTTCTTCCGGCAAGGTTCTTCTTCGTAATAGTAACTTTCCATCTACGTTTAGAATGCCGGCAAATACTCCAACAGTTGAAATAAATTTTTCTACCATTCGCTTCACCACCTTTTCAATTTTCAAAGTTCATCGAATTAGCCAATTTATGGCTAATCCTCCCAATGAAAAAGCATAGCAAATCTTTTAATTTTTGTCAAATTTTGCTGACTTTTTATGCGATCGTTTAAAAATTCAGAAAATAGGTTTTTTAAAAAATTTGAAATTAAAGTATAATGACATTGAGATGACAAAAAGAGCTCGAACAATTTTGTTTTTAATTTGTGCGATTTTATTTTTGTTAATCGCGCCTTCGGTTGTCCTTTACTCTCAGGGTTATCGAATTGATTTTGGTTCAAAAAGAATTGTTCAAATAGGTGGATTTTATTTTAAGGTTTGGCC
>Ga0180009_10006273_pt1 | contig 12508 bp, 12 predicted proteins | sample OS_PC_MetaG_FD_123537 | JGI IMG/M metagenome (GOLD analysis project Ga0180009, IMG submission 123537) | Groundwater microbial communities from the Aspo Hard Rock Laboratory (HRL) deep subsurface site, Sweden - OS_PC_MetaG | ecosystem: Environmental > Aquatic > Deep subsurface > Groundwater...
AGGACTGATTAGAAATAGATTCTATCCTTAATGGTTTTTATATTTCTTTTAAAAAGATTGTTTTTTCGATTGTGTTATCCGGATTATTCTCAATCAAAATTTTGACAATATAAAATTTTTAATATATTATATAACCGGTTACGTAACTAGTTAAATAAGCGTATAAATTATATTGCGGGATTTTATATTAAAATTTTAAGATATGAATATGTAAAATCCAGTTTATAACCCTATAGGCAATAAATATTAATTAAAGGAGATACTAAGATTATTTTGTAATCTTGAGGAGTAATTATGAAAAAAATAAAAGTAGGTGTGGCAGGATATGGAGTTATAGGACAGCGGCTGGCAGATGGAGTAGTAAAGCAGAAAGATATGGAACTTATAGGTATTGTAGATGTTGCTCCAAATTTATCTATAAGAGCGCTTTACGATAGCGAAAATCTATATGACCTATATGTGGTGAATGATTCTATGAGAAAAGCATTTGAGGAAGAAAAAATACCAGTGAAAGGGAATTTTGATGATATCCTATCCAAAGTGGATATTATGCTGGATGCTGCACCAGGAGGAGTAGGAATCAAAAATAAAGAATTATATAAGGCAAAGGGGATTAAAGCCATATTTCAGGGCGGAGAAAAAAATGAAGTAGCTGATGTGTTTTTCCATGGATATGCCAATTATCAGAAAGGGGTAGGTAAGGATTACTTGAAGTTGACATCCTGTAATACCACCGGTTTTATAAGAGCAGTTGATTGCATAGATAAAGCGGTAGGTGTTAAAAGAGTGATAGTAACTATAATGAGAAGGTCAGCGGATCCTGGTGATATACACAGAGGTCTGGTTGATGTGGCTCTGGTAGAGAAAGTACCAAACCATCAGGCAGTAGATCTTATGCTGATTATGCCCCATATAGAGGCCACCGGTGTACTGGTACATCTGCCTATAACCCATGGGCACCTGATTTCTCTGGTTGTTACTCCCAGGAACCAAATATCGGTTGAGGAAGCAATAAAATTATTTGATGCACATCCGAGAATTAAAGTAGTAGAGATTGAAAAAGGATTTAATTCAAACACATCTTTATTCAGATATGCCAGGGATAAAGGAAATAAACGGGCAGATATGTATGAGGTAGGGTTGTTTAAAGAGACCGTAGTTCTCAGCGGGGAAAATCTTTTCTTTACCATAAATATTCCTCAGGAAGCAGTAGTAATCCCTGAAACCATGGATGCAATAAGAGCGGCTATTCCCATGCAGACCGACGGCAGCGAAGCTGTAAAATTAACCAATAAATATCTGGGTATGGAGTAATTAGTCATGAAATACGGCATTAATACCCTGGATGATTTTGATTTTAAATCAAAAGTGGTCCTGGCCAGGCTGGATTTAAACTCTCCTTATGATCGGACCAGTAACAGGCTTAAAGATATAACCAGAATAAAGGCTGCACTGCCAACCATCATAGAGCTGTCGGAAACAGGAGCCAGGCTGGTTTTAATGTCCCATCAGGGAGGGGACCTGGAATATCATAATTATATCTCTAACTGTCTTCATGCCGGAGTTTTATCCGATTTGCTGGGTAAAAAAATAATGTTTATTGATGATGTCTGCGGGCCGGCTGCAAGAGAGGCAATAAGAAAACTTTCGAGCGGCCAGATTCTCCTGCTGGATAATGTCAGATATATGGCGGAAGAAATGACTTTATTCGAAGAAAAATTGAAACTGAACCCGGAGGAACAATCGGAAACCATTGTGGTTAAGAAACTGGCCCCACTGGCTCAATTCTATATCTGTGATGCTTTTGCCGCGGCTCACAGAAGTCAGCCCACTCTGGTGGGCTTTGAGGAGCTGTTGCCTTCGGCTATGGGCAGACTTTTTGAAAAAGAATACGAAGTTTTATCGGAAATTATGACGTCTTCCAGACATCCTGCAGTATTTCTTCTGGGAGGGGCCAAAATAGAGGACGCTTTTAATATGATGCCCAGGGTTCTGGAGGAAGGAATTGCAGACAGAATACTGACCGCGGGCCTACTGGCACAGCTTTTTATGATGGCTGAAAATATTGATATAGGAGAACCTTCCAGAGAAGTTATATATGCAAAAAAGCTTGACAGATACCTGAATAATGCCCGGGAAATTTTTTTAAAATATAAAGATAAGATAACCATACCGGTTGATGTGGCTTACTCCGATAACGGCCGGATAGAAATTAACAGGAGCAGTCTGCCCCCGGAAGCTGCCATAACTGATATAGGCAGTAAGACTATCGGTTTATATAAAGAAGAAATTTTAAAAGCGGAAACTGTATTTACCAATGGTCCGGCAGGAGTATTTGAAAGACCGGATTCGGAGATGGGGACCAGAGAACTCCTTTCATTTATTGCAAAGACTGATAACTTTTCAGTAATCGGCGGAGGAGATTCCATATCTGCGGCTAATAAGTACGGACTAAAGGAAGATTTTTCCTATGTTTGCACCGGTGGAGGCGCTATGGTTAGATTTCTGTCAGGGGAGGAGCTGCCAGTAGTAACAGCGTTGAAAAAATCTGCAAAAAAATTTAAAAAATAATTGTAAATTGAGGCCAAAGAATGCAAAACCCTGTATCATAAATAATTACTAAAGTAAATTGTTAAAATTTAAAAAGGTGAAAATCAATTGAATATTTACGAAGAAGCACTAAAGATGCATAAAAAATACAGAGGTAAAATCGATGTAATAAGTAAGGTGAGAACCAGAGATGAACACGACTTAGCACTTGCCTATTCGCCTGGCGTTGCGGGACCATGCCGCGCAATTGCTAAAAATCCGGAGGAGCTTAATACTTATACGGCGAGAGGTAATATGATTGCAGTGGTATCTGACGGCTCCGCAGTCCTGGGTCTGGGAAATATAGGAGCCAGAGCGGCACTTCCGGTAATGGAGGGGAAGTGCGTCCTATTTAAGCAATTCGGCGGAGTATCTGCCTTTCCTATATGCATAGACAGTCAGGATAATGGCGTAATAGTGGATACTGTAAAGACGCTGGAACCGTCGTTTGCGGGAATAAACCTGGAAGATATTGCGGCGCCCAGATGTTTTGAAATCGAAGACAGGCTAAAGAAAGAAACCGATATGCTTATTTTTCATGATGACCAGCATGGTACAGCTGTGGTAACCCTTGCCGGTTTATTTAATGCATTAAAAATAAGCGGAAAGGATATAAAAGAGGTAAAAATAGTTATTAATGGCGCAGGGGCAGCCGGTACCTCTATTGCGGACTTACTTTGTTATACAGGCGTAAAGAATATTATTATGTGTGATAGAAGTGGAATAATATATAAAGGAAGGGAAAATCTGAATGCTGCCAAGCAAAAACTGGCAGAGATAACAAACCGGGATAATATGAAAGGAGATCTGTCCTGCGCGCTGGTGGATGCAGATATATTTATCGGGGTATCGGTAGCGGATGCCCTTACTGTCGAAATGATAAAGAAAATGAAAAAAAACCCGGTTATATTTGCCTTGGCCAATCCCGAGCCTGAAATTAAACCGGAACTTGCTGCAGAATGTGGAGTTAAGATTATTGCAACCGGGAGGAGTGATTATCCCAATCAGGTTAACAATGTGCTGGCATTTCCAGGAATATTCAGAGGGGCCCTGGATTCGAAGGCATTGGAAATAAACAGGGAAATGAAAATTGCGGCAGCAAGAGCCATCTCGGAAATCATAAAAGATGATTTGAGGGAAGATTACATTATTCCCAAACCGTTTGATAAAAGGGTTCTACCGGCGGTTGCGGTAAGTGTAGCCAGAGCTGCTGCAGATACTGGAAATACCAGAAGTTAAGTGGACCTGGAATTTATCGAGAAAAAAGCAAATAAGATTATAAATAATAAATAATGGAAATAAAAATCCCTTACGGGAAAGGAGAAATAAAATTAAATATACTGGATAGGAACATAGTGGATATTATTTCGGGAGAAAACGGCAGCTTCAATATGGACGAAAATAAAATTATTATAGAGGTTCTCAAGAAACCGGTAGAATCAAAAAAGTTATCCTGGATGGCCCGGGGTAAAAAAAGTGCCTGTATTGTTGCCAGCGATATCACCAGGCCCTGTCCCTCCTATAAGTTCTTACCCGGAATTATAAAAGAGCTAAATGAAGGGGGGATAAAAAACAGGAATATTAAAATTGTATTGGGCCTGGGGATCCACCGCAAACATACCGAAGATGAAAAGAGGAAACTGGTAGGGGATTTTGCTTACGAACATGTAAAAGTTATTGATTCGGATGTTTTGAAATCAAAATTGATTGGTATGACTTCCAGAGGTACCCCGGTTGAGGTCTTTGAAGAAGTCCTGGATAGCGAAATTCTTATTGTAACCGGGAATATTGAATATCATTATTTTGCCGGTTACAGTGGAGGAGCGAAAGCAATTATGCCCGGGGTATGTACTAGAAACTCAATTCAATCCAATCATTCTATGATGATGAATCAGGGGGCAACTGCCGGTAATTTTTTTGACAATCCGGTGAGACAGGATATCGAGGAAGCAGGAAAACTCACAGGCATTGATTTTATTTTCAATGTAATCCTGGATGATAAGAAAAATATAATTGGTGCCGTAGCCGGTAAGAACAATGAAGCTTATGTTGAAGGTATCAGGAAATATGACTCAATATACAAAAGGGAAGTAAGTGAAACTGCGGACATAGTTTTGACCTCCCAGGGCGGATATCCGAAGGATATAAACCTGTACCAATCCCAAAAAGCTCTTGAAAATGTAAAAGAAGCGGTAGCTATAAACGGGACCATAATCCTGGTAGCTTCATGCTGCGAGGGATTTGGAGAGGATGTTTTTGAACAGTGGATGTCCGGCTGCAGGGATTATGAAGCTATAAGTAGGAAGCTAAAGAAGAAATTTGTACTGGGCGGACATAAAGCTGTCGTCATATCCCGGCTCCTGACCAGAGCCGAAGTTTTACTTTATTCGGATTTTAGCCGGCACCAGACCGAAAAAATAGGCTTTAAAAAAATAGAGAACATTCAAAGTTATTTGGACGGGAGAATCTCTCAAAATAACAGAATCAAAATAATCCTGGTTCCAACAGGACGGTTTGTCCGGTTAAAGAAATGATAAATGATAATTATTTAAAGATACAGAAATAAAAAAATATTCAATCTCAGGAGGATCAGGAGGATAAATTGAAGAAACTGGATGAAAATGAAATTATGCGGTTGGAAGATATCGCCAGAGAAGTTCGCTGCAGTATTTTGACTATGGTCAGAGAAGCAGGAGTGGGTCATATCGGCGGTTCACTTTCTGTGACTGATATTCTGGTGGCACTATATTTCAAGATTTTAAAAATAGATCCAAAAGAGCCGGAGTGGCCGGATCGGGATAGGCTGGTAATGTCCAAAGGTCATGGCGCCACGGCACTATATTCGATTCTGGCGGAGAGGGGATTTTTCCCAAAAAAAGAATTAAAAACTTTTGGGACGCTTAATAGTAATTTCCAGGTACACCCTGACAAAAATAAAGTACCGGGGATAGAGGCATCCACCGGAGCCCTGGGACAAGGCCTGTCTATTGGGCTGGGAATGGCACTTGCGGCCAGGCTGGATCGGAAAGATTATTATACCTTTGTAATCCTGGGTGATGGAGAAATTCAAGAAGGGCAGATATGGGAAGCAGCTATGTTTGCTTCACATTACGGGCTGGACAATTTAACTGCCATACTGGATTACAATAATGTTCAGCTTATGGGTAACGTGTCGGAAATAATGGAGATTGCTCCGGTTGCTGAAAAATGGTCAGCTTTCGGATGGGAAGTCCTGGAAGCCGATGGCCATGATTTTAATCAAATAGTGAAAAATCTTGGAAAAGCGAAAGAAATAAAAGGAAAGCCCACTATAATAATCGCAAATACTACCAAAGGCAAGGGTGTTTCTTTCATGCAGAATAACTGTAAGTGGCACGGAAATGTACCGACTCAGGACCAGTATAACGAAGCGATATGTGAAATTAGAAAATAGTTTTAAAAAGATAACTCAGGAGGTAACTGATTAATGACAGCAATAAGAGAGGCTTTTGGAAAATCATTATTGGAATTAGGTAAAAGGAATAAAGATATAGTTGTACTGGATGCGGATCTGGCAAGCTCTACCAAGGTTACATATTTTGCGGAAGAATTTCCGGACAGGTTTTTCCAGTGTGGAATTGCCGAACAGAATATGATTGGTGTTGCAGCGGGATTGGCAAGTTGCGGTAAAGTACCTTTTGTAACTTCATTTGCCGTATTTGTAACCAAAAGACCTGCCGATCAGATTTCGATTTCGGTAGCCTACTCCGGGCTAAATGTAAAAATAATAGGAGCATATACCGGACTTTTTAACGGAGGAAACGGAGCTACTCATATGGCAGTGGAGGACATGGCTATAATGAGAGCTATACCGGGTATAGTAGTAATAGACCCCGCTGATGCAACTGAGTTGAGTCAAACCGTAGAAGTTGTTGCCGAATACTACGGGCCGGTTTATGTAAGGGAAACCAGGGATGAATGGCCTGATGTATTTGATTCCAGTTACAGATTTAAAATCGGCAGGGCAACAGTGGTAAGAGAGGGGAAAGATATTACCATAATTTCCTGTGGAGTAATGACTTCTCAGGCATTAATAGCTGCAGATAAGCTGGAAAAAGAAGGAATAAGTTCAAGAGTAGTAAGCATGTCCACTGTAAAACCTATAGATAAGCAGGCAATTATTAAGAGTGCCATGGAAACGCAGGCAATCGTAACCTGTGAGAACCATAATATTTACGGCGGTCTTGGAAGTGCCGTAGCAGAGGTTCTGGTGGAAGAGGCTCCTGTACCCATGCTTAGAATCGGTATCAAAGATGTATTGAGTGAGTGTGCGACCAATAATGAGCTTCTGGAAAAATATGAAATGAGTACCGCTCATATAATGAAAGCGGTAAAAAAAGTATTGGCAAAAAAGGAGCAGCACGGAGTTTAAAAAATATTTTAACAATTCAGATAGGGAAGGGTGATTTAAATAGTTAATATCCGGGATATAGCCAGAAGAGCCAGAGTTTCTGTGGCTACTGTCTCTCATGTAATTAATGAAACCCGTTTTGTCAGTGACGAGCTGATAGAGCGTGTGGAACGAGCCATGGAAGATATGGATTATCAGCCGAATTTGCTTGCAGGAAGTTTAAGAAAAAAGAAAACCGGTACCATCGGTCTGATTATTCCCGATAGTTCCAATACGCTATTTGCTAAAATTTCAAAAGAGATCGAGGATGTTCTATTTTCCATGAATTATAATGTTATTGTTTGTAATTCAGCATATGATATTGACAGGGAGTTGGAATATCTAAAAACTTTAAGATCAAAAATGGTAGATGGAATTTTGATTGTCCCTGTCACTCTTGATGGTAAACATCTGGAAAAATTTAAAAAAATAGGGATACCTATTGTAATACTTGACCGGAACATACCAGGGATAGATATGGACACAATACAGGTGGACAATTATAAAGGCGGATATGATTCCGCAAAATACCTGGTAAGTTTAGGCCATACTAATATTGGTTATATAGATAGAATTTATGATCATTCCCATAGTTTGGAGAGAAAGAATGGATTTGTCAAAGCTATGCAGGAACAGAACATATTTTTAAAAGAAGAAAATATTGTCCGGGGCGGTTTCACGTTTGATGATGGATTAAGAGCTGCCAAAGGGCTTATGGAAAGAAATCCCCGGATAACGGCTATTTTTTCTTTCAATGATATAAATGCTCTTGGCGCAATGAGGGGCTTGACAGATCTGGGATTGAGAGTACCGGCAGATTTATCGGTAATAGGTAATGATGATATACCCTTTAGTTCTATTTATATACCCAGATTGACCACAATTCGATATCCTACGACTGAAATGGCTGACAAAGCAGGCAACTTACTTTTAAAAAGAATAGATGAACCAAATTTTAAAAGGACAAAAAAGATAATTATTCCTACAGAATTAATCATAAGGGAATCCACTAGCAGACGGAAAAATAGAGCATAATTTAATTCCGGTTAGAAGGAATTTACCAGGAGGCTGGTAAATAATTATAATTAATAAGCATATTAATAAATTTAAGAAGAGAAAATACTAAAGGTTGGGATTATCACGGATGGGATTAGTCAAGACATTGGCTATTCTCTAAAAGTAATTAACGAATTGAGCGTAGAATATATCGAATTGCAATCGATTGCTCTTACCAGTATGAAGATTACGGTTCAATCTGGGATCTGGAAAATGATAATTCAAAGATCGACGATAAGAATTGGAAAGTTAATATAACCAGGGAAAATTTAAACGACGAAGATACCAGGTATATCTATGATATAAATACACCTAAAGGAAAGCTGCAGGTTAAGACAGCAGCAAACAGCAAAACAACCTGGATAATTGAACCGCTTATAAAGAATAAGGAAGATATTGAGCTCTTAAAGTTTTTACCCGTAAACAGATTGGATTACAAAAAGATAGTTGAAATTTATGATTGTCTGGGTGATTCAGGAATATTAAGAGGTACAATGTGGGGTGAACAGGGTGGATGCTGGCAGCACGCGTGCGTGTTATATGACATAGAGGAGATGATATGGGCAGCAATAGATGATCCATCATGGGTGCATGATTTTCTTAAAATACTTTTAAATAAAAAACTTGACTGGATTGATTGTAATATGAAGGATGCTAAATTTGATTTGGTAGAAAGTGGAGGTGGTGCTGCATCATCAACAGTTATATCACCAGCAATGTTTGAGGAGTTTTGCCTTCCTTATGATAAAATAATTCATAATGCATTGCATGAAGCTGGAAAGCCGGTAATATATCATACATGTGGAGGAATGCACGGATTATTTGAATTAATTATTTCCACCAATGCAGATGTGTCAGAGACTCTTACTCCCAAAACTCAGGGTGGCAACATTGAAGGCCCAGAACTATATAAAGCCATGCATGGTTATGTATCGCTTATTGGTGGAATGGGTGTAAATTTACTTGAAAATGGAGAACCTGAAGAAATAAAAAAAGAAGTTAAAAGATTATTTGAAGTTTTTGGAAAAGATGGCGGTTATATTTGTTCACCGAGCGATAATTTCTTTGAGGCTCCTGTAGAAAATTTATCGGCATTCGCAGAAGCAGCCAGAAGTTGCGTTTATAATTTCTGATAATTAAATAAATTTTTAAAATTATTATTAAATATTTAAATATATGTGATTTCTCCAATAATTTTAGCCTCATTGAGATCTGCAACAAAGCTCAAATTTGATACTTATCTTTACTGCTGCTATTCTTTATGATAAATTGATGAGCCGAAATATGTGGGGCTGACGTGATAATTGTGCATATTGAAGCAATTGAATATTACAGGATTGAATTAGTATTTTATTGTCGAAGTTAAGAATACATGTAAAAAAGGAGGCATTATGGCAAAATATCAAGACCTGGCAGATTCCATCATCAAAGGGGATAATGTAGAAAGCAAAAATATTGCCCAGAGACTGGTTAATGAGGGAGTATCTGCGGTTGAGATTCTAAACGATGGACTTGTACCCGGTATGGATGTGGTGGGAAAGAAGTTTAAGGCTAACGAAATGTACATACCTGAAGTACTGATAGCCGCGAGGGCAATGAAAGCTGCAATGGAGGTTATAAAACCTCTGCTTTCCGAATCTGGTGCGGAGATTAAAGGTAAGATAATAATAGGTACAGTACAGGGAGATCTCCATGATATCGGAAAGAACCTTGTGGGTATGATGCTGGAAGGGGGGGATATACTATAATTGATTTAGGAGTCGATGTCTCTCCGGAGAAGTTTGCAGAAGAAATAAAAAAGAATGGCGTTAAACTAATAGGACTGTCAGCTCTTCTTACCACTACAATGCCAGGCATGAAAGCTGTAATAGATACACTTAAAAAAGATAAGGAAATCGCCAGTGTGAAAGTTATGGTTGGTGGAGCATCATTAACTCAAGAATATGCAGATTCTATTGGTGCAGCAGGTTATGCCCCTGACGCATCCAGTGCAGTTGATTTGGCCAATAAATTGCTTTATATAAGATGATTTTACCAAAGTTGAACTGTGAATCATTTGAGAAAGTTTTATGTAATACAAGTAAAATATCAATTTAGATTGTAGTGATGAAAAAAGATCTTTATGAAAACAGAAAGACAGTTAGTAGCTAATAGAAGCTATTGCAATAATAGAGTAAAAACGATGTGTATTTTAACCGGTAAATTATTTTTTCATAGATGTAAATATCCTTATTGTAGAGGAAGGTACTATAAAAAAAGGCGTTGTTTTTTACTATAGAGATTTAGGTAAAAAGAAAAAGGTAATGAATAGTTCATGTAGTAGCACAGCAGTTAGAAAAGAATTAATAGAGGGAATAATTAAAGATGATGTAGAATATTTATTTTAAATCCTGATAATATGAAAAAAAATATATTGAACAAAAGTAATAATAGTTTAAATAATGATTTTAAAGCTATTGAATTTGAAAATGAAAAAGCTAAAATCAATAGAGAAATAAAGGGCGAATGGCGGAGGCGATAAGCCTAGCGCATACCTTAAAAATCTAGAAGATATAGAACCAGATTTAACAGATGACCAGGATAACCCAATCAGTGTAGATCTTACCTTTAAAAAGAAAATCAAAGTTATTTAAATATAAAAGCTCGGTATAATGCCGGGCTTTTTACATTAGAAAAAGACCTAAATATGAAGTTTCATAATGAGTAGGGTAACTTAAAAGATTGGCGATAAGGAATTGGTTTTATTTTGAAGATGTTCTATTAATTTATAGTTTTATGAAAAATAGAGAAAATATAAGTAAAAAATCTGGACTGTCTTACAATAACCTTAACAGTTCCTCGAACAACAAAGAATACAATTCTATCCCATCAGACAGATTTTATACTTTAAAAGAAGAAGTAACCCTAAGGTTTTACCAAACACCTAAAGCTCTTTTTAGAAACCCTAAATACAAAGGACTCTCTCTTGGCCCAAAGCTTATGTATTCAATATTAAGAGACAGGCTCGATATATCTATAAAGAATAATTGGAAGGATGAAAAAGGCTATATATATTTAATTTTCAGTGTAGAAGAGCTTGCCAGTCTTCTAGAAATAGATAGAACAGCTGTTATGAGATATAAAAAAAAGCTTGTTGAATATAATCTAATAATCGATAAAAGACTAGGTCAAGGGAATCCTAATAGGATTTATGTTTTAAAACCGGAATTATCAAATGGCCAGAAGTCGCAAAATACGACTTCTAGAAGTCCTAAAAAGGGACCCCTAGAAGTCCCAAAATGCAACCCTAATGATACTTACTTTAATGAAACTAATTTAAATAACGTTAATAGAGCCAGTATTGAAGGGGTTGTGGAAAACTCTGGGGGTGAGATAAAGGAAAATACAGCAGAAAATGAAGAGGATATTAACGATATTAGGAGAAAAATAAAAGAATCCTTAAAAGATAAGGGAAAACGCAACTTTATAGAACCTAAAGACTCTGAAAAGGACAAAAACACTGATTCAAAAGGTAAATACTTCAAAAACAGGGTGGTAGAGGAATATCATGGACCAAATAGATATAGATCTAGAGAGAAGGAGCTATTGGCTAGAGAAATAGCAGAAGAGCTTGGAGATAATCACAGCCTTGGAGCGTTCCGTGCTGTAGTTGATAAAATCTCTGAGCAGCAGATAAGAATATTTTTAAGTATAATCAAGGATACACATCTTACCGGAAAAATTAAAAAGAATAGAGGTGCAATGTTTATATCACTTGGTAAAGCCTATGCTATAAAAAATAATATAAATCTGAATTTCAGGTTCTGTCACAAAATATAAATTTTAAAGAAAGATGGTAAATATGATATTATTAGCTAAAAATGTTAACAAAACTGTAAACAAACCAGAAGAGAGTAATCTAGAGATGGTTAATAGAAGACGGGATAAAGACTATATTAGAAAAGTTATAAGAATTAACCAAAACTATATTGTTTTATGTGACTTTTTAGATTTTTACACTGGATATAAAGGAAAAAGCAAGTTTGAATTTTATAACGATTTATTTAATTATTCACTAAAAAAAATATCCGGTGATATTGGCTATAAATTTAAAAATCTCCTGCAGCTGACTATGGTATTACAAGGTCATTCTTTTTGAATAAGAAGACCTATGATTTGCTTCATGCCACATACAAAAAGTCACAAGAATTATATAAAACACTATATGACGATTATCTATCCATGGGAAATTTCACTGAGCTAATATTATATATTTATATTACTGATAATATAGAGAAAAAAATTCTTGATGTATTTAAATTTAACTTTGGCATTCAGAAAATAACTTAGAAGAAATATATTTTCATTTAAAAAAATAAGCTTTTTATAACTAGATTGGTAAGACCTTCTATTAAAGAAATTTGTGGTATAATAAGATAGAATATCAAATAGACA
>Ga0180009_10006274_pt1 | contig 12505 bp, 10 predicted proteins | sample OS_PC_MetaG_FD_123537 | JGI IMG/M metagenome (GOLD analysis project Ga0180009, IMG submission 123537) | Groundwater microbial communities from the Aspo Hard Rock Laboratory (HRL) deep subsurface site, Sweden - OS_PC_MetaG | ecosystem: Environmental > Aquatic > Deep subsurface > Groundwater...
CCGATTGTCGAGTCCCGAATGCGACTTGTTTGATAGATTGGTACATCGAGCAGTTTGATAGTGGAGCGCAACTGGCTTATACGTATGTTGGTTACTATGATTTACCAGCCAGTCTCTCTACAAAGGTTTGGTTGACAATCCATCGTGCATTCCGCTGGTTCAAACGCGTAGTTTTACGAGTACCGATAAGTCGAGGAAGCAATTACGCGGTGATCCGCTCGCTGATGCTAAACCTATATGATAACGAGATATTGAATTATGATATTAAGGTAGGAACAACAATTAAGTCCATTGGCGGAAAGATCGCTTACTCCGGCGATAGATCCCTTTCTGTACTGACATCTGGTCGTAACTTTCAAGGCGGTTGGAAAGAATTGTTCGAGTATATCGAATGGCGGGTGGAATATTACCAGCGCTTGAACCCCATGCGACCAGAGGTTACTCGAGAACGGGAACAATCTAAATAGAGCATGTTTATTATGAATATCTGGGAACTGGCCAAACGAAAACTTTCATATAAGGCTTTGCGATGGAAGTTGCGCTTATTGTCGGAAGAACTAAGGGGATTGGACTTTGCCCGCGAACACAATTCTCAAGAGATTGGCACTGACCCCACTATTTCCGTCGGCTATTATTCATCCGGAAACAAATATCTCATAAATGTGCTAAAAAGTTTAGCAATTTCTACGACAGATAACATTATTGATATCGGCTGCGGAAAAGGCGGCGCCTTGCGCGTCATGTTGAGCTTCCCCTTTTCCTGGGTAGATGGCGTCGAGATCTCCGAGCGTCTGGCGGCTATCGTTAGGAAAAATTTTCAAAAACTGCGAATTCTGCCCGAACGATGTAGAGTGATCACAATGGATGCTGCCCAGTTTCAGGATTTTGATCCATATAATTACATATACTTCTTCAACCCGTTCACTAGCGCAGTTATGATCAAAGTTATGGCCAATCTATTGGCCTCTATAGAACGGAAGCCGAGAAAAGTAACTATTATATACAATAACCCCACATGTCATGACGAGATTGTAAGTACAGGAGTATTTCGAAAAGTTGGGGAATACCCTTACGAGTGGGGGTTGAAGTTGTTTGTTTATTCAACTTATGCTTATTAAAGACCATACAATGGTAACCAATGAAATCCAGCAGAAGCCTGTAAAATATAGTAAGACTTTTACAGTTCTTACCCTTATCATAGGGGGGATGTTGGGTTTGGCAACCAACCTGATTGGCAAACCTGTGTATATATTTATTGGGGTGGCTGGTATAGCTTTATTTATTGCCAGTGTTTTCTCTGTTGAAACCGGCTTGCTCGTTTTGTTTTTTCTGACATTCACGCGTTTCTCAGATATCGCCATTCATTACCACAATGCTCCTTCTTTGGCAAAATCATACATTTTCGTCTTGGGGATTGTGATTCTGACTCGTTGGGTTGTCTTCAAAGAGCGTCCGGAGGGTTGGCAACGCGCTTTCGTTCTGATCGGGATTTACGGTTTGGTTCTTGCCGCCTCTTTGTTTTACGCTTCAGACACAAAAATGGTCAGCGATTCCTTGAGTGATTTTGTAAAGGATACTTTTATCGCTATCATCGTTATCGTCTTATTGAAAAATAGCGCCAGGTTGAAGCTGGTTATCTGGTCATTGTTATTTTCGGGGATTTTTCTGGGTTCCATCAGTGTTTACCAATATTTGACCAGCGCTTTTGAGAATAACTTCTGGGGATTTGCTCAATCCAAGTTCATGCATTACGCCGGTACGACAGAAGGTTATCGAATCTCCGGGCCAATTGGCGATCCGAACTTCTATGCCGCGGTGATGGTTGTTCTAGTCCCTTTGGCTCTCGAACGGGTTCTAAATGAGAGAAATCGCGCCCTGCGCCTGCTTGCCGCCTGGGCTTTGGGTGTTATTACCCTGACAGTTGTATTTACTTATTCACGGGGTGGTTTTGTAGCCTTATGCGCCGGTTTAATTGCGTGGTTCATTCTTTACCCACCCCAACCGAAACACTTGCCTTTTATGATCGTAGCAGGTGTTGCAATTCTCATGTTGATTCCCCAAGAATATCTGGCTCGGATCACTTCATTGACAGAATTAATATCAGCTCCTTCCGTAGGTTTCCGGACGCAAGACTTCGCCATTCGCGGTCGCGCCAGTGAAACTTTGGCAGGCTTGGAGATGATTAAAAGTCATCCTATTCTTGGGGTCGGGTTGAATAATTACACCTTGTATTACCAGGAATATGCAAAATGGATAGGTCTTGCTCCAGAAGCAAGTGATCGAGCAGCCCACAACCTTTATATCGAGGTGGCTGCTGAAACCGGGCTGGTCGGTTTTACAGCATTTGCCGCACTGTTATGGACGATGGCGAGGAATATCATCAGTTCGTGGAAAAAACTGAAAAGGGCCGGGAATGCCAGACTTGCGTCCATGATAGCTGCTCTTGGCGCGAGTACCTTTGGGTATTTGATTGCTTCGGTGTTTATCCATGCTGCATACCCGCGTTATTTCTGGCTATTAGTGGGTATTGCCTTTAGCATTCCGAATATTGTGAAGAATGAAATAAACATCCGTCCGTATCCTTCGCTTCAGGTAGATGCAGATGGATGAAAATAGAAGCTTGTTGTCTGCCACAATTAAAGGCACAGCCTGGAATTATGTTATTTTCGGGTTGAGCAAAGGTGTTACGTTCATCGCTACTTTAATTCTAGCCCGTCTGCTTTCTCCGAATGAGTTTGGTTTGATGGCGATCGGATTGATCGTGATCAGCTTCTTGGATACTTTCAGCAGTATGGGGGTTGAGAATGTCATAATTTATAAACAGGAGAATATCGAACATAATTCAAATGTTGCTTTTACACTGGGACTTATTATTAATTCGACGATTTCAATTACAACTTTCTTTATAGCGCCTTTCGTCGCTACATTCTTCAATGACCCGCGCGTGACTGATATTTTACGGGCCTTATCGGTTATTTTTGTCATTTGGGGGATCGGTAATATTCATGCCGCGCGCCTTAAGAAAGAACTGCGCTTCCACCAAACTTTGCTGCCAGAGCTTGGTAAGTCTACAGCTAAGGCTATAGTTTCGATTGGGATGGCCTTGTTGGGATATGGGGTGTGGAGTTTGGTTTGGGGGCAGATCGCGGCTAACGTGGCGGCAAGTTCGCTTTATTGGCTGGCTTACCGCTGGCGGCCGCGGTTGGATTTGGACTTAGATACCTTCGGCGAGCTGCTCGGGTACAGCTCTCAAACCGTCCTGACAACATTCATGGGAGTGATCGGGTCTAATATGGATTATTTGATCGTTGGGAAACGTCTCGGCTCCGAGAATCTGGGGTATTACACTATGGCCTTTCGGGTTCCGGAATTACTTATTATCAATACATGCTATATTGTAAGTAATGCTCTTTTCCCTGCGTATTCAAAGGTGCAAAATGATCTAAAAACTCTCCAGAAAGGCTTCCTTCTTACGATACGGTATATTTCTTTGTATACTATTCCACTCGGGGTGGGGTTAATTATCGTTACACCGGAATTAATAAAAGTTGTCTTCGGTAACCGCTGGATTCCTGCAATCCCAGTAATGCAGGCAATATCATTATACGCGGTTATTTATTCGCTCAGTTTTAATGCTGGCGATATCTATAAAGCAACCGGCCGGCCTGATATTATGAACAAATTAGGCCTCATTAATCTTGCATTGGCAATCCCTCTTCTTTGGCTGGCAGCCGGTTATGACATCTACAGGGTAGCTTTGGCTCAAGTTGCGGCCCATACGTTTCTCACTATTATGAGCCTGGTTGTTATCAAGCGTATCATTTCGCTCCGTTATGTTGATATCATATCGGCGCTACAACCAGCCGCGAGCGGAACTCTTATCATGGCAATTGCTGTGTATTTTCTTCGTATCGGGCTGAGAGGTCTCGACCCGCTTTACCAATTGGTTATCCTGCCAGTTGTTGGTTGTGCAATCTATGCCGCCGCGATCTGGCTCATAAATCGAGATGTTGCCCAACAAGCTATTTCCTTGCTGCGCGACACCTTTGGGAAGAGACGCATAGCGGGGGATGGGAAATGAACGTTGCAGATTTACGTTTCTTATTACCTCTTTCAGCAGGTCAAAGGGTTGGCGTTTTTGGGGATGCCAAACGATTGGTTGAAACCCTTACGGGGGATGGCCTAATTGTTAAAACCATATCTCAATTCCAAAACCAATCCTTGACTGACCCTGAATCAGTAGAGTTCATCGGCAGCTTTGATTATGTAATAATTCCAGAATTTTCCTCTGGTAATCTTGATGCTTGCTTGAGGCGTGTTAGTCAATTTCTCAAGCCGGGTGGTTGGCTGCTAACAGGTATTCATAATTCTGAAAGTTTATCTCGGTTTCTTTCAAAGGCAGATGCTGTGCAGAAAACTCTCCTCTCTCTTCGAAAATGTATCCGAGCATTGGAAGAGAATGGAATACAGGCGGTAGGGTGTTATGGTGCTCATGAGAAACTCGAACACCCTCAAGATCTAATCCGGTTGGACCACAGGGTTATATCTGAATATTACTTTCGCAACATCTATATCCCAAATTCACGCCTTACGGCTTGGATGCTGCCTGTATTGATCCTATTATCCTCTGTTGGGTTACAACGGATGCTGTTCCGCGGCATTGTGATCGTGGCGCGTCAAAAGATGAGAGGAAATTGTGCTGATTGAGTTGCTGGATATTCTCGAGCATGAATTGCGCGGTTCGCTGAGCCAGTCGGGGGTGAAGATCCGTCCACCTCTTTCCAGTATAAAAACCAGTAACAACGACTTGGCGAGCCGTAAGATTAATTTTCTTGTTTTTAACCATCGCGAACGGCAGCCAATTTTAATTTTAAGAATTGCTCAAGGTGACGAACAAAAAGCATTGCTAAAAAATGAATATGAAACGCTCGGCAGGCTTGTAAAGTACCCTGCCGTAACTGGTGCAATGCCTTTTCCATTGGGCTTATTTGAATTCAAAAATAATTTGATCGCGGTCGAGGGTAGTTTACCTGGTGTTTCGTTATTCGTATTACTGCAAAGAGGAAAACACACTCATCCCTATTGGGTAAAAAGAGATTTCAGGTTGGCTTGTGATTTTTTGTCTGAGCTGGGGCGAGTTACGACGGATGGCTATACCCCTTTCCCTGACACGAATATGGTTCAGAGTAAATTGGATCAATTGAGTTCCACTTATGCTCCGCTGAACATGCCGAAGGATTATGAGAAACAGTTGCTTGAGATTGCGGACGAGCATCGTTCGTTGATGATAATGAAATGTGGACGACATGGCGATTATTGGCCCGGTAATCTATTGCTTTCACCCAAAGGAATAGGTGTGATTGATTGGGAGGGTTTCGCCCATCCCGATTTACTGTTCCTTGATATTTTCTTTTTTATGACTACCTATGCTTTATGCTATCCATGGTATGCTTGGAAAAGTTGCCCCACTGAAAAAGCGTTTGGATTGGGCTTCATCGAAGAAAATTGGTTATCAACGATTATCAAGGAGAGCCTCCAGCATTTCTTCCTGAATTTTAATGTTCCGCCTCGAGCTATGTATTTATTATTCAATCTATTCCTGATGGAAATGTCATTGCCCGCTGCGATTACAAATGATCCCCGCAATCCGCCCCAGTATTCCAAATGGTTTAATATGTTCCAAACCCTGATCCAAAGTAAATCGCCATTCCTTGCCAGGTAAGAGTGGGAGCGGGGATGTACCCCCGCTTCCCCCTCCATTTTTGAGAAGAGGTTGTCTTGAACAGGGTTCACCACGAAAGATACATATACCATGCCATTACACACTGTTCAGATAATTGACAATCTAATCATCGGAGGCGCCCAAAAACTCCTGATAACCTTGGCTGGTCAGGCTCAAGCGTATTCGCTCAATGTTACGATTGTGTCATTAAGCTCGAATAATGACCGGGTAATCCTGGATGAATTGTCCAGGCTGGGAACGAAGGTCATTATCTTCCCGGCTAAGCATTTGCTTGACCTGCGGCGTATTTTCCGCCTGACGCGTTTTTTATTAAGCAAGGACTTTGATCTGGTTCAATGTCATTTGACCTATGCCAATATCCTCGGTACGCTTTGTGGCCGGCTGGCTTGTCTTCAAGTCGTAACGACCTTGCACTCGACAGGTGATATTCTCCCGGACTTCCACCCTCTCATCGAAGCCCTGGAAAGTTGGGTATCGCGTTTTTGGGCCAAACGTGTTGTAGCAGTAGGGCACACAATTGCTGATAAGTATCAAGCGCGCGTCAGAAGATCTATAGACGTGATCCCCAATTCCGTTTCGATGGCAGATAAAATTACGGAGGAAGAACGCCTTACCATAAGAAGAGAAATAGTGGGTGAAATACCAGGCCCAATCATCATATCCGTTGGGAGGTTTGCCCCTCCGAAAGGTTTCGAGGATTTAATTCTTGCCTTTTCTATTTTATCTTCTTCTTACCCAAGTTTGAAATTAATCCTGGTCGGCGATGGACCGCTATTCGAAAAAATCCGCAATTTAATATCTGAATTAAACATGAAGGATCGTGCAATCTTATTAGGCGCACGCGGCGATGTGCCGCGCTTGCTTGCGGCCAGCGATCTTTACGTGTGTTCATCGCATTGGGAGGGATTACCGCTGGCGATTTTGGAAGCGATGATGGCCGGCCTGCCGATCGTTGCAACTAGCGTCGGCGATATCCCCGCCGTGGTCACCGCGGAGGTTGGGTTTGTTGTCCCTCCTCACCAGCCCGAATCAATCGCTGAAGCCATTGCAAAACTTCTCGATGAACCGGCCAGCCTTCGACAAATGGGCGCAGCCGGGCGGGCGCTGGCTGTTGAACAATATTCTCCTCAAGCCTGGATGGAGCGACTCTTAAACCTTTATGCACAAACCCTCCGGTAATAATGTAGGGCGGGTTTCCAACCCGCCGCCGGAAATGGCGGGTAAAATACCCGCCCTACATCAGCCTGTTCGGGTTGTCATGTTGAGTCATGGATACTACCCGCGCATTGGCGGAGCCGAGCGTCAACTGGCCGCCGTTGCACCTTTATTGCAAGCGCGGGGTGTAGAAATTCACATCCTGACCCGCCGCTTGCCTGGCACAAAACCACTCGAGAGGCTGAATGGGATCCCCATTTATCGCTTGCCGGTTCCGGGTCCGAAATCCCTCGCCTCGTTGACGTTTACACTGGCAGCGTTAGCGTTGATCAAGCGCCTGGATCCCGACCTGATTCATGCTCACGAGCTTATCTCTCCTGCCACTACGGCAGTTTTCGCCAAGAAGTTGTTTGGTAAACCGATTGTGGCGACGCCGCATAGAAGTGGTGCCATAGGCGATGTGTTGCGCTTGAAGAGCCGTCTTTTGGGTAAAGCCAGGCTCAGGGTGCTATCTCGGGAAGTCAATGCGTTCTGCGTGATCAGCAAGGTGATTGACGAAGAGCTTGCCGCAGAAGGTGTGCCTGTCCAAAAACGTGTACTGATCCCCAATGGAGTTGATGTCGAGCAATTTGTTCCACTAGCATCGTCCAAGAGAGCAGCTTTACGATCTCGATTAAGACTCCCGAAGGATGCCCAGGTTGTCACTTTTGTTGGGCGTCTGGCGCCCGAGAAACAGGTTGATCATCTGGTCGGCATCTGGGCCTCTCTCCGCAAAACCCTGCCTCAAGCCATACTGCTGATCTTGGGCAGCGGGCCTGAAGAGGATAAATTGAAAGCGATGGCAGATGATGGGATTCTATTCCTGGGCGAACAATTGGATGTGACGCCCTACCTGCAAGCCTCTGACTTGTTCGTATTGCCTTCCAAAGCTGAAGGACTGTCGGTGGCTTTGCTAGAAGCCATGGCCTGTGGCTTGCCGGTGATTGCATCTTCGGTGGGTGGGTCGCCAGAAGTCATCCGCCACATGGAAACAGGCTGGCTGGTACCTCCTGGTAATCCGATCGCGCTAAGTGAAGCGATTGTCACCCTGCTTACCGACGAGAAGCTGCGCCACAAACTGCGCAGGAAGGCGCGTATTCATGTTGCAAACAATTATTCTCTGGTAAAGATGGCGGATCGGCTTTGCGATTTATATTCACAAGTTATCGAACAGAATAGAAGGAAGATTTGATCGGGATCATCTTTTGGCTGTCTGTTTTGGGTATTCTCTATGTTTACGCGGGCTATCCGCTTGTCTTGACTTTGCTGGCGAGATTGCGGGCACAAACAACAGCGTATAAGCCTGAAACTCCAAGTGTTACCCTGCTTGTTGCAGCGTATAATGAGGAGGACGTTATTGCAGCGAAATTGGAGAACAGCCTGGATTTGGATTACCCATCTAATCGCCTTCAAATTCTTGTCGCCGCGGATGGCTCAGACGACCGTACGGTGGAAATAGTTCAATCCCTTGCACCCAAAGGCGTTGAACTAAGCTATCAGCCTGTCAGGTGCGGCAAGATGGCTGCCATCAATCGGGCTATTCCTCGAGTGAGGCATGAAATCCTTGTTTTTTCGGACGCGAATAACTTCTATGACAAATCCGCCTTGCGGGAACTGGCGAAGCCTTTTTCAGATCCACAAGTCGGAGCAGTAGCCGGCAGTAAAAATGTGGTAAAAGAGGATGGCGCTTTTGGCGCAGCCGACAGCCTATATTGGCGATATGAATCTTATATCAAACAGCAGGAGACGCGCCTGGGTTCCTGTACCGGTGTCTCAGGCGAAGTATTTGCAATCCGGCGGGATTTATTTGAATCCCCACCCGACTCGGTAATAAACGATGATTTTTTCCTTGCGCTGAGTATTATCCAAAAAGGCTATCGGGTAGTCTATGCCCCTCAGGCGCGATCCCGCGAATATGTTTCATCGAACGAACGGGATGAAATCGTCCGCCGGGCGCGGATTATTGCCGGCCGCTACCAGGCTATGGTAATGTCTATCCGGAGCCTGCCATATTGGCGGCCATTGATAGTGTGGCAGGTAGTCTCGCATAAGTATCTACGCCCACTGGTGCCTTTCATGATGATCGGGGCATTTCTTGCTAATATGATTACACTTATTTGGGATTATCCAGTAGAATCACTTCCATTGTTGTCTTTAGCGGCGCCATTTAATTGGTTCTTTTTCCTCCTGCAAATTATTTTTTACTTTTTGGCATGGCTCGGCGCCCATGTAACGTATGGAGGCTTTTTGGGTAAACTCTTATATCTGCCAACATTCCTGGTAAACAGTAATTATGCTGCCCTGCTGGGTTTTTATAATTACATTACCGGGAAAAGTTCTGTCATCTGGGAAAAGGCGCCTCGTCGGAGGATCTAAATCCAATCTTTCCCCTTAGAGAGTGTTTCTTAAGTCAAAATTCACCACAGATAAACACGGATGAACACTGATTTTCAGATAAAGCTCCCCATAAACTGCTTTCAAATCCTTTTTATCTGTGTTCATCTGTGGTTAAAAACGAATTTCAAAACACTCTCTTAGAGCCAATACTGTTTAGATAAGTCTGCAGAGACGGCTTCTCGCGAAGCACCCTGCCGAAGGCCTACTCGGCGGGCACGCCGTCAGGCATACCACTTCGTGGCACTTTGGGAGCCCGACCATCTAAACTAAAGAGGATCAACCAATGAATAAGCTGGCTTACATCTTTATATTGTCGTTGACTGCGGCGGGTTTGTTGCTTGGGATGACATATTCCAATGGTTTTGCACAAGTAGTAACTGAAACGCCGACCCCCGAACCTGCCGCGACTCCGCTGACGCTGGATTTGCGCCTGCTGCCTGAACCAATTTACCGACTGGGTTCAACTACCCCCGCAGCCTCGGCTTTGGTAGTGCCTGACTCTCCAAGCGCGGATGAAATGCGAGCCGCGCTCATCGTCTCAGCCAGCTTTGGACGGATGAGCAGGGGGAAAATGCCTCTATCGCTGCTGACGGCGAGTCAATTGGCCTCCTCTCTCTCGACGAGCCAGCACCTCATCTTTGTAGGTAAACCCTCCGCGTTCCCCATCTTGTCCCAAGTTTCATTACCTGCGTCTGTATCTGGTGCGACATTCGTCTCATCAGAAATACAGCCGGAGGATGGTATCTTGCAGATGACGATATCCGCATGGGACAATACAAAAGTCGTTCTGGTGGTGAGTGGGAATACAGATGCCGGTGTTGTCAAGGCTGCTCAAGCTCTGAGCGTCGGCAGCATTCAAACTGGTTCCTATACTAACCTTGCAATCGTCGCAAACGTTAATGCGGGTAGTTCCACGGTTGCAAAAGCTGAAACTTTGGCAATACCCACATCAACCCAACAAACAAGTACATTCGGCGACCTTGGTTATGCCAGTAAGACGTTTACGGGAATTGGAACGAGCTCGGCTGATTACCAGTTTGATATACCGCCGGGTTTTATCGCTGAGGAAAATGCTTATTTTGATCTGGTGTTCAGTAATTCCACCTTGTTGGATTACACACGTTCAGGCCTGGTCATCTTCATAAACGGCAAAGTTATTGGCAGCGCACGCTTCTCAGATGAGACAGCCCAGACCACCATTTTAAGAATTAATATCCCCCAGAACTTCATCAGCGCCGGCAGCAACTCTTTATCCTTTGATGTAAACCTCTCGCCTCTTAATGAGGTTTCTGGGGAATCCTTCGGTTTGTGGGCGACCATCTACTCTGCGTCAGTCCTTCATGTCCCATTGGCTCCTACAACAACAACCTCCACCGATCTCAGAGACTTAAGTAAATACCCATATCCGTTCATCAACGATCCCACCCTTGCCAATGTCGCGTTTATCCTGCCCGAACAGGATCCAATGGTTTGGGAAATTGCTGCCAAAATCGCTTTCAATTTAGGGAGGAGCGTCCTTGGTGCGCCGTTTTACCTGATGGCCGTGTATGACAAGCAAATATCCGAAGAGGTGCGCCAGAATTATGATTGGATAGTGATTGGATTACCATCAGAAATACAGGTAATAGGGGAATTGCGAGATGCGCTTCCTGCTCCGTTTGAAGAAGGCAGCAATGTTGCTATTTTAACAAGGCTGCAGATTGTGTACCGGTTGCCAGAAAATACAGAACTCGGCTATCTGGAATTGCTGTCTGCCCCATGGAACCATTCCCGTACAATTCTGGCTGTCTTGGGCAATACTGAGGCTGGAATCAGGCAAGCCGGGAATGCTCTTACCATTCCATACCTAAGGAACCAGCTAAAGGGTGATTTTGCGATAATTAATGGTGAGATGATCTCTAGTGCTGATACACGGACGAGGAGTGTTGAAGAGAGTATTTCCCCCTCGGTTTCGCCTGAGGTCATCCCGGTCGAGGCTACACCGATACCGATTCAGCCCGCCAGCCCGAAAATCACGAATCGGGATTGGATTCCTATGGCTATTTTTGGGTTAATTGTTTTGATGGCAATTCTTCTTACAGTGGTGATATTAACCGGCGCCAAGAGGGATAAATCGGGAAGATAGTCACTTCGCTGGATGGCCGTGGATTGTATAGCCTTGGCTTCTTATCATTGTCATTCTATGCAAAAACCAAGATGGAAGGATGTAGCTTTTAATATTGCTGAGCACTGCGGTGTTATCAGCTTTTTTCAATATTTGGGTCAAAAGAGAAGGCAGCATTTATATGTATTGGCATATCACCGGGTTGACGAGTATGGAAACCGCCCGTGGTTGGACCCGGCATTGATCAGTGCAGAACCCGCACAATTCAATTCCCAGATGCGCTTGGTCGCAGAGAAGTACCATCCGGTATCAGCAGAGGATGTGCTGAATGCGATAAAGGGTGAGCAACCACTTCCGCCAAATTCTGTATTAGTCACAGCAGATGACGGCTACCGGGATTTCAGCGAAGTCATCTTCCCTATTACCAGTCAATACGGGATTAAGCCAGTACTGTTCATCCCAACAGCCTATGTCGGTCAAGGTTTATTCTGGTGGGATAAGCTCTATGCAGCCGTAGATAATTGCCCCACTTCTGAAATTTCAACACCTTTGGGTTCGTTTTCCCTTCACAATCAGGTCGAGAGAAAACAGGCGGTTGAACAGATACGACAGGCGGTAAAAGCGCTTCCATTTGATCAAGGGATGCAAATCGTCAGTGCAATCTATGATGAATTTGCCCCACAGAATATGGCTGCCATGCGCAGTACTCTAACCTGAGATGAGCTAAGAATCCTTGCCAAAGGCGGAGTATCTATTGCTGCCCATACCCATACCCACCCGCTCCTCAGCATGATTCCATTCAAGCTGGCATGTCAGGAAATCCGCACCTCTCAGGAGACGATCCGCCGCGAAATTGGTCAGGCTTTACCGATCTTCGCCTTTCCAGACGGGAAGCGAGAATACTTCACCCCTGATCTTATAGAATTCCTGCGTGATGAAGGCTTTAAATTCGCGGTCACTACGCTTGAGGGAAGCGCTTCGCTTTCTGATGAACGGTTGCTATGCTTTCCCCGCATTGGCGTATGGCCTGGCCATTCGCTTTCAGCTTTTCACTATCACCTGACACC
>Ga0180009_10006275_pt1 | contig 12504 bp, 8 predicted proteins | sample OS_PC_MetaG_FD_123537 | JGI IMG/M metagenome (GOLD analysis project Ga0180009, IMG submission 123537) | Groundwater microbial communities from the Aspo Hard Rock Laboratory (HRL) deep subsurface site, Sweden - OS_PC_MetaG | ecosystem: Environmental > Aquatic > Deep subsurface > Groundwater...
CAACCTGTTTGGACCTCATTGAGCGGATCATGTCGGAAGCTGAGTCACTCATTCGAGGTCGTCTGGCAGATATGCTCAAATAGACAACCCAAACAATAACACTCAAATTTAGTTAAAAGTCAAAAAGGGCATTATGGCGTTGTTGAACTCTTCATCAGTAAACGGTTTATAAAGAATTTTATTGATACCAGTCCTGGTTAAAGTAGAACCATCACCACCTGCGCCTTCAATTTCTTCATCTTTAAAATTACTTTGAGTAGTAATCATAAGAATGGGCACCTCTTGCTGAGTATATTTTTTCCGAACCACGCGGCTCAGTTCAAGACCACTGATCTTCGGCATATTCAAGTCTGTAATGATAAGATTCGGTCTTTTATTCAGAATCTCGGGCAAAGCCTCTTCCGGCTTATCAAATGTTTTTGGCATAAAGCCGATAGCTGTCAATTTGTTTGTCAGAAGTTTCAGCATCATTTTTGAATCATCAATTACAATAATTCGAGTTTGATCATTGGCGGCTTCTCTCTTTTTTGAAACTGTATTGGAAACCTTTTTTACAAATTCTGTCTGACCGATCCCGGACATATGCCTTAAAAAAGCTCTTCTTGTTTCACGATCGGCTTTTCCAATGATATGGTCATGGGCAATCTTTAAAAAAGTTTCTTCTGTTACAAGATATTCATATATATTGGCTGCATCAGAATCTATCAGGGCTGTAACTACGAGCCTTGAAGTTGCATCACCTTTTCGTATTACTTTCCGAAGCCATGCCACCAGGGGAATTGAAAAGTTTTTGTTTACAGCTCTTGCCGCACTCATTCGAACTGCTTCCACAGGGTCCTTTAGCCCCTGAACAAGATTGATTGCTGTATCAGGAGAATGGATACGTTCCAAAGCCTCGTAGGCAGCCTGGCGGATATTTGCATTTTTCGGTTGAGTGTTGATGATATCAAGAATCGGTATGATCGCAGCAGGATCTGCTATATACCCTAAAACCGTAATAAGGTGAACAAGACAGTCCTCATCTGTATTCTGAAGTGACTTTGTCAGAATCGGAACAGATTTTTTACCCAGTTTCAACAACTGGTCAATGGCAGTATCCCGGATGATCGTATCACTGGAACTCAAAAAATTGGCCAAAATGTCTATGGCATATAAATCCTGGATATCAGCAAGTGCCTCTATTGTAACGATATTGGTCTGCTCATCATCTCCAATAAAACCCATCAGCTGGTCAACTGCATCTGTAATTCCGGATTTTGCGATAGCGAAAACAGCCGCTTTTTGAATATCCCTGTCCGGTACCCCGGCCATATCTGCAATTGTGGGTAATGCATCCAGTGCCCTCAGTTTCCCCAAGGCATTTATCGCTTCAATTACAATATCTTTATCGTTTCTTTCAATAATGATTTTCTGAAGTTCCGTAGCTAGTTCGGTCATGAATAATTCACCGACAGCTTTGATAAACAGCAGCCGGGCCTCTTTCTCGCCCTCCCTGATAAATTTTACAGTAAGATCCGTGTTGCTGTATGCTTTATCGAGAATAAGCAAATAAAGGGCGTCCTGGATTTCTGGATCTGATATATCTGCTTGTATTAAATATTCAATTAAAGGAAAAACAACCTGTTCAGGCCCATTGACAAGCGCTACTATTGTTTTTTTCTGGACACTGACATCACCATCAGAATTTATAACAAACTGAAGCAATGCTTTTGCCTTTACAACATCTTTTTCATTTAAACAAAACGCCAGCTCATTAAAAAATTCTTCGGTATTAATTATAGACATGTTTTTCCCTTTAATAACCTTCCAATTGTTAGAGCTTCTATTTAAATACTCTCTTTTTTTATTGGTAACATAGTATCACCATCAAAGAATTTCGTCTAACGGATAAGAAAAATATCCAATAGGTTCGATTTCTTTGCTGTTTTTTTAATACCACCCTATCCGGGTAAGATGCTTTCAGGGTCGGTTGACGTCTGGTCTGAACCCAGGAAAAAAGCCCTGGTTTTGGTGTACCCGGCTGAAAAGTTGAGTTTGGCGTTTTCTATCAAGGCATATAATGTGGGAACAACCACCAGTGTAAGAATCGTAGCGATCATCAGGCCGAAAATAACCACAATGGCCATGGATCTCCACCACTGGCTGGATTCACTGGCCAGTGACAATGTCCATACATGAAAATCATAACTGATGCCCGTGACCATGGGGAGCAGTCCCAGGATAGTTGTAACTGCCGTTAAAAGAACCGGTCTGAGCCGGGTTGCACCGGCAGAAACAACAGCGTCCCTAAGGGTCATGCCGTTTTCTCGAAGGCGATTGGTATAATCAATGAGAACAATGGCATTGTTCACCACGACACCGGCAAGGGAAATAATGCCGACCCCTGTCATAATGATGCCGAACGGTGACTTGATAACGGCAAGCCCCCAGAAGGCGCCGCCAAGAGAGAGGATAACCGACGTGAGGATGATGACCGGCTGAACCACGGAATTGAACAATGTCACCAGGATCAGAAAGATTAAAAACAGGGCGATGATAAACGCTTTTGATAAAAATTCTTCTGATTCTTTCTGGCTTTCATCCTCACCCGTGAATTTGTATTTATAACCCGGTGGAAGTGGTATCTGTTTGAGCAGTTCCTGGGCCTGAATTCTGGCAATCGTGCCCGTGGTTTTGGCTTCATCGACATTTGCCTTGACCGTGACAACGCGTTCATGGTTCTTTCGGACAATATCCCCGAGGGTTCCGGCATATTCGATACTGGCCAGGGTGGTCAACGGCACAATTTCTCCTGTGGGAGTGGGAATCATGAGTTTATAAAGGACATCGGCCACCTGCCTGTCGGAATGGGCAAGTTTCACCACAATGTCATAATCATCATCCCCTTCATAATAGGTGGACACGTCAAGTCCGTTATAGGCTGTTTTCAAGGCATTCCCAATGGCACTGGTGGTCAGGCCGAAAAGGGCGGTCTTCTGCCGGTCTATTTTTACCTGTACGCTTGGCAGGTCTCCCTGGTAATCGTCCCGGACATCTTTTACATTGGGAATGTTCTCAACCACTTTTTTCATTTTTTCAGCGATTTTGCTTAATACCCCAAAATTATTTCCCGAGATCTCGATATTGATGGGAGGGCCTGTGGGAGGCCCTTCCTGCTGCTGGTCCACCGTGATTTTCACTCCGGCAATATGTTTAACCCTGTTTCTTAATTCTTCTAAGTCATCCTTGGTAGGCGATTTCCTGTGTTCAAAATCAATAAACTGAATGCCGATATGATTGGGAAGGTTGGAATCAAAAATAGATCCACCTGAATTTTGGACCACTTTAGTATAAATATGTTCAATATTGTTGATATTTCCGGGAGCCATGAATTTTGTGCCGTCGGCATTTTCATGCTCCTGAAGTTTCATGGCATCTGCGTAGCCCATATGTTGATTTCCTGTAATCGCTATCTCGACTTTTTTAACGGTTTTGTCAATAAAATCAAGATCTGCTCCTTCGGGAGGATCAATGTTCACATACACGGATATCGGATCAATGGGCGGAAAAAATTCAACCGGTTTTTCAATGCCGATGGTAATGAGCCACACCTGGACAAGAAGAATCAATACGGCAAAAGACCCGACCAATACAGTGATTTTATGGTCCAGGGCCATGTTCAGTAATTTTGAATAAAGCTTTAATCCCATTCCCTTGATTTCAATGGGTTTTTCTCCCTGGGCCTCAATATCTTCGGCTGTAAGGGTCTCTCCATTGATTGCTTTTTTAGCCTTCATGAAAAAGGCGCACATGGCAGGGTTGATCACAAGAGCGACAAACAGGGATGAAGACAGCGTTATAATCAGCGTAATGGGAAGGTATTTCATGAATTCACCCATAACACCCGGCCAGAAAATCATTGGGAAAAAGGCTGCCAGGGTGGTGAGAGTGGAACCGATAACCGGCCAGGCCACCTCACTTGTGGCTTTCATGGCAGCTTCCACTTTTGGAACCCCCTGCTGCATGTAGCGATAGACGTTTTCAACAATAACAATGGCATTGTCCACCAGCATCCCCAGTGCCAGGGTTAAAGAGAACAGAACAATCATGTTCAGGGTATATCCCATGGTGTGCAATACGGCAAAAGACAAAAACATTGAAAAAGGTATGGCAATTCCGACCAGCAAGGCATTTCTAAACCCCAGGGCAATAAACAGGACGATCACCACCAGAATAAGCCCTGAAATAATATTGTTTTCAAGGTCGGCAACCATCAGCCGGATATCTTTTGATTTGTTCATCAGCTTGGTAATGGTGGTGTTTTTCGGAAAGTACCGTTCAGCTTCTTTTACAATTTCATCGACCTTGTCGGCAATGAAAATAATATTTTCACCAGCCCGTTTTTTTACCGCAATATTCACCGAGTCAACGCCATTCAAGCGGGATCGGGAGGTTTCTTCCTTGATGCCGTCAACAACGGTTGCCACATCTTTCAGATAAATGGGGCTGCCGTTATGGGTGGCCACAACCAGGGAAAGGATTTCTTCAGGGGTTTTAAATTCTCCGGGAACCTTGAGCTGATACCTGCCCTGTCCAAGGGTAATGGCACCACCGGAAGTGTTCTGGTTCTCGCTGACAACCGCCTGCTGCAGGGAGGTAATGGGAATCCTGTAATAGGCCAGCTTATCCGGATCAACTTCTATCCGGATTTCTCTATCCTGGCCGCCGGTGACTTCAGCTTCCAGAATTCCCGGAACCGCCTCTATATCATCTTTAAGGTCATCCGCAATTTCTTTGAGCATCCTGGGTCCGCAGGTGCCTGCCAGAGAGTAGATCACGATGGGCATTTCCGAGAAATTGACTTCAAATACAGACGGATCATTTTCAAGATCAGAGGGCAGATCGTTTTTGGCTTCGTCCACTTTATCCTTTACCTTGGTCAGAACCTCGTCAATGTCTGTACCGGGCAAAAATTCAACATTGATCTGGGATAAACCCTGGGAGCTGACAGAGCTGATATTTTTGACCTTATCCAGCCCTTTGAGTTTTTTTTCAATTTTTATGGTAATACTGGTTTCAATATCAGATGCCGACACGCCGCGATACTCGGTCTGTACAAAGACATAGGGAATCGTGATGTCCGGTTCGCTTTCTCTTGGCAGAGCTTTATAGGAATAAATCCCGATCCCCAGGATGATCAAGGCCAGGACAAATACGCTGGTCCTGTTTTTTATGGCTGTATCAGAGACAATCATTGAGTGATTTCCTCCATGTCCCGGATGGTTTTTGTCACATTGACCTGTTCTCCATCCTCAATAATCCGATGTCCCACAACCACGATTTTTTCACCAGGGTTTAGTCCTTCTGAGACTTGGGTTTTCCAGCCATCCTGAAATCCGGTGGTGACGGGTCTGAATCGGACAACTCCATCCTTTTCAACATAGACACCGGTTTCTTTATTAAAGCTGACAAGGGAATACATGGGGACGGAAAGTCCCTGGGGGTCCTGCTTTTTGATGATTTGTACCCGGGCAAACATATCCGGAAGGATCATGCCATCTGCATTATCCACTTTGATTTCAAGAATATACAAACGAGCCATGGAATCCGTTGTCTTATATAAATAATGGTATTCGCCGGTATAGGTTTTTCCCTCCAGTGCATCAACGGTCATATCAAAGGATTTAAGCTTTCGAACCGCATCAACATCAGATTCAGGGATGCCCACTTCAATTTTTAATTGGTCGATTTGAAGCATCTGGGCCACCGGATCACCCGCATTTAGAAAGGTTCCGTTTTCAATATGGACGCGATCGATAATCCCTTCCATGGGGGACCGGATCATGCAGCGGCTTAAGGCAAGTTTTGCATTTTCAAGATCCGCCTTGCTGGTTTTAACCCGGGCAACGGCATCATCGAGTTGGGACTGGGTGACAAAGTTCTTTTTTACCAGGGCAGCTAACCGTTTTTCACTGGATACGGCGATTTCATAGGAGGCAAGGGCAGCGTCATAGGAATTTTTATAATCGCTTGTGTCAATAATGGCCAGAATATCTCCTTTTTTAACATGATGGCCTTCAACCGCTTTTTTATCGACAACTTTTCCCTTGATTTCAGAGACGATTTCTAAAAATACCCACGGCTTTGCAATACCGGGAAGACTTAGTTTTTCCATGATCATGGCAGGGATAAGCTCCATGGTGATCACATTGGTTAATGGTTTTGCAACTCCGGTTTCTTTGGATTGTTTTTCCGTCAGATCTGTTTTTTTTGCCAGGATTATTTTACCTAACGGCAGAATGATCAGTAAAGTTGCCAGCAAGACCACCATAAAAGGGGTGCCTTTCCAAATAAGTCTTAGTAATTTTCTTCCTAATGGTTGTGGTGTTTCGGATTGGGTTTCCATAACAATGTCCTTAAAATTTAAAAAAAAATGCTACGCAAAAGTATGACCATTTTGTTTGTTTTCAAGGGGTGTTTTTAAATTCATTGTTAAAATTTGTTAACCATCCAAAAATCAGGGTAATAAGAATAAGGAAAAAACAAATCGCAAACATGATTTTATAGGACAGACTTCCCCAATGGGAAAAAAGATCCAGCATCTTTCCGAAAAAAACAGGGAATCCTGATCCAAAGAGAATCGTTAACAAAGGGGCCACGGCAAAATATCCTGTGGCATCCTCTTGTTTGCAGAATCTTTTTACAGCCGGCGAATAAATAATTCCCCTCGCACCCCGGCAAAACCCCATCAAAAAACTGGCACCTAAAAAACCGGTATTCGTGGGGAAAAAGATCAATACAGCCAATGTAACAAGGGAGAGTATTTTCGTGGATAAAAACTTATTTTTCAGGGTCATATAATCCAAGGTACCCAGGAGCAGATTGGAAAGAATTGAACCGGTGTATATAAAGCCGACAAAAAGTCCTGCCGCAGTGTAGTCTTTGATATTAAAAAACTGGGTTGCATAATTGGCGTAAAATGAAAGAACCGTCAGCATGACATAGTTGTCCAGATCACCGATCAGGTATTTTACAAGGTTTTTATTTTTAACCATTTCAATAATGGTGTCTTTTGTGTGCGAAAAAAAAGACGCTTTTAAAAATGGATGGTTTTCTTTTGACGGCAGTTCTTTGGTAAAAATAAAAAACAAAGATCCGATCAGAAACGAAAACCCGGAGCAAAGAAAATCCAGGCAGCAGAGGTAATGGAAAATGAAAAGGCTTCAACCATTTTGATGATGAAAATACTGGCGATTACCTTTGCCATGTTCTGGGCAAGGTACATGATGCTCAAGCCCTGAACGCTTTTCTTTTCAGAAAATATTTTTACAAGAAAATTAAGCCAGACAGGAAATGTTAATCCGATACAGAGGGAAAATATCACATAAGAGATAAAAAAAGCCGGTAAAATAAGGGTTTCATCTTTTACAAAAAATAGAAAAACACCAAACAGCAGGGTTGAGTAGGAGGATATTACATGGAGATTGAGAACAATTCTTTTTTTAAATTCATGGTTCCGGCTCAGATAGCTGGATAACAAAGGAAATATGGAAATACCCACAATGAGAATAGAAGGGACAAGACCGATCAGAAAATCCGAAGCCCCAATATTTTTAAGAAAAATCTGAAGAAAGGTGGATTCAAGGATCACTGGGAATCCAAGTCCCCAGAAAAATTCTACAACAGCTACGCTTGCTGCATTCCGTTTAAAATAGGTGTCTTTAAGTGTGTCCATAAAAACCGTACTAACCCCCATGCCCCGGCGGGCACAACAAAGCATGAAATACTTGAAAAATTAGAGAAATGGGCATAACTGTCAAATTTTTTATCACCACAATAAAATAATGAGGATAGCTATGACCGAAAAATTGGATACCACATTTATTCAAATTGTTCACCCTGTTTGTTGCGGAATAGACGTACATAAGAAAAAAATATCAGCCTGTCTTATAACAATACCTGGGCAAGGCCAAGGGCTGTATGAAATGAAGATATTTATATCATTTCAGGGGTTACAGAAAATTTTGTTTCGTTTTAATTGATTCTGCTAACGGCTAATGATAAAGTACCAACATGGGGGTGATTTCGACTCATTAAATAATTCCGATTTTCGCAGGTTTTTGAAAAAAACATCCTGGTTTTAAATAGGGACAGGCGATATGATTAACAGATCTGATCTTATTGTTAAAACACTTTACAAAATTTCCAATGCGGTTAACACCATATCCGAATTGAACGTTTTATTCAGGCGTATTCATCAAAATTTAGGAGATGTTTTAGATGTTACCAATTTTTCCATCGCCTTATATTCTAAAGAAGCAGACACTTTAAAAATTGCTTTTATAGCGTCTGAAAAGAATGAACCGTTGAAAGAAACAAAAGAGGTTGGTCGCGCGAATACGTCATTATCCGCAATGGTAATTAGAAAAAAATTACCATATCTGTTGACTGGAAAGGAAATCAAAAAACTCAGTGACCAAGGAACTTTGGTCTGTGCTGGTCCTCCCGTCCAAGTATGGGCAGGCGTTCCTCTTATGGTCGAAAGTAGTGTAATCGGGGTATTGACCATTCAAAGTTATACGGATCCAAATATTTTAAAAAAAGAAGATTTGGAATTATTAAGTTCAGTTTGTGAGCAGGTTGCTCTGGCAATAGACAGAAAACGCGTGAAAGAAGATTTAGCGAATGAACAACTTCTGCTAAAAACACTGTTACATATTTCAAATTCTTTTTTTTCAAATTCCAATCTGGAAGAATTGTATGAGTCGATTTATAAATCAGTTAAAAGTATCGTTCAATTCGAAGGCTTTGCCATAGCGCTGTACGATAAAAAAATGGATAGTATCAGTTTCCCCTTTTGGGAAGATAAAAGGGATCCCGACTACGTTAAAAAAATTGAAAACGCCAGCCAGACAACCTCGGTTACCTATCAGGTAATTAAACAAAAACGCACGCTTCTTCTAAATGAGCAGGGACAACTTGAAATAGCAACAAAACTGAAAGGGGAGATTATTGGGGTCTTGGCAAAAATGTGGTTGGGAATTCCTTTATTCGTGAACAAAGAAATTTTTGGTGTTTTGTTGATCCAAAATTATACTGAAAAAAGACCATACACCGATAAAGAGTTAGAACTTATCAACTCCGTATCAACACATATTGCCAATGCCATAGAACGTAAAATTTCTGAAGAAAAAATTTTGGAGGACAAAAAAAGAATAAAAAATCTGTCAGAGCAGATAGAGCAGTTCAGCCTTACGGCAGCATCCATGATATCTGCTAAGGATGACGAGAACATATTTATTATGATTGCAGAAGCAGCTGTTAAATATTCCGATTACAATCGGATACTGGTCTCTAATTTTAAGGATACGCCGCCTTACCATGACATATTATGCCATGGCGGCCATGACATGGCTGATATTGAACGCGTCAAAAAAATAGACAGATCCGCTCAATGGTATCTCAAGCTTTTTGATATGGGCGTCAAGATAGGGCATTTCAGCCTCTATATTCCCTATTCGGCTACAAGAGGCAAGTTGGATTTTTCAGATGTCGTCCTCGACAATAGTCCCCCACCTGAATCAGAGGATATGTGGCATCCACACGACTTTCTTTTTGTTCGCATGAACGATGATAAAGGTAATTTGAGCGGGGTGATTTCGGTTGATAAATCAAAATCAGGCCGTAAACCTACTGATGAGTCGGTTCGGCCTTTGGAAGTATTCTCAAGTCTTATTTCTCAAATAATGCGTAACCGCAAACTGCATACTGAATTAAAACAGCACAGAGATAATCTGGAAAAAATGGTGGCGGAACGAACACAAGAGCTTTATAGAATCAACAAGGAGATGGAAAAACGCATCATCGAGCGTACAAAAGAATTGGCCGTGGCCATGGAAAAGGCGCAGACGGCGGACCGGCTTAAATCCTCATTTCTGGCCACCATGTCCCATGAGTTACGGACTCCCTTGAATTCCATCATCGGATTCACTGGGATTATGATCAAAGAACTGGCCGGGCCTTTGACCCCGGAGCAGCATAAGCAGTTATCCATGGTGCAGAACAGCTCCCGTCATCTTTTGGCCCTGATTAATGATGTTCTCGATATTTCCAAAATTGAAGCCGGGCAGTTGGTTCTTTCATACACATCTTTTGATCTGAAGTTGTCCATTAAAAAAATGGTCAAACTGGTCACACCTCAGGCCGAAAAGAAAGAAATTGCTCTTCTATTGAATCTTCCGGATAGTCCTTTAATGGTTAGGGCGGACCAGCGCCGTATCGAGCAGGTCATTCTGAATCTACTCAGTAATGCCGTCAAATTTACGGAAAAAGGCCATGTGAGCGTTACCTGCCTGAAGGAAAACGACAAGTGTATCCTGTTGATTGCCGATACTGGTATCGGCATGCAACCAGAGCAAATACCACATCTCTTCCAACCATTTCATCAGATTGATACTGGTCTCGCACGAAAGTATGAAGGTACCGGTCTCGGACTTTCGATCTGTAAAAAAATCCTTGATATAATGGGGGCAACTATCAGAGTGGATAGTCAATTGGGGCAAGGAAGCACCTTCACACTTTGTCTCCCCAAGTAATCAGGAGGAACAGGATGAATAAAAAAATCTTAATCATCGAAGATAATGACCAAAATATGTATCTGATGCGCTTTTTACTTGAAAGTGAGGGCTTTGTCGTTATTGGCGCAGAAGACGGACGTAACGGTGTTGAATTGGCTTTGGGCTGCCGGCCGCTGGCCATCCTGCTGGATATCCAGTTGCCTGAAATGGATGGTTATGCCGTTGCAGCTGAACTGAAAAAATATAAAGAACTGGAACATGTGCCGATCATTGCAGTGACATCCTATGCGATGGTCGGTGACAGGGAACGAGTCCTGAGCGCTGGCGCTACCGCCTATATTGAAAAACCCATCGATCCCGACACCTTTGTGATGGAGATTAAGCGATATCTGCCATAGACTTTGGGAGGCAAAAAGAAAGAAAATGAAGATACTTGTTGTAGATGACATGGAGGAAAATCGTTATTTCATCGAAGCCTTGCTCAAGGGAGACAAAAACGAAGTCCATTCGGTCGCAAATGGAGTTGAGGCCCTTGATAAACTTCAGGCTGAAAAATTTAATCTGATCATAAGTGATATCCTTATGCCGGAAATGGATGGGTTTCAGCTGTGTCAAAAGGTCAAATCTGATAAACAATTATGTTATATCCCTTTTCTTGTTTATACAGCTACCTATACAAGCCCGGAGGATGAAGCCTTTGCAATGCGTATCGGTGCGGATCGATTCCTGCAAAAGCCCTGCGAGCCGGACATATTACTGGAAGTAATTCATGATTTATTGGACTCAACCGGACGGTGTGATATTACTCCAGTCCCGGAACCAGAACAGTCGCCCAAAAAGGAATTCTTCAAGCTTTATAGTGAGCGCCTGGTGGAAAAATTAGAAAAAAAAATGTTGGATCTGGAAAAAGAGACCAGGGAATTACGGGAAGCGAAAAAAGCACTTTCGATTTCAGAAAAGAAATATAGAAGATTGCATGAAAGCATGATGGATGGATATGTCTGCCTTGACATGCAGGGGGACATCATTGAAAGTAATGATTCTTTCAGGAGCATGCTGGGCTACACTGAAGAGGAACTTTTCAACAAGGCCTTCCTGGAATTGATACCCGAGACAGGGCAGCGTGACAACCTGGACATAATAAGCAAAGAGGTTTTAGCAAAAGGTTATTCAGAGGTTTATGAAACGGAATATATAAGAAAGGATGGCAGCATTATTCCAGTTGAAATAAGGATATTCCTTTTGCGAAACGACGCTGGTGAACAAAAGGGGATGTGGGCGATTGTTCGTGGCATCAGCAAACGCAAGGAGCTTGAAAAGAATCTCCAGCAGGCTTGTAAGATAGAGGCCATAGGTACACTGGCTGGCGGCATTGCCCACGATTTCAACAATATTCTGTCCGGTATTTTTGGATATGCTCAGCTGACTGAAATGAATTGCGATAACCCTGAAAGTGTAAAAAAGAATATAAGTCAGCTGGTGAAAGGCGCCAGGCGAGCCAGTGAGCTTGTTCAACAGATCCTGACCTTCAGCCGGAAGGTGGAGCATAAAAAACAGTCATTAAAGCCGTATCTGATTGTCAAGGAAGCATTAAAATTATTGCGTTCCTCCATTCCACAAACCATCGAGATAAAGGAACAGATTCATACCCGGAAGGATATACTGGCAGATGCCACGCAGGTTTATCAGGTTGTCATAAATTTGTGTACGAATGCCTATCAGGCAATGGAAGATACCGGTGGAAGATTGACGGTCAGTTTGTCTGACAAAACTGAATCTGGTCCAGGAGACTCCAATCGTATCACCCAAAGCTTCAGGACATATATCCTGCTTGAAATAGCAGATACCGGCTACGGTATGGACCAGAAGACCATGGATAGAATATTTGATCCTTATTTCACTACAAAAGATGTCGGTCAAGGGACCGGACTCGGTCTGGCTTTAGTGA
>Ga0180009_10006276_pt1 | contig 12503 bp, 12 predicted proteins | sample OS_PC_MetaG_FD_123537 | JGI IMG/M metagenome (GOLD analysis project Ga0180009, IMG submission 123537) | Groundwater microbial communities from the Aspo Hard Rock Laboratory (HRL) deep subsurface site, Sweden - OS_PC_MetaG | ecosystem: Environmental > Aquatic > Deep subsurface > Groundwater...
AGGCCCTACAACTTCGAGGTCGTTATCAGGGATACCGGTGGCAATATTCTGTACCGGGAGGGGGTGCTGAAATATAATGGCCTAGATTTGAACGAACTCGACACCCTCACAGAGTTATCAGTCGCATACACAATCATCGCCGTACACGGCACGGATGGCATAAACAGGGCCGCAAGGATGGAGGTGTGGGTTTGGTCCTGAGGTTCACAAAGGAGGAAAAGGGGCAGGTCGAGGCCATCGACACCCTGTTTTTCGCGGCCCTCGTAAGCATTTGCGCTGTGCTAATCGCGACATACGGTGTTGGCTCATACCACCAGGACCTGCATATGCAGGCCCTCCAGCATAGGTACACATCCGACTTCTCCCAGAGCTTTATCATGACCTCTCGCTATATATCGGCGGGCGAGGGCGACATCGCTTATACGATTGGGCCGCAAATCACAGGCGACGACAGCGTATTCTACTCATTTTCAAACCTCGTGAACAAAAGCATCGGCGCAAGTCCGCTTGACAGGAAAGTCAAAGGCAGTATCCTTGACATAATCGCGGAAGATTTGTATCTGGGTGTAGCAATTCACAAGGACGGGGAGGCCTACCCCCTGAACAGCTGGTTTTTGACAAGCCAGTTCCACGAAGAGGTAAACGGTTTCGTCGTCAAAAATCTTGACTTCCTCTCCGGCGGCACTTTCTACTATCGACTTGAGGCAAGCTATTACCCTTACGATGGTGTGGACTTCATCTACTCTGAGGCAGTCTACACGAACACCCAGGCACTTCCCAATTCGAGCGTCTACGTAACTGAGGTTATTGTAGCGATTCCAGCTGTTTCTCAAGACAAGGGAGGCATTGACAAAATTGCCGAGTTTTCTGAGAAATTGGATAACATGACGGACTCTATACTTCCAACAGAGATAATCAATTCTTCAGGCGATAAAGTCCCATTTTCAAAAGAAGTAGGTGAAGTGAATGACATTCTGCAGAATGTCTCAGAAAATGAGATGAAAAAGACAGGCAAAGTTGTTATAAAAATCTGGCCAAAAGTAGGGGGTGAAGACACTGGCCGGGTTCTTTAAGAGCGAGCGCGGGATGGCCCCATACTCAATCCTTGGCATATCAATGCTTCTCATCGTGAGCGTTGCAATCTATCACTTCAACAACGTGGACATCCTGAAGGCCCAAGAGCGAAACGAACTCACATTCGACATGGAGACCTTCTACTCGACGGTTAGGGTGGGCCAGGACCTCCAACAGGTTGCGCGGGTCAGTGCAGAAAAAACGATACTTGAGGACTCCATGGCAACTTATGGACGGCCGGTCGACGTGGATTCAGAGTGGGGCAACAAATCAGAATTCGATGACTGGAAAAACAGGACCGCCAAAAAAATAAAAGAACAGGCAGAAAAAGAGATTTTTGATTTTTACTACGGCGGCGATGAGGAAGCTCTTAAAAAACAATACTACAACCCGTCAACCGATTTTAATTTTGAAAATTTCATAAAAGACGGGGGCGTTGAAGTAAGTATAACCCCTGATAGCTACGATGCTTCAACGAAAACCCAGAACGCGCTTGAGTTAACAGTCGGCTTCACAGACGGCGGCATCATAAGCGCAAAAAACAAGTTCACAGGATACGAGTTGACCATGACCGCCGGCACGAACGTCAGCGTTGATGCGAGGCCCTTCACGATGGCAGACAAGGCATACGATTTTACAGAGAAGTTCAACAACGAGGACAAGGCCGACAACATTGCCTGGCGCATGTGGGGGATACAGACCGTCCTTGGCCTTTTCGAGGCAAACGTAAAGCGCAACGTAAAATACGCAACAGACGACCGCGTCTCCTACTCCCTTATGCACCTGCTTGTGGCCATCGAGGAGCTTGAGACCTTCGGGACCTTCGACTACGTTCATACGACGGTAGAGATTCTTAGGCCATGGATTGGGGCGGAGGACGAGGCAAGCGAGTTCTTCTCGATTTTGTCGCTGAGCATGGAGGAGAGCAATGTTGATGAGGCCATCGGGGCGATGGATGCGGCGCTTTTTGTCCATAATACGACAGTTAAAATTCAAGAAATTAGTAATTCGATGATACTGGCGTCGTCGTATCTTGATAGCAGTACAGTGACAGAAGACGGTGTAGGATTTGAGAAATCTGAAGTAAAAAAAGAGTTTTTGTCGGGCGAGGGTACGGCACAGCATTTGAAAAAAGCGGCTAACACTGAAAAGCTGACAAATGTTTATGATGAAATTGTGGGCACAGGTGGTAAAAAGGAAAAGGTAACAAACTCTAAGAACAACGTGGAAGACAGCACTGTTGATTCTTTGAGTGTTGCAGACCAGATATCTGACATTGATTTTGAATACAAAGAAGTACGCAGTGAATGGGAAGAAGCAGAAAGCGACTTTTTACGTTCAAAATACGAAATAATTAGCGTTAGAGGCGATTATTTTTCTCTCAATTCAACATTCAACAATGAAATATGTGAGAATCCCATAGCGTCCATGTTATGGTTTGGTGATTCTAATCAGAATGTGAAGGGTTTCAGGGAGGTTCTTTCTTCGAAATTCGATGAAACAAATGAGCTTGTTGGATACTACGGCGAACTTGAAAAGGCAGTTTATAACTTGAGCTATGACTCTTTTGCAGATAGTTATCAAATCGATGGACATTATGGTATAGCAAACGCTTCATTGAACAAAGCCGAGACACGCATACAGAGTGCCCGGTCAGCTAGAACCGAATACATAGACCAGAAATACAAGTATGACAACTGCCGCACACACTTTGATGAGACAGACCCAGAAATGGACGAATGTCTAGGAACCGGCCAAAAATGCAATTTTCACAGGTGCAATTTCCATAAATGTAATTGTGAGACTGATGAAGACGGCGAGGAGAGCTGTGATACTTGCTGGGATACCTGTTGGCAAATATGTTATTACTGCGTTTGTGACAAAAAAGTCTTAAAAAACAACTATGAGAAAGCCAACAAGACCTATGTAACCCAGATGTGGTTGACAGAAGACGGCCTAACTGATGCAGCACCAGAAGTACCTTTACTCCAAACCCAAATAAACGCTTTCTTCACAGACAAAGGCCTCGCAGACGTTTACCCTATGATAGAAAATACTCATGGCATGAATGAGGAGGTGACCACACAGCCTTTTGACCAAACAGCAAAGCCCTACTCGATTTCAAACAACTATTATGCCCACTGGGATTATTCTTGTTCTGGTGACAAAAAATATGAATGTGCAGAGGATGTGTTGGACCCTTCTTCAGATATAGACGAAACAAACTATGAAGACATGCCAAAAAGCCCCTTAACTTACGACTCTGCCCACAAAGACAACAACAACTACGGACTCTACTACCTCAAGTTCGTTATTGACAGGATGAACGAGACCTTCGGCGCGAGTTCAATCAATTCCGGGGAACTGGCTGAAGGCAAAAAGAAGCTCAATGAAATGAAAGACAAAGGCTTCTTTGCGAAAATGAATGCCATCCTGAAGCCCATCAAGGCCCTGATAGACGGTGCCGGAGACATCAAGTCCGCTATCGCCAAGGTTAAAAATGCCGAAGCAGGATTTCCAAACAGCAGGGAGCACTTTTACACGACACTGCCCCTGCCACCGCTTGACATCCCCGGAGTGGATATTGATGACCAGGGCTTCTCTGTGGTTCATGATATACGGCTGAGGGCCGATACGAGTCCTGGAAGAATAAAAATTCCGTTTATCAAAGACCCAATTTCTCTCGGTGATGACGATGGCATAAATCCCTCATTTCCGATTCCCTATACTCCGATATTCGTGTACCTGTGGCAGTTTGATATTACTCCCTGCAAGGTCGGAACCGACGACAATGGCGCTAATGAATCTTCAACTCTCTGGCTCATGGATATTGAAAACAACCAGGTTGCACCGTTAATGGAAATGAAGATGGATGAATATGATATACCGGTACCATTCTACGTTCACAAGCCGACCATGTACAAGTATGAGTTTACCCCAAAACAGACCTTTACCAAGAAAATTGATGCAAAAAAATTGCCCCCTGTTTTTGTTATAGCGGCGGGACCGTTCAGGACACGGTTTGGCTCGTATGTTGAGCCGCCTGACAAGGAAGTAACCGACGACCCAGTGCCAATTGACGTATATTTTGACAGGGAGTTTGCAGATGAAAGCGCGGTTATGGATGTAGTATATAAAAAAGAAAATATCGCTATAAAACACTTTATCAGCTTAACAGAATCCGTAAGCCTAAATTCCACTCCTATTTCAGAAGAAGATGAGAAAGAAATTACGGTTTCGACAAAAAATTTGACGCTTTTGAGAGAATATGGGTGGTCAGAAGTACAGGCCGATGTTTATGCTACTTCCGTTTTAGATGAACTTTTAGACATTAAAAACATCCAGGGCGAGGACCACGCCCGCGTCTATTTCATCGACCCAACTCTTGAATCAATTGAAGTAAGGCTGGAAAGAAACGGCCCTAATTTAAAAGTCATAAATGACGGAAACAAAAAAATAGATGTATCGGTTGACCAAAAGGCTGAGAATTCCTGTTTGTTTATTTCTCATAAAGGAAACATGTCCAAAAGTTGGATTGGTTTGGTGGAACCCGGTTCTCCTATAGATTTAGCTGTTTTTCCTGAAAACAATGTAATAATAACAGCAAAAGTACTGATGCCGGAAAAAGTCGAAGAGGAACTAGAAAGAAGAGGCATCCCCCTTAAACTGCAGGACCAAACCTAGCCATCACTCAAACTCAAACCCGTGCTCCCCAATCACGAAGTTCCTCCAGGAGGGGTCCGATGCCTCGCCTTTCATGTGATGGACCCTGATTTTTCTTTCAATTGTTTCTGTTTCCTCGAACTTCATCTGGAGATGGCCGTCAAGGAAATACACGATTGTATGGAAGAGCTGCGGGTTGTGCACACCCTCCTGCATCGTGTAGAGGATAAAGCCATATTTTTGCTTCGTGTCACGAGTAAGGTCCTCGATGAGCCTTGTCATCAAGTCTGTTGACATATACAAAAAAAGCGGCGAAAGCGAGTCGAAAATTATCCTTAAGGGCTTGCCAAGCTTGTCTATTGCGTCTTCTATGCCATTTGTGATGTCCTTTACCTTCGTTAGATACTGGTACATCCTAATTTTGGTGTCTTTGGTGGCCGCAGAGTAGAAATCCACAAATTCAAGGTTCTCGTTGCCTTCCAAATCAAAACCGCATGCCTTTGCCCTTTCGAGTATTTGTTCAGGGGGCCTTTCAGTCGTGACGTACACGACCTTTTCTCCCTCATCCAGCCATTTTCTCAAAAGATACAGGCAGTATTCATATTTTCCAACGCCCGGGGGCCCAGAAAGAAGAATTGTATAATGAGACGGAAAGCCTGTTTCCAGTTTTCCCCTTTGTGTTCCAGATTCCAGATTTTCAGCCCCCATTGACATCGCCATTATCTATACCCATTTGTCCACTTTGATATAATTAGTTAACTAATCACAATAGCACGGCAGTTATACTCAAAACACCAAGAATAATGCAGAAATTCCCGAAATTTATTCTTCCACCAATCTTCAATAAAGCATCAATTGTGAGGATGCCAAAGGCAAAGGAAATCACCACAGAGACGAGGGAGTAGGCGTCAAGGGTAATCCTGCCAAGCAGTGCAAGCCCGACCTCTGCCGCGAGCACTGCAGGGATGCTCATCAAAAAGGAGAGCTTTAGCGCACTGCGTGCGTCATAGTTCCTTAGGAGCAGTACTGAAACAGTTATCCCTGACCTGCTGATTCCAGGGAGCACGGAAAATGCCTGAAGCCCTCCCACCAGTGCCGCATCGCCTTTGGTGATGTCTTTCTTATCAATGGCCTTCTTCGAATATTTCTGGAGAAGTCCTGTTAATATCAAAAGAATTCCTATTAATGCTGTGGCGGTTGCGCCAGAGATATTTGCTTTGCCAATCCCGAATAGAAACAAGGGCAGACCGACAACGCCTGTCAGGAAAGTGGAGATAATAAGAAATGAGGTGAGTGTGTTTGTGTCCGTTTCTTTTTTTGGATTTTTAAGATATAAAGGAAAATTTCTAAAAAGCTTCAACATATCGTCTCTGAAATAGACAAGAGCAGCAAGCAGGGTGCCAGTATGAAGCCAGATAGCGATAACAGCCGCATCCAGCAGGGTCTTCCCGAAAAAATTGACCATTATTAGCGAGTTAATGCCCTCGCTTGACACCGGGAGCCACTCAAAAACCCCCTGTATTACTCCCAGAACGACGGCCTCTAAAAGTTCCAAAAAATCACCCTAAATTCGTATTCTTATTTTAGATAGCCTGGCGCCTAATAAAGGTTTGCGAGCGGGCCTTTCTACAGCCCGCCCTTCACTAAGGTGTTTCATAGTCACCCGCATTGTAATCGAATATATCAAAATTGATGCAGCGGTCATTGAGATGAAGGCATCTTTGGCGCTTTGGGCTATCAAAAAGAGAGTTGCATTTCCAATGATTTGGGCAAATTGCCCTGCCAGTATCGCGAGAGTCAAAAATGCAGTCAGTATAGTCATAGCCGATACGGTTGGGACAAATATCAGATGCTTTCCGTACGCCTTAATGGCCACACCTATTACAAAAAATGCGTATATCATTATGGGCACCAGGATAAAAAATAAGAAAATTTCTGCAACATCATTGTAGAACTTTGATAAAAGAGAGAACATCGAAACAACGAGCATAAAAAGAACGACTCCCCAGATAATTTTCGGCAGGACCCGCCTCTCATACTCCCTCCTGACATGCTTTTCAATACCCATATGATAGAAGTAAAGAGCGATTGCCGGTGAAACCACAGTTAAGCTATGGAAGAAATTTACCATAGTTGCGCCATCAGACAGATGTTTCATGGAATATCCAAGCCCAGTAAGCCCGGAAAACACTATAGCCGCAGAAACCGATTGCCAACCCAAGAGACCGGGTTCAGTAAATTTAATCCCATCATACCTGCTGGAGATGACCAGTGACCTTACCAGGTATCCCCTGTGGAGTATGTCTCTTCCAAAGATGAAGTGTGAAATTATGAGGCCTGCTAAACTGGATAAAAAAAGCAATGTACCTGAGAATATTTCCACGTAAATCTCGGACATCCCGTAACTGCTTGCAACAAGGTCTGCCATTTTTTATAACTCCAGTATAAAATGAACTCCATGCATCTTACATCTTCCGTATCTTCATCATCCGCACCGCACCACCGTAAGCAAGAATTGACGTAGCAGTTACACAAATAAGAATGTCCTTGACTCCCTGGGCAATTATGTAAATCCCAGCATAACCTGAAGTAATACTTAACTCACCGGCCAGCGTAACGAGAGCCAAAAGCGAAGTTGAGATGACCATTGCGGACACCGTTGGCATAAATAGCAGATATTTTTCATAGGCCTTAAACGCTGTCTTGAAAGTAATAGCAGAGAGAATCAAGATGGGCAATATGATAAAATATAGGAAGAGGGTTCTCACATCTGTCGCATAGAACGCAAGGTCCTGCAGATAGGACTCAGATAGTATGGTGAGCACCCCAACCAAATCGTAAAGAAGAACCGTAATCAGAATAATATTTTTCAAAAATACGCCTTTTACCTCTTTCCTCAGGTGCTGCTTGATTCCCGCATAGAAGAAATACAGGGCAATGGGAGGTGATAAAAGCGTTAGATAGTCAAAGAAAATAAGTTGCAGGGGATGGACAAAAAGGAGTTTCAGTGTTCCCGCGAGTCCTGTTATCCCAGTATATACCAGCCCTGCGGAGATGTACTGCCACCCTGGTATCCCTCTTTCGGCTAATTTAACGCCTCCCGGACCAATTGAGTCCCCTATCAGAGCCACTCTATCTTTCATAACCCTCCCATAACCAAGGCTCACTACAATAACTACTAAACTTGATACATAGAGGAAAAGCCCTGCGAGGATGCTGATATAAATTTCGTGCATGCCAAAGTTTCCTTGAAGCTGGGCCGCAAGCATGCCGTTTTCGAAATTTACCATAGTTTTTTTAGGCAATTATCTTGTATAAAAGTTTATATGCGCTGATGAAAAATCATTTAGGACTAGTAAAGATTGTGATAATATGGACGAAAGAGAGTTGCTAATGCTGCAGGTCCTCGACGTAATGGAGCGGGAGAATTTCGAGATTTCAGAAATGTGCACGTCCGGAGGCGCGTGTTTTGACATATTTGCCAGAAGAAACGTGCTTCTGCTCCTCCTTAAAGTACTAAAAAACATCGACAGCCTAAGCACCGGGCAAGCAAGGGAGATTTCAAGCATAGGAAACATGCTGTGCGCATCACCTCTAATAGTAGGGGAAAAAACAAGAAACTCTCCCATGGAGAGTGGCGTGGTTTACGGGAGGCACAGCATTCCCGCTGTCACTTTGGATACATTCGAGGACGTCCTGCTTGAAGGCGCGCTTCCTTTGATATTCGCTGCAAGAGGGGGATACTACGTAAGGATAGATGGGCGCCGTTTGGGGGAGATTAGAAGGCGAAAGGGGATATCACTCGGGGACGCTGCAGAAAACATTGGCGTATCAAGAAGAAGCGTCCAAAATTATGAAAATAAAGACACGGCAATGACACTGAAAACCGCTACGAGGCTTGAGGAATTTCTGGACGAGTCCCTGGCAAGGCCAATAAATTTGTTTTTTATTCCCAAGATGGGTGATTTTGAAGGTGAACTTCAGGGTGAATTCGAAAGATATTCATTAAAAACTTTGATGGAACTGGGATTTGAAGTATATCCAATAAAAAAGGCACCGTTTAACGCCTTTACAAAGGAGGGGGGCGAAGTCATGATAACAAAGCTTACAAAAACAAGTCCAAGCGGGGTTCAAAAGAGCGCAAAAATCATAAAAAGCATTTCAGACACCACGGGGACCCAGGCCTTCTTTGTGATGGATGCACACACAAAATTCAAAGAAAATATTCACGGCATACCTGCAATAAAAAAAGAGGAACTTGAAAAAATTGAAGATTCCGGTGAGCTTATAGAGGTCATTAAAAGTAGAAAATCAAGGGCCATTTAGCACTTTTCTCAATTGATCTCCGGTCCCTAACCCCTACGAAATACTTATATATGTGTAATAACGTTGGGTTTTAAGGCCACACTATTTGCCTCGCAAACTGTGGTTGCATTTGGTGGTACTTTTTTGTACATTAGCATTGCTAGAGTACTTAGTAGGTCAAAATGGGAAGAAAGGCACATCATCCCCACAGGGGCTCTCTGGGCTACAGCCCGAGGAAGAGAGCAGCATCGCACATCCCGCGGATTAGGTCCCGGGTAGATACAGGTATGCAGGAATCAAAGCTACTTGGTTTTTGCGGATACAAGGCAGGAGCGACACACGTGACCATGGTTGACGATTTTCCAAACAGCCTTACGCACAATGAGGAGATTACAACAATGGCCACGGTCATTGAAACGCCGCCCATAAAGGTGTGCGGGGTGAGGGCTTACGGGAAGAGTGCCGGAAAACTTGTGAGTCTGGGGGAAGTATGGCACAAAAAAGTCGAACCTGATCTCAAAAGGACCATCAAAACGCCAAAGGAGTTCAAAGGCAAGATAGAGGACCTTAAACCCTATCTTGAAAAATCTGTTGAGTTAAGACTTATTATCTGCACGCAGCCAAGACTTACCAGCATTTCAAAAAAGAAGCCAGATGTCATGGAATATTCCATCGGTGGAAGCATTGAAGGGGCATACGAGCATGCAAAAGATATGCTTGGAAAAGAGATAGGTGCAGCAGACATATTTTCAGAAGGCGATTACATAGACGCAATAAGCATAACAAAGGGGAAGGGCTTCCAGGACCCCCTTACCAAGTGGGGCCTGAAGCACCTCGCACGAAAGAACAGGAAAGGACAAAGGAAAGCAGGAAATCTCGGGCCATGGCACCCTTCCGCCATGATGTGGACTGTTCCAACATCAGGGCAGATGGGATATCATCAAAGGACCGAGAATAACTTAAGGATTTTAAAGATAGGCACAAAGGACGAGGAAATAACACCAAAGGGAGGGTTTCTGGGGTACGGGGTTGTAAAAGGAGATTATCTGCTTGTTAAAGGGTCTGTACCTGGCCCGCGAAAAAGACTCATAAGATTAAGACCTGCTTTAAGGCTAAACAAAAAGACACCCGAGGGCGTGCCGCAGCTGACATACATAAGTAGAGAGTCGAAACAGAGTGCATGATATGAAAGTTAATGTTTATTCTTTAAGCGGCAAGAAGACGACTGATGCCCTCGAACTGCCAAAAGTCTTTGAAGAGAGTGTTAGGCCAGACCTGATAAAGAAGGCCGTGCTTGCAAGTCAGACCGCAAGATATCAGCCACAGGGAAGGGATCCATTCGCAGGAAAGAGAACCTCTGCAGAGGGATGGGGCACCGGGCGGGGAGCATCGAGAATTTCAAGGGTAAAGGGCAGCGGATATTCTGCCGGCGGGCATGGTGCGTTTGCACCCCAGGCCGTGGGCGGCAGAAACGCACATCCCCCAATGGTGGAGAAGCAGATAAAAAAGAAGATTAACGCAAAAGAGCGCAAGCTTGCAACTGCATCCGCAATAGCCGCGACAGCCGTAAAGGAGCTGGTTATCGAACGCGGGCACATAATAGACAAAGTCCCGCAAATACCGCTTATTACAACTGATGAACTTGAGGCCCTAAAGACCGCAAAGGAAGTAGAGAAGGCATTGTCAAATCTGGGCATATCTGCGGATTTGGAAAGGGCAAAAGAAAAGAAAGTACGCTCCGGAAAAGGCACCATGCGCGGAAGGAGATACAAGAAAAAGAAGAGCGTGCTTTTGGTTATAGCCAAAGACGACGGGATATCAAAGGGCGCGAAAAACATCCCCGGAATTGACATAGTAAAAGCGGAGCAACTTGGCGTAGAACAGCTTGCACCGGGCACACACTGCGGCAGATTGACAGTATACACAAAATCAGCGATAGATAAAATCGCAAAGAGGTTTGAATGAACCCATTTGATGTAATTATTCATCCAGACGTTACAGAGAAATCCATGAAGCTCCTTGAGAGTGAAAACAAGCTGGTATTCGTGGTATCCTTGAAATCAAAAAAAATCGATATAAGAAACGCTGTAGAAACCTTGTACGAGGTTAAGGTAACAGACGTTAATACGCTGGTCAACCCCAAAGGAGTCAAAAAGGCATACATACAGCTTTCCCCTGACTTCAAGGCAGAAGAGGTTGCCACGAAAGTTGGAATATTCTGAGGAAAAATAATGGGAAAAAGGCTAACAGTACAAAAACGTGGAAAAGGCTCGAGTGTATACAAGTCGCCCTCACACAGGCACAGAGGCGAAGTAAAACACAGAGGCATTGACGAGAAGGAGAGAGCCGGAGTAGTGACGGGAAAAGTAGTTGATATTATGATGGACCCCGGCAGGACCGCACCGGTTGTAAGGGTTCGGTTTGAGGGCGGGGAAAAAAGGCTTCTTTTGGGGACAGAGGGCGTGCAGCTGGGCGATGAAATTTCATATGGTGCGAGCTCAAAAATAAAAAGGGGCAACACTCTTCCGCTTTCAAGTATCCCGGAGGGGACACCAATATCAAACGTAGAGAAGCTACAAGGGGATGGAGGAAAGTTTATAAGGGCATCCGGCAGCTATGGGTTGGTTGTAAGCCATGAGGGCGACAAGACTGTCATTCAGATGCCATCTGGTGTGTTGAAAACGGTTCATTCCGCATCTAGGGCCACCCTAGGCATTGTCGCAGGAGGCGGAAGGAGGGAAAAGCCAATCCTCAAGGCTGGAAAGGCATGGCACATGCAAAGACCAAGGGCAAGGTACTGGCCAATCGTAAGGGGGGTCGCCATGAATGCCATAGCCCACCCGCACGGCGGGGGTTCTGGTTCTCCAGGAAAGCCAACCAGTGTCTCGAGGAATACGCCGCCTGGCAGGAAAGTAGGACTAATAGCGCCCAGAAGGACCGGAAGGAGATAAAATGGCAAAAAAAGTTCTTTTTAGGGGTCACGAAATCGAAGACTTAAAAGCAATGTCATATGATGAATTTTATGACCTGCTTTTGTCAAGGCAGAGAAGGTCGCTTAAACGGGGCCTCACCCCAACGAAAAAGAAGCTTCTGGAGAGGGTAAAGAAGGCAAACAACGGGGAGAATGTAAAGCTTAGAACTCACTGCAGGGACATGATAGTGGTCCCTCAGATGGTGGACCTCACAATGGAGGTGCACAACGGGAAAGAGTTTATCAAGGTAGTAATACAGCCTGAAATGATGGGCCATTACCTTGGGGAATTTGCACCAACCCGAAAAAGGGTACAGCACGGCACGCCTGGAATGGGCGCCACAAAATCCAGTTTATATATACCGCTTAAGTGATGCTTATGGGACGATTTGGTTATTCTGCAATTAAGGACGAGGAAGAAGAAAAAATCGCAAGGGCGATTGGAAGGGAGCTTCGGATTTCTCCAAAGTCATCTGTAGAGATATGCAGG
>Ga0180009_10006277_pt1 | contig 12501 bp, 7 predicted proteins | sample OS_PC_MetaG_FD_123537 | JGI IMG/M metagenome (GOLD analysis project Ga0180009, IMG submission 123537) | Groundwater microbial communities from the Aspo Hard Rock Laboratory (HRL) deep subsurface site, Sweden - OS_PC_MetaG | ecosystem: Environmental > Aquatic > Deep subsurface > Groundwater...
CTTCCTTCCGGAGCCGCTGTTATGGTGTTGGCCCACCTCATATCAGACGTCATGGCGCCGCTGGAATACACCACAGGGGTTCCCGGAGATACTGCCTGGGCCAGACAAATGCCGGCCAGGTTTTCTGAATTGATAACCGCTATCATGCCATATATATCCAAAGGCCCTGTAAGACCCGCCATGGGTCCGGGCAGGATGAAAAGCGGCTGATTGTTTTTTGCATAGGCCATAATCGTCTGGCAGGACAAAGGATCAAGTGCCAGGGGGCTGCTGGGGTTGACGCTATAGGCGATCACCGCGTTATGCTTTAAAAATCCTTCACCATATACCATTTCCAGCATTTTAAAGCTTTCCAGGGTTTGGGCATGATCTGTGGCAACACCAATAAGCGGTTTATGACTGTATCGCATCAAGTGTCGAAGCAAATGAAGGTGTCTGGATTTGTCCGGCATATCCGATGGTTCCACTGGTATAGATCCGACCATATCCACAATACTGCTGGACTGGCAAAGTTTGGTAATGTTATCAAAATCAAGGGTGGTGCTCGGCCTTTTTGTGCAGTCTGTTTCAATAATGGACAAGGTACCGTTACCCGGGCAAACAACCGGCCTTTTCTGGCCTTTACCAAAAACAAGCGGGGGGCTTCCATCCCGGCCTCTCATCTGAAACTCGTCAGGTGCCGAATCAAGCGACTTCATCAAAAGGGTCTCGCCAATATAAACAATATCACCGGAAACCCTTGCACCATTTTCAGCCAAAACATCTCTTGCTTCTTTAAGCTGTATCAGCATTCCTTTTTTCGATAAAATATCGATTGTCAACTGATGAATATCCTCCAGATGACATCTGGGAATAACATCAATCGGATTTTTTATAAACAAGCCTGTTTCGTGAATACTGTCCATATTTATTTGATCCTTATGAATGTTTTTAATACAAACCATTAATATGTCTTTTAGCGTTCATTTAATCAATTGACCTCGATAAATGCGATCTCCGAAATACCAGGTTCGCCCTGGATGATGCATTTTATGTGCCAGTCACCCCTGAAAGTATTATCTTTCCTCTAATGGCCCGGCACAGTCCTTAAACTTCCTGAATGATAAGACAACTGCTTGTATTCAAAACAAATTTGAAAAAAATTACGATATGATGGATTTAAGAATTTTTTAACATTCTAACAATTTTTTAACTTTTGAGTTCATTAATTTTCAGGTGAAATTCCAACTGCGGAACACAGTCTTAATTTTTATTTACCCCTCTATACAAAGGAGTTCTTCGTTTTCTTCAGTTTTGATTGACGCCTTTGTGCGAACACCTCAATTGTGGCACATATCATGCAAATATTTGTGAGAAATGAGTATGACGTACTCAAAAAGTGATGAGCATGATTTTTTAATGAATTTGGCAAAAAAACTATTTTAAGAAAGGACACGAGCTATGGACGATTACAAGAATGGAGTAACCAGAAGACAGTTTATGGCAGGAACAATTGCTGCAGGTGTGGCAGCTTCTATTCCCGGACAGGGTCTGTTTAAAAATGCCTGGGCTTTGGCCCCTAAAAAAGGGGGTGCAATGAAACTGGGCCTGGCAGGCGGCTCAACCACGGACAGCCTTGACCCAGCCACTTTCTCCGGCGTCTTTGATCAGATGAGCTCCATGGGCTTGTATCGCAACCCCTTCTTAGAGCTGGACCGAAAAGGAGAGTTGCATCCGGAACTGGTCACTGAATGGAGTGCAGAGCCGGGAGCCAAAGTATGGAATTTTAAGCTGCGTAAAGATGTAGAGTTTCACAATGGCAAAGCAATGGATGTCGATGATGCTATTTTCAGCATCAATCATCACCGTGGTAAAGATAACAAATCCCAGATCGCTTCCGTTGTAAAACCCATAAAAGAGATCAAAAAAATGGGAAAATACGAGTTTAAAATAATTTTAGAGGAAGCCAGCGCAGACTTTCCCTATATTTTAAGTTCAACCCGTATGCCTTGTGTTCCCAATGGAACAACCAATTTTCAGGATGGTATGGGCACGGGCGGTTATATTATGAAAGACTGGGAACCCGGAGTAAGAGCCTATGGAGAACGAAATCCCAACTATTTTAAAGAAGACAAGGCATTTTTTGATTCCGTAGAAATAATTACCATGACAGATGATACTGCCCGTACAACTGCTCTTAAAACCGGCCAGGTCGATATGATCAACCGTCCGGACCGTAAAACTGCCAGATTGTTAGGCAAAATGAAAGGGATTCAGATCATCAACACCCCGGGTGGCTTAACATACACATTCCCCATGCGGATGGATCAAAAGCCCTATGATAATGTGGATTTCAGAAGAGCTGTAAAATATTCAGTGGACAGGGAAGCCCTTATAAAAACCATTTTACAGGGCTATGGTGTTCCGGGAAATGATATCCCCGTACCCTCCTATGTAAAATATGCAGCCAACAGCATTCCCCAGCGCCAATATGATCCTGATAAAGTAAAATTTCATTTGAAAAAATCCGGATATCAGGATGAAGTTGTCAGACTCCATGTAGCAGATATGGTTTATACGGGCTGCGTGGATACGGCTCAGCTCTGGAAAGAGCATGCGACCAAGGCCGGCTTGAAAATGGATGTTGTAAAAGAGGCCAATGACGGATACTGGTCAAAAGTATGGAACAAAAAACCATTCTGCGCTTCTTTCTGGTATGCCCGGCCAACAGTTGACTGGATTCTTTCCATGACCTACGTATCCGGCGCTTCAGCCAATGAATCAAACTGGAAAGTCCCCAGTTTTGATAAACTGGTCAAAGAGGCAAGGGCAGAACTCAACGACGAAAAACGCAAAGTACTGTATTTTGAACTCCAGAAAATTCTCCATGAAGATGGCAGTGTGGTCATCCCAATGATTGCGAATATTGTAGATGCTGCCAGTGATAAAATCGGTTTTAATCCTGTTGCCGGCAATGTTGAACTTGATGGCCTGCGCGCCTGCGAACGATGGTGGTTTAAGTCATAAACCCTTTAATATTTCCGGCAAAGCTCTGTGTCCTTTTTAGTATTTTCAGAGCATTGCCGGGCTCAAAGAGAGACAAATGGATTTTTTAATACCATTAATACTCAAAAGAACCGGCTTTGCATTTTTAACACTGTTTACAATTTCAATCTTAATATTTGTCGGTGTTGAGGCCCTACCCGGCGATACGGCCGAGGCGATTCTCGGCCAGGGTGCTACAAAAGAGAATGTGGCAGCGCTTCGCAAGGAGCTGAAGCTGGATATGCCTGTCCACACTCGCTATATCTCGTGGCTGGGTGATCTTTGTCAGGGTGAGCTTGGCAATTCCCTGTCCAATGGACGTCCTGTTTCCGAAATGATTGGCTGGCGATTTAAAAACACGTTGTTACTAGCATCTTCCGCAGCCGTGGTTTCCATTCCCCTGGCCATTCTTCTGGGGCTGATCTGCGCACTTTACCAAAACTCATGGCTGGATAAAATCCTTTCTACCTCTACCTTGAGTGCCATATCTCTACCGGAATTTTTTGTAGCCTATCTTTTAATTGTTGTGTTTGTAGTGCAATTTGAACTCTTTCCCAGTGTTGCCGTTCTTAAATCGGGCATGGCCATTTCAGAAATTATTAATATTCTGGTGCTGCCATGTCTGACCCTGACTCTGGTGGTGCTTGCCCATATGATGCGGATGACCAGGGCAACGATTATCGGGGTACTTTCCAGTCCATATATAGAAATGGCAAGGCTCAAAGGCGTACGCAAACACAAAGTTATCTTTTATCATGCCCTGCCCAATGCCCTGTCTCCCATCATAAACGTAGTGGTTATGGACCTGGCCTGGCTGGTGGTGGGTGTGGTTGTTGTAGAAGTGGTCTTTGTTTATCCGGGGCTAGGACAATTGCTGGTTGATTCCGTATCTAAAAGAGATATTCCGGTAGTACAGACTTCCGGTCTTATATTTGCCTGCACCTATATTTTTCTCAACCTGACAGCCGATGTTTTGTCAATTATCTCCAACCCCAAACTTCGTCATCCAAAATGAGGTGATAATGAAAAATCTGATAAAATTATTAAAAACAAGTCCAATATCAGCCAGATTTGGTTTGATCGTTATCACACTCAGTCTTATTGTGGCTTTGCTGGCACCACTTCTGGCTCCCTACGGCGAATCTGAAATCGTTGCACAGGTATGGCTTTCTTCAAGTCATGATCACCCCCTGGGGACGGACCAGCTTGGGCGGGATATGGTAAGCCGTCTTATTTATGGTGCCAGAAACTCCATTGCCATTGCTTTTCTAACCACCATGATTGCGTTTGGGGTCGGAGCGATACTCGGGCTCATCGCTGCAACCACAGGCGGATGGCTGGATAATTTGCTCAGCCGGATTGTGGATATTTTCATGGCTTTTCCCACTTTGATCCTGGCTTTGATGATATTGTCAATTCTGGGAACATCTATTCCTGTTTTGATTGTGGTAGTCGCCCTTTTGGACTCCACCCGGGTCTTTCGTCTGGCTCGAGCCCTGGCTATGGATATTGCCATAATGGAATTTGTGGATGCTGCAAGGTTAAGGGGTGAAAAGACCTTCTATATTGTTCGGCGGGAAATATTGCCCAATGCTTTACCGGCCTTGATTGCTGAATTCGGGCTCAGATTTTGCTTTATTTTTCTTTTTATCAGTTCATTGTCCTTTTTAGGTCTTGGAATCCAGCCTCCCACTGCAGACTGGGGCTCCATGGTGCGGGAAAACTCAGGTGCTATTAATTTTGGCATCATCGCGCCTCTGTATCCGGCCGGCACGATCGCGCTGATCACTGTATCGATAAACCTGGTGGTGGACTGGTTTCTCCAGCGCTCCGCCCAAATCAGGGCATAGGTATATTAAATGATGAATAAAGACAGACTGCTGACAATCTCAAACCTTCAAATTGAAGGGAGACAGGATGAACAATGGAAACCTATTGTTCGGGGAGTAGATGTCCATCTTAACCGTGGCCAGGTTTTAGGCATTATTGGTGAGTCTGGTGCAGGAAAATCTACCATTGGCCTTGCAGCCATGGGATATGCCAGGGAAGGCTGTCGCATCAGCGGCGGCACCATAAACTTTCTGGGTCAGGATCTAAGAAAGGCAAGTGAAAGAGAGCTTGAAAATATCCGGGGATTTAAGATTGCTTACGTGGCCCAAAGTGCTGCAGCAAGCTTTAATCCATCCCATAAACTCATGACCCAGTTTGCTGAAATTCCCCTGGAACACAAAATGATGTCCATGGCAGAAATCAGACAAAAGGCAGTAGGCCTTTATACCCGCCTGTTTTTGCCTGATCCCGAGGGGATAGGATTTCGATACCCCCACCAGGTGTCCGGCGGACAGCTGCAAAGAGCAATGGTGGCCATGGCCATGGCCTGTGATCCGGAAATTATTATTTTTGACGAGCCCACCACTGCTCTGGATGTTACAACTCAAATTGAGGTTCTTTCAGCCATTAAAGAGGTTATAAGCCGGAGCAATTGTGCTGCCATCTATATCACCCATGACCTGGCAGTGGTGGCCCAGCTTGCCGACAGAATAATGGTCTTGAAAAATGGCCAACTGGTGGAAGAAGGTCAGGCAAGAACCATTCTGGCTGAACCAAAAGAAAAATATACGGCTGATCTCCTGGCTGTGCGACGTCAGGTAAAAGAAATCCGTCCGGCAATAAAGGAAGAACCCTTGTTAAAGGTAGAAAACATTACTGCTGCCTATAAGACCGGCCTGCCGGTTTTACATAATGTCAGCTTTGATGTTCACCGTGGCAGGACAGTGGCTGTAGTGGGAGAATCCGGCAGTGGCAAGACTTCAGTGGCCAGAGTTATCACAGGTTTTTTACCCCAGACCGAGGGTATGGTTTACTTTGATGGGTTAGCGATGTCTCCTTTTCTCAAACGCAGGGACAAAGACCGTCTGCGAAAATGGCAGATGATTTTTCAAATGCCGGATGTGGCGGTAAATCCCCGGCATAAAGTCAAGGAAATCATCGGAAGACCCATCTCTTTTTACTATGGATCAGGGAAAAAAGAAATCCGAAAAAGAGTTGATGAGTTATTGGATATGATTGAGTTAGATCCTTCTTATGTTGATCGTTACCCATCAGAGCTTTCCGGTGGAGAAAAACAGCGGGTCTGCATTGCCCGTGCTCTGGCTGCAAATCCCGAGTTGATTATCTGCGATGAGGTGACAAGTGCCCTGGACCAATTGGTAGCCGAAGAAATTCTAAAACTGTTGCAGCGTCTGCAGGATGAACTGAAAATGAGCTACCTGTTCATCACCCATGATCTGGCAACGGTCAAAGCCATTGCCGATGACGTTGTTGTAATGTACCAGGGCCGGGTAGTGGAGCAGGGCGCACGACAGGAGGTTTTTACCCCTCCCCATCATGAATATACTGAACTGTTACTGTCCTCGGTTCCGGAAATGGATCCGGACTGGCTTGATCATGTTCTGGAGCAAAGAAAAAAAAAGGAAAAAAATGTCTGAACTTACCCATAAAGAGCGCTTAAATCTTGCCCTGAACTTTAAAGAGACCGACCGTACTCCCAGAGATTTTGGCGGGACACTTTCCACCACCCTGGTACCGGATACCTATGAAGCACTGAAAAAATATCTTGGTATGCATGGCCAGGCAACAATGGGCTGGAAACGGCAAAATCTTGTGATACCCCATGAAGAAATGCTGCAACACTTTGATATCGATACAAGAGCGTTACTTTTAGGAAAATATAAAGGTGGTAAGGCAAGAGATATTAATGAAAATGAAATGATTGATATCTGGGGGACCCATTGGAAGAGAAGCCCTGAAGGTCAATATCTGCCCTTTAAAGAAATTCTGGCAGATGCCGACCCGACCCTGGAAACTCTTGAAAAATTTGAAATGCCCGATCCCCTTAATCCAGGCTATTTTGAAGGATTAAAAGAACGTGCAGAATATTTGCATAACAAAACCAACTATGGAATCATTCTGGACATGGGTATTGGAATCTTCACCCGCAGCCAGTTCATGCGGGGATTCACACCGGCTCTCCTTGATATGGTCCAAAGCCCTGAATTTGCCGAACAATTATTGCGCATGCTCACCAACACCTGGAAAAAGACAGCTGCCCATGCCCTGCAACAGGTGGGACACTTGGTAGATGTAGTTTTCTGGGGAGATGACTGGGGCATGCAAAATTCTACCATGATGAACCCCATACTCTGGCGCAAGATGATCAAACCCCTGCTGGCAGAGATGACAGCCACTGTTCGGGAATACAGTAATGCCAAGGTATTGGTGCACAGTTGTGGTGCTATTGTTCCTCTAATCGATGACCTTATTGATGCGGGCGTAGATGCTCTCAACCCTGTACAGGTAACAGCCAAGGACATGGACCCGGAAAATCTGGCTGAAAAGTTCAAAGGCAGAATCGCTTTCTGGGGTGGAATTGACACCCAGCACCTGCTCCCCTTTGAGGGACCAGAAGAGGTTCGCCAGGCCGTAAAATACACAAGAGAGACATTAGGTCCCGGTTATATTCTGGGATCTGTTCATAATCTTCAGGCACAAGTCCCGCCTGAAAACATAGAAGCCTTGTTCACTGCATGATCCCATATTTATAAACAACCCCTAAAGTATTTTCTCCGTTCCGGAAAGTGTTGCTTTCATATCAGGGGAGGGTGCTTTATGAAATACAATTTTTATCAGCTTTCCATTATTTTTTTGAATTGGTACCGGAACGTGTGATGTTTTATGTTTAATAATTTGGCAGCGCGGGTCTCATTACCTTTTGCCATTTTCATAGCCTGGTTGAAATAAAAGGTATCCAAAGCATTGCGTACTTCTGTAAGATCTATCCCTGTGGGAGGTAATGGCGGAAACCTTGTTTTGTCAATACCTTCCATTACCCGGCCCCTTTCAATTTCATCCAGGCCCAGATCCTTGGATGTCAATTCCGTTCCTCTGGCAGTGAGTACAGCTCTTTCCATCATATTTCTCAATTCCCGCACATTTCCGCTCCAGATAAACTGCTTGAGCAGTTGAACTGCCTGTTCGTTGATGCCAGTCATTTTTTTTTCAAATTTGTCATTAAATATCTGCAGGAAATACCTGGCCAGAAGAAGTGTATCCTCATTGCGCTCATTCAGGGAAGGAACATTTATTTTAATTACACCAAGTCGGAAATAAAGATCTTTTCTAAAGGTGTTTTCATGAATCATTTCGTTCAGGTTTTTGTTAGTGGCCGATACAATACGGGTTTTTATTGTCTTCTTTGTTGTACTTCCAACTTTGTAAAATTCCCCGGATTCCATAAACCTTAAAAGTTTGGCCTGGGCATCCAGATCCAGATCACCAATTTCATCCAAAAAAAGTGTTCCATTGTCTGCTGTTTCAATAAGTCCTTTTTTTCCAGCTACGTTTGCACCGCTGAAAGCACCCTTCTCATATCCAAAAAGCTCACTTTCAAGAAGTTCTTTAGGAATGGCAGCGCAGTTTACCGTTACAAGGGGACCCTTGAAGTTCGGACTTTTATGATGGATGGTCGCAGCAATTAACTCTTTGCCCGTTCCAGTATCCCCAATGATGAGAATGGGGGTATCAGGACTTTTGGCAACAATTTCTATGTATTCCATGATATCGTGGATAACCTGACTCTCACCAATAAAGCAGGGGAGATTTTCCCTGATCTGTTTTTCCTGAAGTTCTTCAATCTCCTTTCTAAGGCGTATGGTTTCCAGGGCATTGGCAATACTGATCTCCAGAGCTTCCATGTGGATTGGCTTGACAATATAATCATAGGCCCCGCTCTTCATGCACTCAATCACCAGGTTAATATCTTCATAGGCTGTAATCATTATGACAAGAACATCATTTCGGATATTTTTAAACTTTTTAAGTGCCTGAGTACCGTTCATACCAGGCAATCCTATATCAAGTAAAATAAGTTCAGGCCGTTGGTCCAAAAATTGTTCAAGGGCTTCTTCAGCTGTTTCGAAAGTATGAACAGTGTAATCATCTTCAAGCTCAGTTGCTATACCTTCGCGTATGGTTTTTTCGTCATCTACAACAAATATTGTATAATCTATCATGATTACTTTTTGCACTCCGGTTTTATTGTTTTGTTTTCTGGAACAGTTTTGTAAAAAGGCAGTTCAATAATAAATCTTGCACCGCCTAAATCAGCAGGCATAACTTTCATGGTGCCGTTATGATCCGTTATGATCCTGTTGCAAAGACTCAATCCAATACCCGTACTATACTCTTTTGTGGTAAAAAATGGTTCAAAGATTTTTTCGCTTAAATCTCCGGGTACGCCAGAGCCGTTATCTTCGACAATTAGAATTATCCTTTTTTCACCCAGGCTTGATGATATTTGTATTATTCTGTTCTTTTCTTGATCAGCTGTCGCATCCACGGCATTATTGATGAGATTCAGGACAACTTCTTCAATGAGATGATGCTCTGCGTAGCAGAAGGGGAGCGCACTGTCGAGTTCAACTTTAAGGGATATCTCTTTTTTATCAAGGCTCATGCTGGCCAGATGAATGGCTTCCTGCACAGGAGAATTAATATCAATGAGTGCGAATTTAGGTTCTGCTGGTTTGGAAAAATCCATAACCCTTTTGATAACTGATTCCATTTTCCCGGATGCAGATCTAATGGCTTCAATGGCAGGTTTTATCTTGTACGCTTTTTCAGGATTTTCAAAACTTTTTTCCAGGGTCCTGAGATAAATATTAATCCCTGATAAAGGGTTTCTGATTTCATGGGCAATCCCGGCAGCCACACGACCCAGAGAGGCCATTTTCTCTTGAACCTTCAATAGATGTTCCAGTTCCCTGGCCCTTGTCCAGTCAATGGTGATCAGCAAAAAGGCCTTATCATCCTGATAATCAATGGGAGTCACCAGACAGGTAACCCACTTCATGGTCTCTTGTGTTCTTTTTTCAAGGGAAGAATAAAACCGGAAATCCAGTTCAGTAATTGTTGGATTTCCTTGTATCACCCCCTTGTAAAATAATTTTACTTTTTCCAGGTCTTCGCTGTAAATATGGTCATAGCCTATAATTTCAACAGGCTTTATATCTCCGATAAGTTCAAGTTGTTTGGAATTTCTGTATACAACTTTTCCATGCTGCATAATCACTATTCCGTTTGGAGAATTTTCCACCATATCTCGCAGGTTTTTTTCACTTTTGTAAATGGCTTGTTCATTTTTTTTTCTTTGAAGTATCCGCCACATTCCCAGGGCTAAAAGTCGGAGCTGTCTTAAGTCAGACTGATCGTAATCAGTTTTCTTATTTCCCATGCCAGCCACGACAACAACTTTCTCTTCATAAAAAATAGGTATATTCATATACCGAGTCAGATTTATATACTCAGGGGAAAGCCCTTTTTGCATAGGGTTTGAAGCCTTGTAATCATTAGAAATGATAGCCTTCTTATGCAGTACGGCATCTCCCCAAAGGCCCATGGTTTCTATTGTAAACCCATTGGCGATATTGTGTGTAATATATTTTCCCAGGGACTGCTCAGAACTGGAATCAACCGAATAGGTAATGCCATTCTGATCAGCAAAGGCCAGATACCCAAAATGACTTTTTGTCAAGCGGATCATCTGTTGAAAGGCAAATTCAATGATTGCCTGTATGGATGTATGGGTCTGTTCATTCAATTCCAGCAAAGCCTCTAACCGCATTTCATTGAATCTAAGCTCTTCGGTTCTCTGCATTACCTGTTTTTTTAACGTCCTGTTCCATAATAAAATCGAACCGGTTATAAATAATACAAAAACAGTCGCTGCAACGACTGAATACCAGAATGTCCGGGTTTGATAAAACCGGGTTGTTTCAAATCGAATCCATTTGGTATAAATGTCCTTATGTTCTTTTTCACTGATATCAGCTAAAGCTTTCTCAATAATCTGTGCCAGAATCGGCCAGTCATTTCTAACTCCTATACCCTGATTGAGTTCAAAACCTGTATTTCCTGCCAGGCGAAGATTTGTAATTTTTTCATTTTCTATAACATAAAGTGCGTTGGGCACTTCCATAATCATGGCATCCAGTTCCCCGAAAGAGACTTTATGTAAGCCATCACTGCCATTTAAAACATCAATAACCGTTAACTGTGGATAATTGTCCCTGATGAATTTACCCACAGCATATTCTTTTGGCACACCAATTTTCATTCCTTCCATCTGGTCAAGTGTAAAGGTTTTTTTTTGAGACTTTTGTACAATAATCGTTGTTTTTAAATTCAGATAGGGTGTGGACCAATTCATAAACTGTTTTCGTTCCGGAGTTGCCTGACCAGCACTGATAACATCAATTCCTCGCTTTTTAGCAAGAATAAGATTGTTCTCCCAGGTTTTTGATCTGACAATATTAAATTTAAAGTTCAATTTTTTTTCAATTAAACGGATATAATCAGCCACCATGCCCTTGTATTCTCCATTTTTATCAAAAAATTCCAAGGGTTCCCAGTCTGGAGCAGGTACCAGACGGACTTTCCCAATGTGAGCATTGAGCCATTGCCGTTCTTCGGTATTTAAAATATCATTCACCGCATGGCCGGGGGTTGAATGAAGCAGAAAGTAAAGCAGGATAAGTACACCAGCGATTATGGTGCGGTGGGAAACAGGCTTGTGTTGTTTGTTTATAACCGCCATAGTACCCTTTCATTAAATATTTTTATCACAATCTGAATCTGATTTGATGATTGTATCACATAATTGTTTCATTCAAAATATATACCACCCGATCCAGTCTCTCTGCAATAGCTGGAAATTCAGTTTCAGGTTTGCCCTTAGAAGAATCTTATTTGGTAGTTATGATTTTAATTCGCTTAATTAACATCTGAGATTTTTTCAACTTTCTGAGATTTTTTTCATTCTATGGGTTGTTTTCAATGGTCTTTTTTTAAAAAATAGTTTGAAATTGGGCAGATCGAATGGGATTAATAGAGGTATGGATTATTCTTTTTATGAATACCATGGTCCTCAAAATTTATGGCACACATCATGCAAAACGGATTCGTAAAGTATAAATATTTTTTTTCAACTAACACGTAAGGAGAGAAGAAAATGACAGATTTTAATGCAATGATCAATGCCCTTGTTGCCTGTGACACTGAAAAAGTAAAAACCCTTGTCAAAGATGCGCTTGCCCAGAATACACCGGCCGGCGAGATTCTTAACAAAGGTCTGATTGCCGGTATGGACATTGTGGGTGAAAAAATGGAAAATGGTGATATGTTCATTCCGGAAGTCCTCATGGCTGCCAAAGCCATGGCAGGCTGCGTAGCCATTCTCAAACCCCTGTTGAAAGCGGGTGAATCTGTCGAGGGTGCCAGGGTTATCATTGGAACGGTCAAAGGCGACCTCCATGATATCGGTAAGAATCTTGTGTCCATGATGATGGAAAGCGCCGGCATGGAGGTTCATAATCTTGGTGTGGACATCAGCCCTGAAGAATTTGTAACCCAGATCAAGGA
>Ga0180009_10006278_pt1 | contig 12499 bp, 19 predicted proteins | sample OS_PC_MetaG_FD_123537 | JGI IMG/M metagenome (GOLD analysis project Ga0180009, IMG submission 123537) | Groundwater microbial communities from the Aspo Hard Rock Laboratory (HRL) deep subsurface site, Sweden - OS_PC_MetaG | ecosystem: Environmental > Aquatic > Deep subsurface > Groundwater...
ACTGCGGAGATTGCCCCCACGAAGTAATGGCAGAAAGAACAAAACTTATGATTCTGGAGTATCTTGTGCAACTTGTATCGATTGCCTCAATACGGAGGGGACGGTCAACTTGGAGAAGACGTTGGTCTCTGCCACGAACCGCAGGAAGTCCTCCGTCTGGTCGAACCACAGGATAGGAGCTAGCCCCATCGGTGTGATAAGGCACAGGGTATACCTGTCATCACTTACCCGCCATGTTACTGCGCTTGGTTGCGGTTGAAGTGTATTCATAACTCCAACTCCATAACTTCCTGTCTACATCTGTTCGCTGCTATTTCACAGTATTTCTCCTCTATCTCTATGCCGATGCTTCGTCTGTTTAACTTCTTGGCGCAGTAACAGGTAGTACCTGAGCCGAGGAAGGGGTCTAGGATTAGATTACTCTTGTAGCCAAAGAGTTTCATGCATCTAATAGGGATATTATTGGGGAACGGAGCTGGGTGATTAGTATTGCTAACGCCATTAAATCTCCACATGCCGCCCACCCAAGACATAAATTCCTTTGGGGTTATATCAATACCTTCCCCATTCATTTTAGCAATGTCTTTAGCGTATACACAGATAAACTCAGCTGGAGTTTGCAAATACGGTGATGATGGCGAACACCAACTTCCCCAGGCCGTCTTTTTAGTTCTAGTATCTTCTAGCCACAAAATGTCACCCATATCAATAAATAATTTATCGAAGATATTTTTGTAATGTTGTAATAGATTAACCCTCACATCGCCTTTTCTACGAACATTTAGTTGTGCATTCCAGCAGATACGTCCACCAGAAACAAGTTTGCCATATAAGAATCCTATGAGTTGTTCCTGTTCTGCCCAATAACAACCCCACTCCTTTGCATCATTGCTGTTTTCATAAGCATTGCCACAATTATAAGGCGGGCTAGTGATAACCAAGTCCACCTTCGGCAATGAGGGTAGTATGTCCCTGCAATCGCCGTGATAGATTTGAACATATTTGTCTTGATAGTAAGGCTTCATATCCTGATTATACCATTAACTGTTCGGAACTGCAACGTCTGTGTCCTGCTCTGACGGTTTCTGCCCTTGTTCTATCTCACGGGAAGCCATCCTCATTCGGTCAGCCCTTAGCTTCTCTTCACGGGCTTTCCTCTCGCCTTCCTCGGTGAAGGACTTATCATAGACAAAGCGGAACATCTGACTCTCCAGGAACTTGTATATTCGGGTAATAGGTATGATGTAAGATAAGTGAGTTATTGCGTCTCCGCCGTAGGTCACCGCTATCCGGGAGGGGATGCCGATGTATTCTCCTATATCCTCAAGGAAGACGGAGCCTCCTGAATTCCCGTAGATAATTGGGGCACTCTGAAGCCAGAACTCACGGTTGTCTATCTCTCGCCCGAATTGGGACAGCCTGCCGTAAGAGGTTATAGGGGCTTCCCCTAGAGCTGCGCCAACTGCCACACAGGGCATACCTATCCTTAACTTACTTTCTTCGCCCTTTGGATACATCTGGACAACCGCAGGTACAGGCATCTCGCTTCTGATTTTAAGTAGTGCCATATCTTCGTCCTTATCGAAAGCCATAATGTCTGCCTGCTTGGAGGCTGCTCCAACAACCCTGTGCTCCCACTTATATTCAAAGAAATGGACATCAACCGTTCCGAGGAACTGGTCTTTGATTGTCCTTCTCAGCAGGGCATCCCACCTTTCCTTAACGTCAATATTGTTATCCACCACGTGTTCATTTGATAAGAGGTAAGTAGAATAGCTGCCGTCGTCGTTCTTTGCCGAGTAGATAACCGTTCCACTACCCCCCGCCGTTCCCCCCTTGCCCATGCTGTGGATTCGGGTGCAAGCCAGAAGTATGTCCCTGTCAATTATGGTTGCCATCATTATCCTCCTCTTGTTGCGCAACAATAAATTCATTGAGCCATCCAAAATGCCCGCATTGCGGACAGCGTTCTTGCTCATAGGTTATGCCCTCAATCCAGTAACGATAACCACATTCAGGGCACCTCATCTCCATGCGCTTCACTAAAATACGCCAGCAAGTTTATCGAGACCTATCATGCTAGCCACTATTACTGACAGTGTTATTATCATCTTGGTGTTCTTGCTGACCTGCGATAAGAGACCGCCCTTTCCATTCAGCCCCACAAGTGCTGTGTATATCTGGTCTGTCTTACGGTTATTCTCCTCTTGGCACTTCTTAATATCCAGGATAATCTTCAGGGGTTCAGTCTCATTCGGTTCGGGCATATTATTCTCCTCTCGTTATCCATCGTGTCACTGTCTGGGCAGTGCCCCAGTAGTTGATAATATCGTCAATAACTGCATCATGCATCGGCTCGATGTAAAGTAATCCTGTTTGAGTCGGGAAGCACACCACGGCGTGACCACTGATGTTCTCGTTGTATCTCAATACAATCAGGTCGCATTGTAACCCTTCCAGCATAGCCTTGTGAATCAGGATGGTAGAGTATCTCAGGCAGTCTATATCTTGTAATTCATCGGTCTTGTCTTTAGCCAGAAAGTCCAGCACATCACTGCGGGTTGTAGATGACACATCGGATTTATTAAGGTCGACAAGCGCATCCCTGTATCCCGCATCGTAGAAGTAGCCACCGTAAGACACGGGCTGTGCCTCGGCGGGTGAGCTATAGAACAATAGGAATATAATCAGCCCAATCAGAAAGCCTGTTCGCATATGTTTGAGAGTCTTCATTTTCCACACCTCCATCTAGTTATGCAACTAGACTGCCACACCTTCCGCATAATGTCAACTGTTGTAGTGAATCTAATCTTTAGCCTCTTTATAAATCGTGCTCGAACAAAAACGCATTTGCATTGACTGTGAGCGTTGCTGTTGTGCGATAGGCAGAAAGGCTTACTAATGCTGAGGTAATTGTGCCAGTAGGCAGGTTTGTTGTTTTATCAGTTTTTGCTACACCGTCGACCCATGTATGTAACGCCCCTGATACTAACTGTTGTTTAACACGATAACGAGTGTTAGCGGACAAGGCAGTTGCCAAATTTTGACTTGACCTATTTGTTCCATCTCCCGATGACGCCCAGAGTGCGCCATTAGTAACATAAAATCCAAAGTATTTATTAGCAGATGCACCATCTGCAGGAATAGCTGCGTACCCAACGCCGATTATAAACACCATATCCGAAGCGGTAACTTCTGATAGTTTAAATACGAGTTCATAAACAGGATTTTTGTCACAGATAGCTCCAATAGTGGCGCTATCCGTAGTGCTATAAACGAGAGCATAATTGGTATTGGTTCCACCTGAGGCGACAACGACTGCCACGCCATTCTGTGTTACTGTGCCACCACTGACAGATTCTGCTAATCCACTCCAAAATATCGGAATAACAGTTGTACTCATTAGGGTAGAGGTCGCCCAGACAGGATTGGCCGCAGCCCCCTGCGTTTTAAGAAATTGCCCGCTGGTTCCAGGTCCTAATCTTGCGAAGGCGGTAGCAGATGATGCGTAAATCACATCGCCCTGCGCCTGCGATGCTATGAATAGTGTTGCTGCATCTCCTTCCGAAATGACCGATGTGCCATTAAAATACTTCGGGCGGTGAGTCTGCTCATCAAAGGCAACCTCCCCCTCTGCATTTAGGACGGTAGAACATTCGGCGGTAGATAAAAGGGGAAGTAAAAGCCTCTCATCGCCGTCGAAGTTGTCTATCGTTAAGCCCGACTCTACCGTAGGAACACCGTCCAATCCCTTAAGATAGCGTGTGTTATCTCTAACATGAGTATTCATAAGGGCTGCGGTGACTACTTCACCAGTGACCCATGTTCTAGGTGCAATCCAAGCCATAACTAAACCTCCAGACCGTAGGTTATATTTTCACTCTGTAAGTCCTTCATTGTCTCACGGGGATACCAGTGCCTGTTCTTGATAGGTCTTACGCTCAAGAGTTCCTCTATCTCCGTGCGGTTTTTGGGCATCTTGACCCTTCTAGCACTGCCTCCTATATCGGAGTTTCCGCATTCGGAGCAGAGAAACAATTTATCCTCAAAGGCGTATTCGGCACTATTACAGTTAGGGCAATCCACGATAAGCCTGGCATGTTCTATTCTGGCCTCTAGCGGTTTCCCTCCTTCAACTGGAAGCCCTTTGATATTGTCCCTGAATAGCCTGCGCCGTGCTTCCATGCTGCCAGAAACCTTGCTCCGGGCAACCTCGCCGAAGTAAGTCTCACCTGTGTCGACTGGTCTGTTCATACCTGCAATGTAAACCATTCAATACCCCAATTTACTTTGAGTTCCCAATGCTGAATAATCTAAGCACCAGAAGTCCTCGTTAATTGTATCGCTTAATCGGTATGTGGCTATATGGCGTTTGCCACCCATCGATATATCGTGGTCGAGGTAGTCGATAAAATAATCGCCGTTTATGCCTAGTTCGGTATTGACCACTGTTATTCTGTCCGAGATTTCACGAGCTAAAATCTGAGTTAGGTTGGTTGCATTTTTATTCATTATGGTCATCGATAATTCGGCTCTAGGGTCTTTGTATTTGCCGATAGAATAATCAGCTAAATCCTGGGCCTTACTAGCGTCGGTTAAATACTTGCCGTCGAATTCCAGCGTTCGTTTCTGGTATGCAGTCTGTGAAGTTGAATCCTCGGCCTTGCGGGTAACTTTAGTTTGGTCGTCATAGTAAGTCCCCCTGGCTGTCAACACATATAAATAAAGTGGGACCGATGCACCATTGGCTACCTGTAATTTAATGGTCTTGGCAAGCTTTGTGGTTGTTATCGTTAAACTGGTAGACATGTCCGTGCCGGTTCCACCGCTCCCAGTCCATGCCTGATAGTCGGTTGTAATTACGGGAGTCGTCCAGGCATCTACAAAGACGGGAATTCCGCTTACCGATGCCTCGCCCCACCAAGTTAGCGTTTCTCCGGCAGGTATTATTGGTTCTTCTTCCAGCGTCCACAAAATAACGGCTGGACTTATCAGCGTCCAGGGAGTGACTCTTGCCTTAATAATATTATAGATGTTGCGTGGATTAAGAGAGTATGTAATGTTTGCCATCGTATTAGTGAAAGTCCCCTGTGAGGTCTGGTGCGTGGCAGTTGAACGATGATGCCTATCCTCGAAGTTAAAGTAACCATTATGGCCTACATAGGAAAACCCCTGCTCGGAATCGTCTATTTCTTCCTGGGCGAATCTAGCTCTGACATCGTGTCCGTACCAGTAAGGGACGGTATCCTGTCCTGTATCAAGAGTTCTCGTAGTGGCCGACCAACCTGCATCGGTCAGGATATAGCCATGTATCGTTCCTGTTAGAGTGTCCTTATAGAGTGCAGTAGCCATGTCGTGCCGTGAGAGGAAGTCCAATCCGTCAACGGCGGTGATAACACAATCCTGTTCTGTTAAATGCGGGTGAGGGATTATCTCCTCTATGAATCCATAAAATAATAATCGGTCAGTTCCACCATATCCTGTTCCCACCCTGATTGCTCTTTTGGGCGAGAGGCTGCCATATAAAGCCCCGCTGGATAGTGATGGTGAATACAAGCCGCTATCATTATTTAGGACAATAGCGCATTGCCCAACTTCGGCCTTGCCCAATTCATCTGACTTGCCACGTGAGAAGCGGATTGATTTGACATTGCCCGTGATGTCCTCATTGGCATCATTGAAGTCGCCATCGTTATTCCAGTCAACCTCGATGTAATAAATATCGAAGGCAAATGGGAATGTATATGGGAAAGGCAATTTCTACTCCTTATGTAACAGTTAGCATTATAAAGTAGGTCGCACCGTTTATCCGACATTGCACCTTGTTGGAAAACTTTGTTGAAACAGTATCGGCAGCTACGGCGGTTTCTTGACTTATGGCTAAAACCCTATTACCTACACCTATCTCGTAGCCACCAATTCTTACTTGGTCTGCTACAGCAGCAGAGTCAACACTCTGATTTAGCAGTAGAGTATGGTCAAGGGTTAGTACACCAGCACCAGAGAGGGACATAGCTATATTATCAGCCCCAGCAGTAGCTAAATTCCACCTAAATTCTGATGCTTCTGTAGTGTCGGTAACATTCGTATAGAGTACTCTAACAGACCCATATTTCATTATGACTGGTGTAACTTGACCATCATATCCATAGAACTCAAGTCCGCCTAGTACACTACCGACAATTGGTGTTGTGTGCTCGTGGTAAACATTAACGCCAGGGCCATTATCGGCATGACTGCCACTTGCCCTTATTCCTGTTAGCTGCCCAGTTGTTGTCATTAGCATATTCGCAGCACCAGCATCAAAGACTAGGGTGCTTCCAAGAGTAGTAATTCCATTAAGCGTCGGAGCAGTTAATGTAATCCCCGCTAAAGTAGCACTCCAAGCTGGAATACCGCCAGCCACATGAAGGACTGTATTAGTAGCCCCTATTGCCAACCTCGATAATTGTGTAGAGCTAGAGGCGTAAATCAAGTCACCCGCCGTCTGCGAATTACAGACATGTAATCCTACCGCCTCAAACTCAGCTTGTGTCATTGCGGTTCCTACCGAACCATGTACCATCTCATTCGCCATATTATGCCTCCTACGGATTGCGTAAAATCAATATCCTATTTAGCCATTTAACAGGAAAGGTTATTGGAAATGGTCTTTTCTTCTTCGATGCTTTTGCCATATCCTTACCCCTTTACCGTAAATGTGAATGTAACAGCTGCTGTTGTCTGTGCAGTTGCTGCTACCACTTTGATAAATCTATAGCCGAATAATGGGCTTAAATCATCAGATCCAACGGCGAAAGCACCAGCACCAGCAGTTATAGTAAAAGTAGAACCATCCATGTCTTTGACGGTATAATAAGTTCCTGCCACCAGATTGGAGACTGTAAATGTTAGATTCCCGCTATCAATAGTGGGAATTAGCAATCCGCTTACCGCATACCCCTCAAGGTCTGCCGCTGCTGAAGTCTGTCCATTCTGTGCTATTACGCAAGTCGTGTATCCGTGCTGTCTACCCGCTCCCCCTAATCTAGTAATTGCCATGTTGAACCTCCTTTATCCTGAATAAGCCCCGCCAAAACGAAGACGTTGTTTCCTGTCTATTCCTTTAGAAATCATATCAACAAATCTATTCATGGTATCTTCCCTATCGAAGAAGACGGGCTGCGTGAAGTTGACGGTAACTCCCACCCCTTCGTTTGCAGGGATGATTCTCTCCCCGCCATGCACCATTGCTAATTGTGGCGCACCAATCGGGCCAGGAATTATACCACCAGTAGCATATCCCTTCACTTCCTTCCGCCATGTCAGGAAATCCATAATACCATGAGCCCCAATGGTAGCAGACCACTCCTTCTCCAATGAAGGAAATACTGTCGGTGTTCCTGGAATAGCAGGTGGCGCCGTAGGATATTCGACATAATCGCCTGGCTGGTAATAACCGGCACCAGGGAATATCTCCTCCCACTTCTGTGCCCTGACGATATTCGCCATCCCTACTATTTCACCCAGTTTATTAAAAACCTTAGTTAATCCCCTCACCGATTTATCAGCCGAGTCACCCATATCTGCGAAAGCATCGGAGACATCCTTCGCCTCTATTCCCATCTCTCCCATCACCCAATTGAGACCCTTGCCCGTCTTCTCGGCCTTCTCCATCGTTTCAGCGAACTTATCCATATCACCACCGGTATCTAAGATATACTGCCCTAGATTTATAGTTGTGATGCCGAGTTTGCCCGCCTCTGTATTGTTAAATTTTATCTGCTCGATTAAGTTCTCAACCCCACGTGTAATATCACGATTCCACATGAAGTGTGCTCGCTGGGCATCCTCCAGTGATTCATATGCTATTTCCAATTTACGGACTGCCTCTGCCGCTTCCTTGTCTTTCTTAGCTGCTGCTTTGGCCTCTTTCGTTTGCAATTCAAATTCAAAAGTTGATTTCTTAAATTGTTCATTGAGTGCCGCTTCCGCTGCTGCAAGCGCCTCGGTATCTACCAGTAATTCTTTCCGTGCATCCTGAAGGGCAATCTGCTTACGGGATAGCTTCTCTATGTCCTGAGCAAAAATATCAAGTCCACTATCCTCATAATTCTTCTTTGCATTTGCTAATTGCTGCGCATTGATGCGGAGTTCCTCGTTAAGTTCAGCAATCGCACGTCTGGTCTGGACAGCGGGGGTGGCGGCATATTCCATGAATTTATAAACCCCATATCCTGCGGCTACCAGTGCGGCAATGGCCAATCCCACCGGCCCGAGAGCTACCGCTTTTACTGCCGTCAATGCACCCGCTAGGAGGTGGAATCCTGCCGCAATCTGGGGCAACATAATGACCAATGGCCCACCAACTACCAAAAATGCCCCTATACCCAGTGTTAATTTAGTTAATCGTTCTACCAGCTCAGGGTGTTCATCAGCCCACTCACGAATTTTCTTGATGACATCTGTTACCCAAATTATCAAGTCATTTAGTACGGGCATGATTGCCTCGGCGATGGTAAACTTCACTCCATCCATAGATTTCTTCATTCGCAGCATATCATCGGTGAATTTAGCTGCGGCATTAGCGGCCTCTTGGTCGAAGACAATTGAAAGGTCATGCGCCTCTTGTCTCATTGCGGCGATGCCTTCAGGTCCCTGCTTTAGAAATGGCAGAAGGTCGGTCCCCGAGCGCCCAAATATCTCCTGAGCTGTTGCTGCTTGTAATGTCTCATTCTCAAGCTCAGCAATAGCCATTGTGATTCGCTCGAACTGCTCTTCTGGTTTCAGATTTATTAATTCTTCAGCCGATAACCCTATCCTATCAAATGCCCTTTGATATGTCAGCATTCCTTCATTGGCATCCGAGATAGTTCTTGCCATCTTCTTGACGCCAGTTTCAATGGATGCAAGGGATGCCCCAGACAATTCGGCAGCATGTCTTAATTCTGATAGCGCTTCAGTGGAGAATCCCGTACGTAGAGCCATCTTCTGAACTTCATCGCCCATTTTGGTATATGCCTGCACGGACTTGACACCCATAGCGATGACGGCAGCGCCCATAGCGACCATAGCCATACCAATAGCCTTATGGTGCTTCTGCACCGTAGATGCAAACCCGCCCATCTTCTTATCGGCGCCAGCAATGCCCGACTGAAAATTCTTAGTATCAGCCGTTATTTTAGCAGTAAGTTCGGCCAGTGTCTCAGCCATTGTTTACCCCTTAATAGCTTTGATATAGGTATCCATTAACGAATCTGCGGTAATCATCTCGCCCACCTTTTCCTCAGTGAGGTCTGGGTTGTTTGGCCTCAAGCAGATATAGAGGATATATCGTAAGACCTTAATTCTCATCTTGCCCACGAGTTCGTCCCATGCTAAGTCAAATTTGTCCTCTACCTGCTCCATCATGTTCAGGTTGAGTGGTTGCAGTTTGTATTCCTGCTCATCGATAATTATCGTTTTCGGTTCTTTATTCAGCTTCATCATCACTCCTCGGTATCTTAATTCCCTTCTTTATCGCCAGTTCGTCCACATTACTGGGCTTCTTATCTCCCCGTGTCGGCATATCTCCTGCTAAGAAGTCCTTTGCGGTCAGTGCCTTATGTCCAGACTTGCGGGGGATGGTATTGTAAATAGCTGCTAATAACGAGGCGGTGGAGTGCTGCTTTCGGTATTCGTCTACCGCCTCCTGATAGTAGAGTTCCGTCAGCATTTCGCTGAATTGACCTGGCGTTAATTCCCCTATATCCAGTAGTGTCAGTGAAGTTTTACGCAACAGGTAGACGATGGATTCAATATTCAATTCCTATCCACCTGATGTCTATCGGGGCGTATAGCCTTCTATCTACCGTATGGCAATCGGGGAAGTCTATCACCACTTTGCCTGAGTCCATCAGGATTAAGTCATCATTCATCACCTGATAGAACTCGGCATCAAAGGTGTTCTCTTTCGCAGGTTCAACCAGCCAGTAGCTTCTGGCATCTATTTTCTTGGTCGGCTTGTATTCCCTGACCCCGTTTCTAGTCGTGTAGTCGAGGATGACACGGGATTCCCAATCATAGAGACCAGCCACCTGTTTCTCGTTCTGGTAGAGAACAGCTATCTGTCCTTCGATATTCAGCATTTTAAGTAGAAGCGGGAGTGAGAACTCCTGTGCCCTGATAATCGTAGCTATAAGAAACCACGCCATCATGTCCGACCGATGGATGCACGCCAGTTATGATGATGTTCCCCAGCCACATCTCCGTTGTGGTGGCACTCTCGGCTAATTCAACCCCATACTGAGTCCCTATGGATAGTGGGATGCCTTCCTTATAGCCAGCGAATGAACCAGACCAACCAGACCCGCCTACGATGTGACTTTTAACACCAACATCAGCGAAGTCTGTGGTCTCTAGTGCGTCACTTGTATAGTCCAGCGACCAGGTATTTATACCAGCGATGTTCTTGGCTGCCCGTATGTCATCGAGGTAGATATCTACAGCCCCAATATCAGTGTTCATTTCTAAACCCACCACTAAAGCTGCGGTTGAATCCTCAATTTCCTTGCCTGTTACATTGGTAAGATGACAGTATTTCCATGTATTAGCTGTCAGAGCGGGAAAATTTAACTCTGATTCTGGTGCAGATGGAATTGCATTTACACTATCTAAAACAAGAACGAAAGCATTTGCTGCACAAGTAACTGTAGACCTTGCCCAACAAAGAGCATGGGTGAACCCAGCATAGCTTGTGGCTCCTGCAGCAAGAGGTTCCCACATTACATAGTCACCCGCTGCCGCTATCAAAGCCACCTCACATTTGGAACTGCCATTCCCAACTTTCACTAGCGTCTTTGTAGTCTCAAGACTTGCTGTCCCGTTTGTGCCCGAAGTCCAGGCATCCTCACAATCGTCAATTATAGTTGTGGCAACGTAAACATTGCCCGATTTTCCTGCAAGGTGAGCCATAAGCCACCTCCTATTCTATTTATTTTTACCCAGCCGGTGGGGTTAGTGCAGCAATGCCTACAAAGTCGTAAGACACGGACACTATTCCATCATGGGACGCTGTGGAATGCACACCTGTAATGATTGCACTCCCCCCCCAATAGTATGTAGCATCTTCATAGAGCTTCAATGCCACAGGGGAAGCGGCGTCAGCCGTCAATATCCGCTCGACGCCTTCCTTGTATCCCTCAAAACTTCCTGACCAACCTTTGCCTCCAACGATGTAGGATTTAACCCCCAAGTCGGCAAAGTCGGTGGTCTCCAGGGCATCGGACACATAATCCAATGTCCACGACTTGATACCCGCTACTGCCGTCCCAGTATCAACATATCCTGCTTTTCCACTTAAATGAGCCATGTGTTACCTCCTATGTTTTGTCCAACCAGATTCTATATCGTAAACTTATCATATAAATACCAGTCTCCGAGTCCCATGTCGGGGAGCTGGTGAACTCTCGTAAACATTTCATTGATGTATACCCCGTAACCGTCAGGGTCGTATCGTCCAAAGCGCCCATAACACCATCGGCTATTCCTGCAATATTGGCGGTCGAGGTAGACGAGAAGCAATTAACCCAATAGGTCATATCCTCTATAGACTCGAAGTCTGCGAATGTCCCGATGGGGGATTCGGTTAGAAGCCCGAATGTGATATACGGTAGACTTGCGCTCTGCGGTGCTTTCACCTGATATATTTTCTTATCACCAGCAGACCCGCCCAAAAGCGTTTGCAGGGCAGCATTGCCAACTATGAGATTGTAGAATCCTACATTAATTGCGCTAATCAATGATAAAAACCCTGCCCTTCAATGCGCTGATTATATCTGACTTCTTCTCTTCGACTGCTGGGAATAGCCAGGGGTAAGGAGGATGGCGAGATGTACCAAATTCCAAACTTTTGCCATAGGTTACATTCGTGCCTATCGTGGTTGCGAGCTCATTATCACTAGCCTCGTGAGTAATTGAGGCCCGCAATCTACCGGTTACTACCTGCGGATGCTCACTTCCCGTCTTACTAACATTTATCTTAGCCTGCCTCTCAACTATCGCACCGACACGCTCCATAGACTTCTGGAGATTATCAGTTATCTCTTTTTCTCTTTCCCTGCGATATGACTTGATGGTCACGGTACTCATCAATCAATCTCCTATGCAGGTTTTACACTAAATCTACTAGATGAGCGGTCAAATACAAAGGGGAATGTATAAGGAAACCCCTTATTCTTTGCCACATCAATCACCCAAACAGTTATAGGTTTTGTGCTGAATCTAGTGCTACTCAATCTATTTCCCTCACATCAATCTCTAGGTGGTCAAAAGCCTCAGACGGATTAGTGATACCTATAATTTCAAAATACACTGAACCATATAATATTCTATCGGCTGTGGTAACCGACATGGTATCGCAGTAAATATGATGGGTAGCAAAGGTCGTAGTTTTATCTTGCGACATTCTCTCTTGCGATGTAAGGGGGGAGATTCTAGCACGGAAATTCCCCGAACTTACCCAGGTAGTTGTTACCCCGCC
>Ga0180009_10006279_pt1 | contig 12497 bp, 12 predicted proteins | sample OS_PC_MetaG_FD_123537 | JGI IMG/M metagenome (GOLD analysis project Ga0180009, IMG submission 123537) | Groundwater microbial communities from the Aspo Hard Rock Laboratory (HRL) deep subsurface site, Sweden - OS_PC_MetaG | ecosystem: Environmental > Aquatic > Deep subsurface > Groundwater...
ACGCAGAAGGGCGAACTCGCCGGGGGTAGAGAGGCGGAAGTCATCATAGATGTCACAGGCGGTATCGGAGCGCAGGTGCAGGATGCACTCAAAGGTCTCGACTACTATAGCCTCTATATGCACCTCAAGGCAGTTGGCATATACAGCGACTACGGCTTTAATACCACGCCAACGAACAGAAACAAAGGGCTGACGTGTTTGCAGATATGGCTGCCCTACCTCACAATCGAAGATGTCGATTTCTGGGTTCAACTGCGATCCTTTGGCCCAGGAGACAGCCCGTCGGGCAAACCGCGAGGACTAGACGGGGCGAACGACGATTACATCGCCGTGTGGCTCATGCTCGCCTTTGTAGCAGGCGAACGACGGATGATAACCTTGCCGGAGAGTGCAGAGAGGGAAGCACTCGGACTCCCCATAGTCGACCCACTGGGAATCGACCTGAGAAAGTCGGCAAAAGAGGAGACAGAGGAGCAGGCCATCGACAGGCGTTACACACGTAAAGGCCGCCGCAACACGACCCATCCTGAAAAACCCGACTGGCGACTAGGTTATCTCACACGACCTCAACGAGAGACGGCACTGCATGGCACGCAACGGTAGAGACGAACTCATCACGAAGCGATTCGTCGCCGCACGACACGAGGCACTCAACACCACGGCATGGGACGAGTGGACGAGAAGCATCGTTACGGCGCACAAATACATGCAGGGGAAGTCATTTCTCAATAAGAGCAAGGATGATGCCTATCATCCCGTCATCACGGCACCCGTTGTGGCAGAATTGGTCGATCAGATAGCCAGCTTCATCTCCTTCGGGCGCTTCAGAAGTCACGTCACAGCCCGTAATCCCGTCGGTCAGATGCTCACCGACGTGATGAAAGACCTGCTCGAAGCGTGGCAGGATATGACCAACGTCGAGGGATACGTTCATGAAGCGACGCGCGATATGGTGGCCTGTGGAGCGGGCGCGATCAAGGGCTACGTTGACGAGAGCCGGCTGATCCAGACAGGTAACGAACTTGGAGTCGAAAGACTGCTACCTGGGACATGGTGGGTCAATCCCCTGGCACGCGATCCCTACAATCCGACACTCGGTTCCGACTACTTCTGTCACGAACGAGCGACACGCAAGCGCGACCTGATGCGCAGGTACCCGCAGCAAGCCCAGCGCATTGAGGGCCTCGGCTCGACGCGTACCGGCCAGCTTGATACGATCTCCGACGAGCAAGACCCGCTACACTATGCCTACCAGGCTCTCACGAGCAGCGATACGCCTAGCGAGACGGAAGATGTGACCAAGTATAGCGATGAGAGCAATACCTGGGTGCGGGAAGCTGACTTCTACTGGCGCGAGTTGGTTCCGACGGAACTACCCGAACTCGGGTTGCAGAGGGTGGCACTCGAAAGATGGTCGCGAGCAGTCCTGGTGATGCCCGGAAACATCGCGTCAACTGACCCGACGCAGCCGTTATACCTTGAGTTTCAGCCGGTGAGGTATCGCCGTCCTCCGATAAGCATTCTGACCCAATGGATGCGTAATGATAGCCCATATCCGGTCGGGGTGATGGCCAGAGTGGGTGATTTGCCCGATTTGCTCGATAATGCGCTCAGTTTGGTCATGCACATGGCGCAACTGGCGGCGAAATACAGCGGAATTATCGCCGTTCGGACGGAACACGTCGACCCAGAGACGCTCGATGAACTCGAAAGTGGCGATCCATCGGGTGTATTGAAGTTCGGCACTCGTCTGACGCAACCGCACATGACCATCGATCAGATGATGACGCAACTCAAGGTGAGTATGCCGAACTTTGGCGAGTTCGATGCGCTGATAAACCGCATCGATGGCCTGATTCAGCAAACATCCGGCGTATCGGCTGTCGCATCGGGCCGAGTGGGCCAAAGCCAACGCATTGCGGCCCGCGGCATCGAGATGCTTCAGAATCGCAGCTTTGCCAGCCAGACGACTTCCAGGTTGCATGTGGACTCCGCTGCAACCCATATCTTTAATATGGGCATTGATATGATCCAACACCATTGGATTACGCCATTTACCGCATCCGAGATGGGTGCGAAGAGTAATATGGTTGTCAACAGAATGATCCTGCCCGAACAGGCGGGGATGCTCCGGGGGCTGCTCACGAGCGACGTTCCGACCATCGATGGCGAATTGGCCGTCCCCAATAGCGTCAGAGTGGTCGATAGGTCCGGCGAAGAACGAGCGCAGGCGGTTGACTTCCGCGATGAGCAGGAAGCGCTTAGGATATTGCACGAACTGGATGACAACCCTGAGGTTACTTACTGGGAGATTGGCATCAACGACATCTCTGCCGTAGATTTCAACGTGAAGGTAGAGATAGATACAGAACACGAGCAACGCAAGCAAGAGATGTTGCAGTACATGACGCTCATCACGCAGATGTTCCCCGGCGAGAAGGTATTTGCTAAACGAATCGTCTGGGATGTGCTCATGGACGGTCATCCTGAGATGGATTGGGACCGGAATATCGAAGAGATGGGCCTCGACGAGATAGTTGATATGGCCCGGTCGCTACCCGATGAACAGCGGCCGCAGTTGGCCGCCATGTTTCAGCAATTTCTTGCACAACTTCAGCAGCAACAGACTCAGGCCCAACCGCAACAACTAGGAGCGGGAACTGCGCCACCTCAAATCGCGGTGGGCACCCCATAGGCGCAACTATCGCTTCCGGCCGCGGGACCGAATACCCGCAAGAGGTAGTCATTACATGACCGAGAGCATCACAGCCGCAAGCGCACAACGGGAAGCCGCCAACAAAAAGCGCGACGCACTCAGAGAGCGCCTGACCGAAGAGGGTATCGGGACATTGGTCTCGGACGAATCGAAGGGCAAGCGCGAGCGAGACCAGGATCGGCTCGCTGGATATGGGCTCGGGGCGCTTCAATCTGGCGACGTAACCGCAGTGCTACCCGGCGAGCAGCCCAAGGCGGAGGCCACGGAGGCTGAGGGAAAAACCGGCGACGAACAGCCGCCGGAAAGCCCCGCCGAAGAGACCCCGAAGGGCGAAACCGCGAAGTCAACCGAGCAAGACGCAGACACAGAAAAGGCAGCGGAAGGGCAAGACGAGTTCGATTACGAGGACGTGACCGAGGTATACCTCATAGACGGCGTGGAGGTCACGCCCGAAGAGCTTGCTGATGCGTGGCGTGTCGCTAAGGATCCAAAAGCGACTCGTAAGTACGCGGACGAAAAGTTCAAGGAGGCGAAGGACCTTCGGGAACAGGCCGAACAGATGACCAAGGCGTCGCCGGAGAGGCGTCGGCTGGAGGAACGGATAGCTCAGTTGGAAACCGAGCTGACGACAATCCGGTCGGCATCGACTCGACAGACGTTACAAAGTCTGTACATGCAGGAGCCACCCATACCGGATAGAAGCCTACAGGCCGACGATCCGGCGGAGTTCGCTCGACAACAAGCCGAGCGCTCGAAGTGGCGAGTGCAAGTACGTGAGGCCGAGCAGGCAGCAAGCGTGCCGATACCGAAGGCCGCGGCCACTCCTCAAACAACCGACCTTGAAGAAGGCAAACAGCGGTGGGATAAATCGGTGGACGAATGGTGGGCACCGCATCACGATGCGGAGAAGCCCGACCAATACCTGGACGCCGAGCAGGAAGAGCAGGTCAACGCAATAGCGCGAAGACTTCTCAATGAGCGCGGACTCAACTCAGAAGGAGATCCGCGACCGTACCTGAACGACGCACTGGTTGAGTACCGAGAGAAACGGGCATCGGAACGCGAGCGCAGCGCGGCGGAGCAAGAGAGTACCGCCTCCGATCGAGCGAATGCTCGCCTCCAACGCCGCGTTACTCGGGCCAGACAGGCCGCGCAGAAGAGTGGCGCGGAAGCACCGCCCCCCGGCATATCTACACTGGATGACCTTTCAAGGTCCGAACGTCGTGCTGCTCTCGCTGATGCCCGAATGAAGGGCACACGCAGGGAGTTGATACGTGGAGGTAAGCGTTAAGAACTCTACTGGTGATGCCCGATAGGGAGATCGCCAGACAATGGCATCTACAAAGACGACGTTTGACACCACCTATACCGTTCGGGACGTGTGGGCAGATGTTGTCATTGAGGAAGCGCATCAGGAATCCACTCTCGCCAGGCTGATCGGTGCAAGCCGAAATAGCCTTGACGACGTGGCGTTTAAGGTGCCGATGATCGGTGCCGGGAAACACGCTACGGTGACTTTTGATGCCGTTTCCGAGATGATCGGCCCTGCACTCGTTCCGAGCGATACGGCGCTGACAAGCGCTGACGCCCACTATTACGGCGGGACGACCCTCACCCGGTATGGATGGGGTAAGTCGTGGCAGATCAACAAAGACGAGCTGCGCAAGGCGCCGATCGACGCTGTTGAGAGAGCCACTGCCGTCATGGGTCGGTGGTGGGGCAGGCAGATGGACAAGATCATCGTCTATCACTGCTCCGCAGGAAGGAACACGTACGCAGAGAACACCGCAGCGGCCCGCGAGACGGCCCTGACGGATCTTACCACGTTCAAGACGGTCGTCAACTTGGCGTCCATCGGAACGAGCGACGCGGCGAGCAGCACAGAAGTAAACATCGTGTTCGCTCACACCCAGACCGGAACGGTCTCCAAGACCGAGCTGGCTGGGGGTAATGCTTGGTCTACGATGACCGAGCTGAACAAGCCCAGCGTGCTCGGCGTTCGCGCTCTGAAGCGTTACATGCGCGAGCGAGGTATCCGCAACACCTACTGGGAAGTTGAAGGCCGACGTCAGCCGTGCTACATCCTCACTCTAAGCGAGGGTGGAGTCTACGAACTGCGTCAGGACCCGAACTTCGACGAGGCGCTGATGCACGCTCGTGTGCGTGGGCCGGAGAACGAGTACTGGCGCGGTTGGGAAGACGCCATCTATGTCGACGGTATGGTGATCTTAACCGCTCATACTACCGCCGATGCGACGGCATTCCCCGCCAACACGCCACTCCGAAGTGAAACCAACGCCAACGACGACAACCTGCGGAATCAGGAAGGACTCGGCTTCGGAGCGAATGGGTTCGTCATCGATCAGTACGAGGACGTTTTCGAGATCATCCTCGAACCGTACGATGGTGGGCGACAGCCGACACTTATCGCAGATATCGGCTTCGGCGCGGTGCAACTGGTCCGCGAACTCGCGGATAGCAGTGCCCGCAACAACGTGTGCAGCTTCTGCTACACCTGCAGTGCGGCTTACTAGGAGGAATGCGAGATGATGAACGCACGTAGCAAGATTCTCTTTGTGGCCCTCCTGGTGGCCTTTACGGCAATGACGGTCTATGCAGGCGTGACAATTCAGCCGCGCCAAGTAATCGTCCAGGGAGGCGCGTACGGTGGACTTACCACCGTCACGCTTGAAGATTCGATCACATTTTCCACTGGTGCGGATACCAGTGCGCCGTTCAACCTCCACCACAATCTCGGCGACAACCTGACTTGGGTTCCAGACTCCATCATGTTCGTGATTCAGTACACGCTCGTGACGGCGACGGACGACTCTGTCTGTGTTGCGCTGGTGAAGCTGGAGACTCGCTCGGAGGGTATGGATGCTGGCGACACATGGGTAGCTACCGACTCGTTTGTGAGCGCAGCCGGTGCGAACGACTCGATGGCAGTCACCGAGAAGACGTTCAGGTCATACCTCACGGGTATGAACACCTTCAACCATGCCGCCACAATCCCAGGATACGGGTCGGTGGGTAGGATTGTCTTCGCTGGCGCCGCCGGGGGTGACGCAACGAACGTGGTGATTTATATCTATCCGTTCGATGTTGGCGGTTTTCCAGTGACGAAGAGGCACGACTAACGCAGTAACGGGAGATCGACAGATGGCATCGCTATGGGAATACAAGCACGACGTGGATGCCGCTTTGCGGCTACATGATGCAGATGGAAGACGCAGACGACCCGTGGCAGTCGTGTGCCGGCCGAGATTCGGCGGGCGACGAGTGATTGAGGTCTACAGCCATCGAGACGAAATGTGGCTGCAAGGCATTGGTTTCCGACCCTACAACTACGGCGGACCCGTTTTCGGGTGGATCGACTACACGGAGACGGGCGAGGTGGACAAGGTGGCCAAGGCCATAGAGTTCTTCGACACCCTTAGCGAGGCCGAGCAGTCGGTCTTCATGACGCGTACCACCCAGAAGAAGGAGGGGGCGGATTCCGCCGCCCCCTCTCTATCTCTCGACGAGGCGGAACCAGCACCACCGACGCCCGTTCCCGAGTGGTTGATGGGGTACGAGAGGTCTAACTTGCGCAGATTGCTGGCGAGAATCACGGCCAAATCGACGGACGTTCGGTGGAGCAAAGTAGCACTGGCTGAACGCATCATGTCGGTAAAGCCGACGATCACGCACGAAGAGTGCGCGAAGATGCTCGTGGAGTAGTGATCGATGGCCCACACGCTTGGAGACGCATACGACGAGGTGGAAGAGTTCTTCCGCGATAGGGTGAAGAATCTACCGCAGCAGCGTATCAAGCGCACCCTGATCGACGAGAGGGACCATCTGCACCGTGTCTACACGTTCGGCACGACCATAACGCCCGAGGATATGACTTGGACGACTGGGACGGATGCCGCGCGGTTGGTGTACGATGCAGCGACGAATCTCACAAGATGGCGTGCCAAGCCGATCTCCATCAACGATGGGACGACGAAGTGGGTTAAGGTGTCGGACAGAGAGCTTTACGCTCGCAGGATCGACAGCGACGATACCGATTCCCACGGCGACAGAGTATACGACATCGCCGAGAGTGGTCAGCAGATCGTCCTTGCCGTTGCTCTGGCGGCCAGTACAGCCTTCACGATTGTTCACTATGCGCGGCCAGCGGATCTATCGGACTACGCCGGCGATCTTGAGCTACCGGAGGACTACGAGCGGTTGCCGGCAGTTCGAGCGATCATCCGGCTTTACGATTGGGCACTCACACAGCCCGGCACGACGCTCACGATAGCCAAAGGGGCTCGGTCGCTTCAGCAGATCATCGACGACAAGAACGACATGGAGCACCTACTCCAGTTCGAGAAGCTAATGGAGCGCGGAGTCAAGCGGCGGCTGGAACTTCCGACGATAGCCCGTAACATGACCGATCAGATGGGCTACCGAAGAAAGCACATGAGGGGGTTGTAGTAGATGGCTTCTACCGTTCGCTACAATGCCGTTCTGGCCGAAATCGACTACACCATGGGCTGGCGTCGGGCGGCGGACAGGGCGAGCAATATCGATACGATCCTGAACCACGCGGCGTTCATCATGGCGTCACAGCACCCGTACGGCTGGTCGTGGCTGCGCGAGCATTTGATAAAGGCGACTCAGGACGAGTCCATCACAATCGATGCGAGCCTTGATGCCAACATCATGCCGCACACGCACGGCATCTGGACCGTCAGGACGAAGATCGGTAGCGGCGACTACGAGGCCCTGGAGTACATTGACTACCCAGACCTGATGAACAGCCGCAAGTCGATTCGAGCGGCCTCTACGACGGCTAATCAGTCCATATGGACGATTCTGTGGGACGGCGGCGTGGCGAGTATCGAGACGTACCCGTTTTCGTACGCTACGACGTTGCTCACATACGATATCACCTTCATCCGTCGCCTGGAGGCCATCGCAGCGGGCGCGGATGCTGACGCGACATTCATCTGGCCAGTCATATCCGGGGCGGCAGCGACGTTCTCGCCCTACGACATGGCCCTTGCTCACATAGCCTGTTTGTACCTGCTCTTGCACACAGGCGACTACCAGAAGTTCATGCTCACGAGGGCAGTCGCAGAGACGGAATTGCAGGCTTTACTTGAGATCGAGGGAGCACCGACCAGCGCAGTCAAGTTGGAGCCCGCGCGGGTTCTGAGGGCTGTGGAAATCGTGGGAGAGTCGCTTTCGGCAACGGGGGCATAGGACATGCCTAGACTAGAGAAGCCGCCAGGTAAGTGCAGATGGTGCGACAAACCGCAGGATCGGTATTACGACCCTCGTGGCATGAAAGCGGGCTACCGGCCGACCTGTCGCAACCATATCGGCTTTCGCCAGAAGAAAAACGGCGATTTCTTTCAAGTTGGGGTTGACAATCGACAGTGCGAGGTTTGCGGCGCAGCAGTGAAACGGCGCTGGAATGAAAAGCGTCAACGCTACAGTGCTTATGGAAATAGATGTGAGAGCCACACAGGACTTTACAGTGATGATGGCATAGCTCGTCTCCGCGAGGCTAGGGTGAAGGACTCTGATCCTGCTAGAACCAACGATGACGGTTACATCCTCATTCGCGTTGTGCTTGATGGCGGCAAAATTGTCCGCCGTCGAGAACACCGCGTTGTCATGGAGAGCATGCTCGGACGGAGCCTAGCGCCTCGTGAGCATGTACACCATCTGAACGGCATAAGGGATGATAATCGGCCAGAGAATCTAGCCCTGGTTAGTGCCAGCAGCCACGAGCGGAACACATTTGCTAAATCGCTACAGGGGCGTGTTCGCATTCTTGAAGAGCGTGTCGTCACTCTGGAGGACAGGGTGGCAAAGTTGGAAGGGAAAGATGTGGTACAGGCGCAGCTTTCCATAGCAACCTGAAAGGGAGAATCACATGGCAAAGAAGTATGGTGATCCGAAGGCGAAGACGACTCCGCCCCCGCAGCCACCGAAGGGCTACTCGCCTGGGAAGGTCGCGGATACCGGCGGCCCGAACGTCAGCACGAAGTTCGGCCGAGCGCCGTACGGCAAGACGCAAGCGAAGAAGCCGTCGCCGGTGAAGACGGTCTAGTGGCGAAGACATCGTTCTCGAGCAGCAATGTCCGCGCCGTGTGGGCGAACAGCGGTCGGAAGAAAAAGCGGAAGACATCCACGCGACGAGTGCGGCCAAGCAGTGGGAAGCGAAAGCGGTAGACACATGACGCTACAGAAGTGGCGCACCGTCGCCCTGGTAGCCCTCGCGGCATGTGCTCTCATACTGCTGCTTGGGGCAAGTCAGTCAATCGTTGGGCGGGGTATCGGCACGCTTGAAGACCGCGTGGCCAGGCTAGAGTGGCTCAGCGCGCCTCTATCCCACATGCAGACGCAAAGTCGGGCTGAATCCTTGATGCAGGTGGCGCAAGCTCTTCCCGGAGTGCTATGGCTGCATCATAGACCGTACTGGTCAGATACGTCGCTCTACTTCGGTTTTGTCAAGTTCCACGACGACACGGTGCGGCAGTTTGCATTCATCAATCCAAATACTGGGTTCCTCGTGGCGGGAGAGGCCGATGCTATTGTTGGCAACGAAGTCGTGGGTGCTACAGCCGACAGTATTCTCAAACGAACGGGCTTAGGTATAGCAGCCAGTCCTTACAAGTTGAGACTTGATACCACTCGCACTGTTACCTGGACTGCTCTGCAAACGATGTCGAATGGAATCGTTACGGAGAAGCGTCAGGTGACTGTTCCTCCGACAGCAGCCGGGCTCGATGTTGCTTTTGGGGCCAATCTACCGAACGGGTTCATTGGTGTGGGCGACAGAGGCACAGAAACGTATCATTCATACATTGTGTTCCGGGCAAATGCCGGTGGGCCGCAGTGGTTTTACATAGAAGGGACACGAGCTCCGTAGGAGTGACAACTGATGCGAAAGAAGCTCATTTGTGCCCTGATTGGCCTAGCCACACTGGTAGCGCCATAGGAGGCTTAGCATGAAGACGTTACTCGCAGTTATCATATTCGCCACAACGTCTGTTGGGGCGTGGGAACTTGGCGATGTGGATCACGACAGCGCAATCACCTGCACTGATGTACAACTCGTGCTCGATTTCGTTGCGCAAGGGGACTCGACCAAACTCGACGTGTCTCTTGCTGACATGAGCAAGAACGGCGAAGTTACGGCATATGACGCTGCCCTATTGAAAGAGATCATTGGACCCGCGCCGACAAGTATCAGTGGCCTGCGCTCGGTGCCCTTCGCAGAAGTCAAAATGAAAGCAAGAACGTGAAGCGAGTCACGCTAATAGTAGCCGCTTTTCTGCTGACCGGAATTGGATCAGCCCAGGACTCAAACCAGAGGTGGGAGATCATCTCGTTTGAGCGCGGCTACAACATGCGTGACAGGCCGCACCTCATGGCATCAGGGTTCTTCACGGGTAACTCTTACAACGTCGATCCCCAACTGGACGGAAGTGCGAAGAAGCGATCTGGCTTGACAGCCGACAAGATCGGTTTCGTGGGCGCCGATACGAGCGTGAACCTGCTGGCCCACCTTGAGAGAAACATCGGCAACCGAAGTGTCGGAAGCATCCTCGCGGTAGCGGGTGATAAGTGGTTTGCTCGGCCCACGGGCGGCTCCTCAGAAGGCACCTATTCGGAACTGACGCCTCCAGTCGGCGTGCGAACGTTCGCAAACGACGATCTCCAAGCGGCTCTCTATGGCAACCGTCTTATCGTCACTGGAGACCTGAGCGAGGCGGCCAGCTTCGACGGCGATAGTCTCTACCGCCTGTTTCTGCCACCGGAAACGAACACAAGCACAGGATCGGCTGACACAAGCACCGGTGGGTCTTTGGCCGCCAGTACATCCTATTACTATGTCTATACGTACTTGAACCAGTACGGCGAGGAAAGCTATGCTACCGACACGCTTTCTGCTACGACCTCTACGACTGGGAAGACGATTGCGCTGACTGGGCTCAAGCCGTATCCGTATACGCTTACTGGCGGCAAGGACACATTGCAGGTGGCCGGCCTGAACATCTACAGGGGCACAAACGCCGCTGACCTATTCTACCTTGCGACGATAGAGCCGTTTGCTACATCCTATACGGACGATGGTAGCCTGACGACTGATAAGACGAGTGCAGCCCCGCCCCCTGCATGGGTCCTTCCATCAGTGAAGTACGCGACGGAGTTTCAGGACTTTCTGTTCATGGTAGGCCCGAACGCAGCTCATAGAACGCGGTTTATTGACGCCGGGTGGATGACTAGCTATGCTGATGATGACCTTATCTACGTGAGTCCTGACGCTAGACTGCACCACCTGTGCAAGTATGTCGAGCACGCAGTCCCAGTCTCGGCATTCAACGACATTGGGTATGGGTATTTCATCTTCACTAGAAGTGCTCAGGACTTCGTTGAGCGTGGCGTTGCTGTGGGCGATTATTTCTCTGCGAAGTATAATTTCTACACATTAACGGAGACACTTCATCCACACTTCTTCGGTCGTGTTGTACGCGTCATGAACGAGGATTCGGTGCTCATCAAGACCATAACCTCCGTTCCAGATTGCTCAATCGTGTACGCCAGCATTGGTAACAACATCATCCGTTATGATGATGAAGTTATGGCCATATCGTCCGATAGCGCTCAGATTGCTGGTGAAATACGCTGGTTGGTAGGAAAGCGCGGCCTGTTCGGCACATCCGTCGCTGCTCATTCTGCGGGGAGCATTTTTCTCGTCAGGGATAGCTATCTGGATGAATCGCTCATCTACACATTCATAGACAACCCCCTTCAACAGTATAACTACGACGGAACGTACGACGAACCGATTGATGTTGCGGAAGGCGCAGGTGGATCGATTACCGGCCTTGCTCGCGTCACTGGCGGCCTATTGACGTGCAAGAAACGCATGACGTACGGCCTGACTGGCAACAGCTACGATACTTTCAACCTATTCACCATTCGTGATGACATTGGAAACGTTGCACCGAAGGCACTTGCTACGCACGGTGGTGGAGCGATACTTCTGGACGAGCAGCAGGGGCTACAGTGGCTAAGTCTGTCATCGGGACAGGCGATAGCCGACGTTCTCGGTTCCGTTATCCGAGATTCGGCGGCAACGAATTACTTATCGCAAGCTGCTGGGCGTGTATACGAAGGCGATTATTACCTATCGGTAGTCAAGAACGCTACCACGAAGGCGTGCGATGTATACAAGGTAGACTTGGACCGCACAACGATAACACGTTACACGGGTTGGTCGCCGCACGTTTGGGGAGCATGGCCGGGGGACACGGACGAGCGGGAATACCTTTACTTCGGCGACTGGCGCAAGGGCAACGTCTACAAGATCGACGAGGATGCGACGAGCGACGTTGACAGTGCGGGGACGGCGACGGATATAGCGTGTCAGGTCATCACCCCGGCGTACATGTGGCCGAACCCGACGGGCATGACGAAGTTTCATGAAGCATACCTGACATTCGATAGCAACGACAGTGTGCGCGTCACGCCTGTGTTTACCGATCCGAAGGGATTGGAGTATCGAGATACCCCGTACGTCCTGTCGCCCAGCGATGGGGACACGACGGCAAGCGGGCATGTTCGGACGGAGCGAATCAATCTGCACGGCTACTCGGGTTACGCATGTCGGCTTGAGATATGGGCTACCAGCACGGCCACGAACAGGTCGCGGAGCAGATTCCGGGTCTATCCAGGCGCGATGCGCATGGAACGCTTAGCAATCGCGCGGTGAGGGCACTATGGCAGT
>Ga0180009_10006280_pt1 | contig 12497 bp, 19 predicted proteins | sample OS_PC_MetaG_FD_123537 | JGI IMG/M metagenome (GOLD analysis project Ga0180009, IMG submission 123537) | Groundwater microbial communities from the Aspo Hard Rock Laboratory (HRL) deep subsurface site, Sweden - OS_PC_MetaG | ecosystem: Environmental > Aquatic > Deep subsurface > Groundwater...
GACGAAGTTTTTCGTGTTTGGAAAAAACGGCATCCGAATATTAAGATTGAATATAAAAATGCCAACAGCAACATTGTTTTTATGATAAAGCGCGCCCTTGTTGAGAAATAACTAACCCCGAACAAATTGCTTGGCAATTTTAGGAGGTAAAAAATAAAATTATGCCAAAATCGTTCAATTACATTTTTATTGACGAATCTGGCGATCCAGGAAAACCCTATGAGATAGATAATACCGGCAATAAGATATTAAGTGGGGCAAGTTTGTTTTATATTCTTTCGGCTGTTTGTCTCGATTCCAAGAAACTATTTGCTTTAGAAAATCGAATCATGGAAATAAAAAACAAATATCAGTATAGAGAGGAAATAAAAAAAGCGGGCACCCAGACCTGGGACACGCTTTCATTATCAAGTATAGCAAACCCAAAACCCTTGTCAAGAGTTATAAAAAACTCATAAAACCAATCAATTTTAGACCCTGAAGTATAAACTTCGTTTAATTACGAGGCAGGTAAAGCCCTGAAGTGGAATAAAATTAAAAGTAATTAAAATTCAATCTGGAGATGGAAAAAAGAATTTATATAATTTTATTTATTTTTCTCGGCATTTTGCTTCAGTTTTTAATTCATGGTTTGGTTGAAATTTGGTATATCGGGCTTTTAACCAATAATTTCTCTAAATACAGTTTTGGTTTATCTTGGCCGCAATGGTATATAATTCATCATATAGGAGCTGTTATTCTTTTTATCGCAGGCGTTTTATTTGGGTTTTGGCAGGGAAAATTCTGGTGGCGGAGAATTTATGAAAAGAAATAATTAGGGTTGGAAAATTAAAAATCGAGCTCTTCGATAGATTCGATAAACTCACTACAAGTAAATTCAGGGTAAAGAAAAATCGCCCGAAAGGCGATTTTTAATTGAGAATTTGCTTTTTTGAAAGAATGGGTCTATAATAAAAATAGGGGTTCTGAGAGTTTTGGACTACAAATAGTTGCCAGATTACCATCAAGGAAAAGACCAAATAATACTATTTGTGACTCACCGTTATTAGGAGTTGCTTTTTATTTGTAAAATATGATTCCAAGATTCAAAAAAGTTCAAAAAGTTATAAAACGACACTTAAACAAAGAGGAGTTTTTAGAGGAGCATAATAAATTGTCTCCAATAAACTTAAGAGCCACTATTTCTTTGCTTTCTCGTTTCAGAATAGAAAAGGCTTCGCTTTTTAAGGACGATAATTGGTCCATAGACAAACTTAGGAGACCGTTTATCCTTTGGCTTACATCTTTGGATCGGAATAAAAAGGAAGTATAAATTTTACTAAATAGATTATGAAAAATAAAAAGAATAAAGATTACGGCAGAAACAGAACAAGACGCAGACGATTTTTAAAAAAACATCGCAATTAAATTAAGGCAGTTTTTATTTTAAACATACCTTAACTTTTTTCGTTATAAGAAATAACCAAAAACAGGGCTCGAGCCCTGTTTTTGTAATAATAATTGTTTTACCAATTATCTCTGCCTCTTCCTTGACTTCTGCCGCGTCCGAATCCTCTGCCACTTCCGCGATCGAAATCCCGGCGAGGAGGCCTTTCACTCATTGGACGAGCTTCAGCCACAGTCAAGGTGCGTCCTTCCATTTCTTTTCCGTTCCACAATTCAATGCCTTTTGCAGCTTCTTCGTCAGAAGACATTTCCACAAAACCGAATCCTTTTGAACGGCCGGACATTTTGTCCATAATAATTGTTGCGGACTCAACGGTTCCAGCCTGACCAAACATTTCTTTTAGAGCATCTTCGGTTGCAGAATAAGGTAAACCACCTACGTATAATTTTTTAGCCATAAATTTCCTTATATGAATTAAAATTGTAAGTCGACTCTTCCTCGTTTTGATTTCTACAGCTTATACTAATTCGCATAAGGAAATAGAAAATCTACCAGGAAAGCTTACATTTTGAGTTTAGATTATTTGCGGACAAAAGTCAATGTGTTAATTTTTTACTTGCCCCCACACCTAATCGGGACATTCTTTGAATAAATTTGCGCGCAAGCGCAGTCCTGATTAGGTGTGGGGGTTTGCCCTGAGTTCATCGAGGGGGTAGAATAAAATAATGCTTAAATTTTACCCCGTTAGAAATTTTTAAAATTTAAAGTTAATCCGCGAAAAATAGAAATTTCTTTGGAATTAGGAATTTCTAACGGGGTTTAAAACTTATGGAAAAATACTTGTTTCTAACCCTCATTTTTGCTGTCTTTTACATTTTATTTGTTGTTTTTGTCCGAATTGACATTAAAGAATATCCAGAAATTATTGTCGGTTCGGTTTTTTTCTTTACGTTTTTCTCTGGATTTTTTATTGCCCGGCAAAGCGACCGTTTCTCAAGAGTTCAAGAAGTAATTGCTAGCACTGATGGTATGTTTTCTTATCTTTATAGAATTTCAGGTTTAGTACCAAGAATTCAAGGCGAAACAAGAGAAATTATCAGGGAACATTATAAAAAAATCGAAGAAAGCAACAACTGGGCTTACCATATTCTTAATCCTTCAATTACAATTACTAATTTGACAAAAACTTTCGGCAAAGTAACTCCAGAAGAAGCCTCCTCACCGGTTGTTGCCCAGGCCTTTCAGGTAATCTGGATCGCTCTATCTCAACTCCAGGAGTTAAGGAAAAAGATGATAATTCTTTATCATCAAAAATTATTGCTTTTTCAATGGATAATTATCTATATTCTGGCCGGCTTATTTGTTTTCTCATTTAATCTTTTGCCAAGCAATTCCTTTTTAGTTGATTTTCTCAAGGTTGTTTTCGGGATTACTGTTTTTTTGTGTATTATTTTGCTCAAGCAATTAAATGACTTGGCGATTTTTGGCAAAGATTTTGCCAAAAGAACTGCCAGAGACATTTTTAGAATTCTCGACGAAAAAGACATCGAAGAAATAAAAAAATTCCTCACCGGTCGAGATTGAGTTTTTAATGTTTTTTGTTATAAATAAATTGTATGAAAAAATATTTATTTTTAATTATAGTAATTATTTTAATCTTAATTTTGGGCGGAATTTATTTTTCGACCAGAAAAGAAAAAGGAATTTTTTGCATTCAAGATGTGAAAGAATGCCCGGACGGCTCTTTTGTTGCAAGGGTTGCGCCAAGTTGCGATTTCGAGAGTTGCCCGGGAGAAAAAGAAGGAATTTTGATTTCTTTACCAAAAATAAATGAAAAAATAAAAAGTCCTCTAAAAATAGAAGGTCAAGCCAGGGGTTTTTGGTTTTTTGAGGCTGAATTTACCGCCGAACTCTATGACGCTAATAACAACTTTTTGGGCAGGGCAATTTTAACTGCCAAAAATGATTGGATGACCGAAAATTTTGTCTCTTTTGGGGGAGAATTAGCGTTTGTGCTACCTTTAACTTCTTCTGGAAAGCTCAGGTTTTTAAGCGCCAATCCTTCTGGTTTACCTGAAAATCAAAGAGTTTTTGAAGTGCCGATTCAATTTGAGGAAGTGTCGTTTAGAAAAGTCCTGCTTTATTATTACAATCCAGAAAAGGACAAAGATAAAACGGGTAATATAAAATGCAGCCGAGACGGATTAGTGGCAATTGAAAGAGAAATTCCGATAACTAAAACTCCGATTCAAGATACAATAGCATTTTTGCTTGCGGGAGAAGAAAATTTAACTCAAGAAGATATTGCCCAGGGGATTACGACCGAATATCCTTTGGAAGGATTTTCTTTGACCGAGGTAAATTTAAAAGAGGACGGCACTCTTATTTTGAAGTTTAATGACCCACTAAACATGACATCTGGTGGCTCTTGCCGAGTAGGGATTTTGTGGTTTCAAATTGAAGCCACTGCTAAACAATTCTCTGAAGTCAAGAAAGTTGAGTTTTTACCCGAAGAATTATTCCAACCTTAAACACCAATCAACGAGACCCGACCTCGTTGCTAAATCGCCAAAAGGGCGATTTTTTTGTAGAATAAAGTAAACCGCGTTAGAAAGGGTGGAGTTTTCTAATGGGGTAAAATAAGTTTGATTAATAATGTTTAGTTTTTAAAATTTTAAAAGGTCGAGGTAAAATAAAAAAAATAAAAATATGTTATCTCAAACACCAATAAATTTAGGAAAAGTTACAAAAGAAAATTTGGACAAAGAGATATTAAGATTGGGAATGATTGCTGAATTGGATGGGGTATCGCTTTACGAGCAATTAGCAGCAATGACCGAAGATTCAATAATTAAAAGAGCCCTGATGGATATTGCTAAAGAAGAAAAAACCCATATCGGAAAATTTGAAGCGCTTTTATTAGAAAGAGATTCAGAACAGGTCAAAGAATTAGAAAAAGGAAAAGAAGAAATTGAAGAATTAAAGGGCTAAATATGACTCAGCAAAAACAAATCTACAAATGTAATATTTGCGGGAATATTGTAGAAGTTTTACATCCGGGAACAGGACAACTGGTTTGTTGCGGTCAGCCAATGAAATTATTAACGGAAAAAATCAAAGATGTGGGACGGGAAAAACACGTGCCGGTAATAGAAAAAATTGAAAGGGGTATAAAAGTGAAGGTTGGTTCAATGCCTCATCCGATGGAAGAAAAACACTATATTGAATGGATTGAAATTATCGCTGACGGGAAAAGTTATCGCCAGTTTTTAAAACCGGGGGATTCACCGGAAGCAGAATTTGAAGTTGAGGCAAAAAGTATCGAAGCCAGGGAATATTGCAATATCCATGGTTTGTGGAAAAGCGAAAAGGTAGGATAAAATTTACCAAGTAACGAGATTTTTCTGCTACCGGGTTTTAAAATATGGAACAGGTCGCTAAAATCAAAGTTGAAAAAACCCTAAAAAAAGCAATTTTAAAAGCGGTTGATTTAATCGGCGGTTTTGGAAAGTTTATCAAGACCGGCGATGTGGTTTTGCTAAAACCAAATTTCAATACCGCTGACCCCTACCCCGCTTCAACTGACCCTGAATTTTTAAAGCAAGTGGTGGAATTGGTTTATGATTTTGGAGCGAAATTAGTAATGATTGGTGAATCAGCAACAATGAGTTTAAACACTAAAAAGGTGATGGAGAAATTGAAAATTTTTGATTTGGAAAAAATGGAAAAACCGCCCAGAATTTATGTTTTTGAAGAATGGGGCTGGATTAGAAAAGAGGTTCTTAATGGCAAATATCTAAAAAGCGTTTTTATTCCTGAAATTTTGGAAAGGGCTGATAAATTAATTTTGCTTCCTTGTTTGAAAACCCACAAATACGCTAAATTTACCGGCAGTTTAAAGCTGGCGGTGGGTTTTCTGAAACCATTTCAGAGAGTCAAATTACACCTTAAAAACCTTCAAGAAAAAATTGCCGAGTTGAATACTTTAATTAATCCTGATTTAATTATTATGGATGCCAGAAAATGTTTTATAAACAAAGGGCCAAGTGAAGGAAAAATTGAAACGCCAAATTTAATTTTGGCTTCGACTGACCGAGTAGCAATTGACCTGGAAGGAATAAAAATCATCCAGAGTTTTAAAGAAAATTCCTTAAAAGACATTAATCCTTTAGAATTGCCCCAGATTAAAAGAGCGCTCGCTCTTGGTCTGGAGACCGGAAATTAAATTATGAAAAGCAATAACAAAATTCAACTATCTCCCAATTCCCTTAATTTGTTTTTGGAATGCCCGCTTTGCTTTTGGTTGGAAAAGAGAATGAAAATTAAAAGACCCCAGCCCTATCCTTATGCTCTTAATGCGGCCGTGGACAAACTTTTAAAAGAGGAGTTTGATGATTACAGGGCAAAAGGCGAACCTCATTCCTTATTAGTAGAAAATAATATCCCGGCAAAACTTTTTCCAAATCAGGATTTGCTCAATCAATGGCGCAGTAATGCCGTGGGAATAAGATATTTTGACCCGGATTTAGATGCGGTTCTTTTTGGCGCGGTTGATGATGTTTTAGAATTTGAAGATGGAAAATTGGCCCCTTTAGATTACAAATCCACCGGCAGCAACGTTCCAACTATTTATGACCGTTTCCAAATCCAAATGGATGTCTATACTTTTTTGTTAGAAAAAAACGGATTCCTGACCCCAAGGAAAGGGTATCTGGCTTTTTATATTGTTGACAAAGAAAGCGGTTTTGATAATAGATTGCCTTTCAAAAAAGAACTTCACGAAATTGAAACGAATCCTGAAGATATTCCTCAACTTTTTAAAGAAGCAGTGGAACTTTTGAGAAAAAAAGCATCGACCAGTCACAGTCCTGATTGCGATTACGGTCGTTGGTTAAGAGAAGCATTTAGTATTTAGTAGTTGGTAGTTATAGTAGCTAATATTAAAATAATGCTTGAAAAAAAATTCTTCATCGGGATTGATTTGGGTTGGAAGGAAAAGAAAACAACCGGTTTTTGTATTTTAGAAAAAGGGGGGCAAAAAATAATTTTTGAAGAGAATTATTGTAAAAATTGTAAAGATATTTTTGGAAAAGATATTTTCAAAATAATTGGTCCTTATTTAAAAAATACGATAGCAATTGCCATTGATGCGCCTTTAACTAAAGGCAGGGGGAAAGGTAAGATGCGGCTTTATGAAAAATTTTTAACGACCGAGATATTTCGCAAAGAAAAAGTTATGCCCATTCCGCCCGCTCTAATGGAAAAATTTTGCGATTTTGCCAGAGAAATCAGGCAAAAATTTGAAAAAAGAGGTTTTGTTTTGGATATGAATTTAATCGAAGTTTTTCCGACTCTAGTCAAAAAAATTTCTGGAGAAAATTTATTTTTTGCCGCTTTTGGAAAAAATTTAAAAAAGCCCTGCCGAAATGAAAATCACCCGTTCGACAAGGACATTCGGCTGAGCTCAGTCGAAGCCCTCAGGGTGATGGTGAGCTCGCCGAACCATCAAGAATCGGCTCTAATTTGCGCCATTTTGGCGTATTTACACTCCGATTTTCAAACCCGTTATTTAGGTTATAAAGACGGGTTTTTATTTTTGCCTCAAATGTCTTTTTGGAAAAAAGAATGGCGACAGAAGTTTTACCGGGCCTGGATGACTCGCTCTCGGTTGAGATATAAACATTTAATCACCAATATTTTTGTGAAATAACCTTAATTTCTTTTTAAAGTATAAGTATAATAAGGATATGATTTCATTTGAAGAATTTCAAAAAATTGATTTAAGAGTGGCGAAGGTAATTGAGGCAGAAAATGTTAAGGGTTCAGAAAAACTTTTGAAATTAAAAATTGATTTAGGCTCTTCGACAGGCTCAGGACGAGAAATTAGGCAAATTGTGGCTGGTATTGCCAAATTTTACAAGCCCGAAGACTTAATTGGAAAAGAGATTATTATGGTTGCCAATTTGGAGCCAAAAATTTTGCGAGGATTGAAAAGTCAAGGAATGCTTTTGGCCGCCGAATCTGAAAATAAAATCTCTCTTTTGATTCCAGATAAAGAGATGCCAGCCGGAGCTAAAATCCACTAAAATCCTTTTAAAAAATGTTTCCTCTTTACGATGAATCAGTTCCGTCGCGTAAATTGCCTTTTTTGACAATTTCTTTAATTGTCATTAATATCTTTATTTTTCTCTTTACTTATTTTAGTCCTAATTTTGAGAGAATAATTTTTGAGTACGGAGCGATTCCATCCCAGATTTTAGAAGGAAAATCTTTTCCAACTTTAATTACCTCAATGTTTTTGCATGGAGGTTTTTTACATTTGCTGGGTAATATGTGGTTTTTGTGGCTTTTTGGAGATAATGTCGAACTCGATCTGGGAAAAATAAAATTTATCATTTTTTATCTTCTTTGCGGAATTTTAGCGGGTATCTTTCATATCTTTTTGGTTACAATTCAAGATATTAATATTCCGGTTATTGGCGCTTCGGGAGCCATTTCCGGTTTGTTAGGTGGTTATTTGATTTTGTATCCCAGAAATAAAATTAGGGCTTTATTCATGTTGTTTTTCCGACCACTTATTTTTTCAATTCCGGCCTTTTTTTATATTGGAGTTTGGTTTTTATTTCAGTTTTTATCTGCCGGCGAACCTTCTTCGGTCGCTTATTTTGCCCATATCGGCGGCTTTATTACCGGAATGATTATTATTTTGTTTTTGCGCCGAAAAATCATCAGAAAAAATTACTCCTATTGAACTTATTGAACTTGAACTTATTGAACTTCGGGAGTTCAGTAAAATGGACCTATTTCTCCTCAGGATTTTGTTTTAAAAAGAAAAAGGGGTAAAATTAAATAGGTCGCAACGAAAATTAAAAATGACGTTTTATGTAATATGTTAGAAAAAACCAACAAAATAGCCATCGTTATATTGCTTTTAGTATTTTTATTTGCTTTAGGTTTTGCCGTTATCAAATTCCTTTTAATAATTCCTCCCACTACCCCGCCTCCCTCTCAGCCATCGATAACTCCATCAAAAATCGAAGGGATTAAAAAATTCACTTCAGAAGAAGATTTTAGGGTTTATTTACAAGAATCTCAGTTAAGTTATTTGGCTGGAATGGGAATTGGCGGTGCAGCTCGAGAAGATCTTCCTACCCCTGCTCCTTTGGCAATGCCTTTGGAAGCAAAGGGGGCAATTCCGGAAAGAATTTCTGAAACTACGGTTCAAGTTTTGGGAATTGATGAACCGGACATTGTCAAAACCTCAGGTTCGGAAATTTATTTTTCTCAATCGCCCTATATTTATCCAATTTTCTGGCGAGGTTTTGAAGAAAGAATTATTCCGCCCCAAAAAACTGGCGAGACAAAAATTATTCGCGCCTTTCCGCCTGAAGATTTAAAAATTGATGGAAAAATTGAAGAAAGAGGAGATTTGCTTTTGGTTAATGACATTTTAGTAATTTTTTCTGGTGATAAAATTTTGGGTTATGATGTCTCTAACGCTTCGTCACCAAAAAAGAAATGGGAAATAAAACTAGAAGACAATAATCTTTTAGTCGGAGCTCGTCTTTATCAAGATAAAATCTATTTAGTTGGCAAAACACAAATTGACAGTTATCGTCCCTGCCCAATTAAACCCTTATCAATTGAAGGAGTACCTCTGGAAATAAAATGTATTGATATTTATCATCCGGTAACACCGGTGCCGGTAGATGTAACTTATACAGCAATGATTTTGATACCTAATTCGGGAAAAGTTGAAAAAACCGTTTCTTTTGTCGGTTCTTCAGAGCAATCGGTAATTTATATGTCAAAAGGGGCAATCTATCTAACTTATTCTTATTTTGAAAGTGTAATTTCATTTTTCACTAATTTTTTGAAAGAAAAAGGGCAAGATTTGGTTCCCTCTTGGTTAATCGAGAAACTGGAAAAATTGGAGAGTTATAAAATCTCTGACACGGCGAAATATACTGAGTTCACAATTTTGCTCCAAAGATATTATAACTCCCTGAATAATGACGAGAGATTGAGAATTGAAAACGAAATGGAAAATCGAATGTCAGATTATTTCAAAAAACACAAAAGAGAATTAGAAAAAACCGGAATAATTAAAATCATCTTGAATAAATTTGAGATTTCAGCCACCGGCAATGTCCCGGGCAGGCCCTTAAATCAATTTTCTTTGGATGAATACAATGACAATTTGAGGGTAGCCACTACAGTTGGTGAAGGATTTTGGTGGTTTGGCGGTCAAAGAGAAAGCACTAATGATGTTTATGTTTTGGATAAAAATCTAAACATTGTGGGTTCGGTCAAAGATTTAGGTCTAACTGAAAGAATTTATTCTGCCAGATTTATTGAAGACAAAGGATATTTGGTAACTTTCCGCCAGATTGATCCTTTTTACGTTTTGGATTTGTCAGAGCCCAGAAATCCTCAATTAAAAGGTGAGTTAAAAATCCCCGGTTATTCTTCTTATTTGCATCCTATAACCAAAGACAAGATCTTGGGCATCGGAAAAGAAGAATCCAATGTTAAAATCTCTCTCTTTGACGTCTCTGACCCAAAAAATCCAAAAGAAATTGATAAATATATTTTAAAAGAGTATTGGTCAGACATTTTAAATACTCATCATGCTTTCTTGTTAGATGCAAAACACCAAATCTTTTTCTTGCCCGGTGGCCAAGGCGGCTATATTTTTTCTTACAAAGATAACAAATTAGAGTTAAAAAGAGCAGTGAGCGATATCAGTGCCAAAAGAGCAATCTATATTAATGATTACTTATATATCATTGGCGAAGATAAAATTGTTGTTTTGAACGAACTAAATTGGGAGAAGATAAACGCACTGGAGTTTTAATTTTCATCTTGTTATTTTAATCTCACGCGAATTTTCGCCCTCGCCCCGCTAAGCGGGGCAAGAGTTTTTCTCTCGGGGTTGACTTTTTTGTTGACATTTAACTAGGTATTGTTAAAATCAAGTTATATGAATAATCGTATTGAAATAAACCCTAAAATTATGATGGGGAAACCGATTATTAAAGGCACCCGAATCCCGGTTTATGTGATTTTAAATCTTTTAGCCGAAGGATATGATTTTGAAGGAATAATGAAAGAATATCCTGACTTAACTCGTCATGATATCCTAGCGGTTTTAGAATATGCGGCTAAAATTACTAAATTTAGAGAGTTAGCAAAAGTTTAACGTGCCTAAATTTTTAATTGATGAAAATCTTTCACCTTTATTAAGTGATTATCTCCGAAGTTTAAATTATGATGCTAAAGCAGCTAGAGATGTAGGCTTGAAAGGGAAATCAGACGAAGAGGTAATTGGATGGATTCAGAGGAATAAAAGAGTTTTGATTACGGCAGACCTGGATTTCGGAGAATTTTTTTATTTGAGAAACTTTGGTCAAATCGGGACAATTATTTTAAAAAGCAAATCTCAAAAATTAGGAAGCTTTAAAGAAATTATTAATTACCTTCACAAAGAAAAAATTTTAAAAAGTAAAAAACTGGAAAATTCTTTAGTTGTAGCAATTAAAGGGAAGCATCGAATGAGACGGTATATATAATCTTTTCTCGAAAGACATTTTTCGCCCTCGCCCCATAAAATGGGGCGAGAGTTTTCCTCTCGGGGCGATTTTTCTTGACATCCTGTTTTTGATATATTAATATTTAAAAAGAAGTTTAATTTTATTTTTTTGTGATTTATTTTACTAAACACGCAAGGGAAAAGTTTAAAATATTAAAAGACCACAAATTTATAATTACTAAGAGCCAAGTAATAGAAACACTAAATAAACCAGATTTAATCGATCGTTCCAGAGAATCTCTTTTAATTGCTCAAAGAAGAATTAGTCAAACCCATGTTTTGAGAGCGGTTTATAGAAAAGAAAATAACAACCCTGATACTACAAATTCTTCGAATTTGAGTACAGGGCAAGCATAGGAAGTTTCAGACAAATTACCCATTATTGATGCTCGCCCCGTACCATCCGAACGAAGTGAGGATTGGTTCGGGGTAAAATTATAATTACTTTCTATCCCGGGAGAAGAAAAGATTATGAAAAATAAAACTAAAAAAACAAAAATTAGCTATGATCCGGAGGCTGATGTTTTGAGAGTAGAAATTGCCAAGAAACCCATTAATTATGCCAGAGAAATGGGAAATATTATAGTTCATTTTACCGAAAAAGGCTTACCAGTTTATCTTGAAATTCTTGAGGCAAGGAAATTCTTACTTCAAACCGAACGAATTTTAGGCAAAACTAGAATTCCAGAATTTGCAGGGAGGCCTGCTTAAAAATTAAATTAGATCTGTTCGTAATAAAATCATTCGCCCTCGCCCCATAAAATGGGGCGAGAGTTTTTCTCTCGGGTTTTTGGTTGACAAAATCTTGACGAAGTTTAGGGATATGTTAAATTAAAATAGTTCGTTAAAAGGTGAGAAAATTGTCAGAAGAAAATGAGAAAGTGGTGGTTAAGGGAAAATTGGTGAATAGTTCTGAGATTTCTTTGCCTTCAATAGTGCCAAGTTCTTTTAAAAATAGGTGTCATTCTAGGCTTATTTATGATTCCCTTTTATTCATAAAGAATTCAGGCACACCAAGCAAAACAGCACTGATGTATGGAGTAGGCTTGAGTTTTACTCAATTGCAAAACATACTTAAACAACTGAAAAAACAAAGACTAGTGAGAGTGATTGAAAAGAATAAAAAAATCTACCTTGTTCTCACAGAAAAAGGATTACGAGCCGTCACTACCGGTCAGGAATTTTTAACGTCAATAGGTGAGCTCTAATGCCACGAAGTATTTCACCAGACACTGACAAGGCATTTCTGAAAGGAGAAATATTCACAGTAGAGGAACTCAAGAAACGCTTTTCACTTGCAATAGCAATAAACAATGCTGAGATCTTTGAAGTTCTGTTGGAAGCAGATCGTCCTCTTATGACAAAAGAAATTGCAGAAAAACTAAAGATTAAAAAAGCAGAAGCAATAAATGAGAGGATGAGAAAGTTATTCAAAGACAAATTGGTAGTTAGATTTTACTTGGGTGCTAATCATTATGCTTATCTTCTAAGCGAAAAAGGTTGGGAGAATCATAAACA
>Ga0180009_10006281_pt1 | contig 12497 bp, 11 predicted proteins | sample OS_PC_MetaG_FD_123537 | JGI IMG/M metagenome (GOLD analysis project Ga0180009, IMG submission 123537) | Groundwater microbial communities from the Aspo Hard Rock Laboratory (HRL) deep subsurface site, Sweden - OS_PC_MetaG | ecosystem: Environmental > Aquatic > Deep subsurface > Groundwater...
AAATCGAAGTATGCGATTTAAAGGAAAACACCTTCTACGCCAAAATCCATTTTTCTTCCGCCGGAAAGTCGTTTAGCATGGATTCCCGCCCCAGCGATGCCATTGCCATTGCCTTACGGTTTGATGCACCGATTTACATTGATGATAAGGTGATTGAAAAATCGCAGCAGGGATATGGAGAAGGGGAAATTCTGGATAAGAGCAAAAAAGGAAAAGAGTGGGCTGAATATCTCGCCGGTCTCTCCCCGGATGATTTCGGCAAGTTTAAGGTTTAGAATGTCATATCTTGTATGATTTATTAGATAATATACAATATGTTGTTGACAACATCCTGTTTTTCGGATATGCTGCCTAAAAATTGCAATTAAAATCACGATAAATCTTGCATTGATGAGGCGGCAGCCATGAGCACTGTTCTGGTTATCGATGATGAAAAATTTGTCTTGGATATTGTCAAAATCGCATTGATGAAATTTGGACACGATGTTCAGACGGCAGCGGACGGCCGGCAAGGAATCGAGAAATTTGACGAAGGGTCTTTCGACGTTGTCATCACCGATATCCGCATGCCCGGAATTGACGGCAAGGGGGTGGCGGACCATATTCGCAGATCCCCGCGACAGTGGACGCCGATTATTGCCATTTCAGCGACACCGTGGCTGATCGAGAGCAAATGTAACGATTTCGACAGCATCCTTCCCAAACCATTTACCCTCAAAACCCTGGTTGATACCGTCAATGATCTGTCACGCAGACCGGTTGCGGCCGCTGTTTAGAAACCATATCAAAACCCCGTCTAAGTCCTGATAACTGCGTTGTCCTGTTTTTTAAGCGGGGCCCCCTTGCTCCCAGACCTGATCCCAGTTTTTGAAATGACCTCTAACGGTTCATGAAACTGATGACATTTTGTAGGATGGTGTCAAGATCTGTTTTGGGTTCAAAACCGGTAGCCGCCCTGATTTTTTCAATACCGGGGACGCGGCGCTGCATGTCTTCAAAATCCTCTTCAAAAGCCTTTTCGTAGGGGATCACATCGATGGCCGAAGATGATTTCGTCAGTTTTATAATTTTTTCGGCAAGATCCAGGATGGTAATTTCTTCAGTCCCGCCAATGTTAAAGACCTCCCCAGCGGATTCGTCCGTTTCCATGAGCGCCATCAGGGCCGCCACCACATCCTTGACATACGTGAAAGTTCTGGACTGTTGGCCTGTACCGTAAACGGTCAATGGAATATTTTTCAAAGCCTGGGAAACCAGGCGGGGAATTACCATGCCGTATGCGCCGGTCTGCCGGGGGCCGACCGTGTTAAACAGTCGCGCGATGGTGACTTTGAGTCCATTCGTTCGAAAATACGCCAGGGCGGTAAATTCATCCATCAGCTTTGAAGCGGCATAACTCCAGCGAAATTTACTGGACGGTCCATAGATGATGTTGTCCGTTTCAACCAGGGGGGCATGAACATGTTTGCCGTAAACTTCGGAAGACGATGTAATCAGGACTTTTTTCTTGAATTTGGCGCATAGCTCCAGGACCTTTTCCGTACCCTGGATATTGGTTCTTATCGATTCCAGCGGGTTGTCCAGAATATAGCGGACGCCGACGGCTGCAGCCAGATGAAAGACCCTGTCACAGGTGCCGATCAGTTCGAGCAGGGCATCATGATTAAAAATGGTATCGATGGTAATAAAAAGCCGGCCGGCAAAGCGGGGGTCCTGTTGAAGCGGCTGGATGTTTTCCATGGAACCGGTGGAAAGATCGTCGATGATATAAACCTCATCGCCTTTTTCAAGAAAGGCTTCCGCCAGGTGAGAACCGATAAATCCGGCGCCGCCGGTAACTAAAACTTTCATAAACTTGCTCCATCATGAAGTTGTATTCGTCAATATTCAGATAGTAAGAAAACCGTATGAACATGCTTTCTTACATGATTCTAATGGATATGGCAAATATAAATTCGATGGGGTATCTGGTAGCTGAAGTCTGAATAAAATTGATGAGAAGATAGGTGCCCCCAGCTCGTGCGAAGTTCAGATGATAAATAGAACCCTTTTTCCCGCGCGGCTTGACACCGGCGGGCATTCTTATTATCTTAAAAACAAATGATCTCAATTGTATGAAGGAGGCAACAATGGACGACAAATGTATTTTCAACTGTGATGTCTGCGGCACCCAGAAAGAAACGGCCGCATCCCAAACTCAAGTGCCGGAGTGCTGCAACAAGCCCATGCAGAAGGCTGAAGACCTGCCGGTCTGTGAAGTATCCACCACCGCCGAGCACGCCAGGATGGATGATTTCGGAGAACCCTGTGATGACGGCCGTGCCGGCAAAGTATAATCCGCGCGGTAATTTTTCAGCGACGCGGCTCCTGCAGCTTCTGCTTTGAAATCCGGCCGGGTATTTTACCGGCGGTGTTCACTGCTTTACTCCATCAGCGGCCCCGGACGATTTCATGTCCGGGTGCCGTTGAAAGACCATTTCTCTAAATCTGAAAATCTTTCACGGCCTTGTTTGTTTAGACAGGCTTATTTCCGGTCTGGATATCCACAAAGGAGCTCCACCATGAAAAAACTGGGTGATATGTTACTGAAGCAAGGATCGTTTTCTGAAATCGTCATGGGCAACACCGCTCTGGTCCGGGCGATGATTGAATCCGGTACCCGGGTGGTCGCAGCTTATCCTGGTTCGCCGACGCCGGAAATTGCCGATGCCATCGGCGCTATTCCAAAAGAAACGCGGCCGTTTTATTTTGAGTTTTCCACGAACGAAAAAGTTGCGACCGAAATTACTTTTGGCGCCGCCTTGAACGGCCACCTGTCCACCGTATTTTTCAAAAGTGTCGGACTGAATGTGGCTGCCGATACCTTTGTGCAACTCAGCCATATGAACATTATCGGGGGAATGGTGGTGGTGATCGGCGATGATCCGGGGGCAAATTCTTCCCAAAACGAGCAGGATAACCGTCATTATGCCCAGATGAGCTATATCCCGGTTTTTGAGCCGGCCTCGCCCACGGAAGTCTATACCTTTTACAAAGCTGCGGCCGAACTGAGCAGAAAAATGCAGATGCCGGTTTTGTTGCGGTTGACCACGCATGTCTGCCATGCCAAGGAAAAGGTGCGCTTTGAGAGCTGGGACCCGCAGCCGCCGGACGATACGCCTGTCTTTGACCCCGGCAATGGTCCCTATATCCCCTTGACAGCGGAAGTTTTTCCCATGAAACGCAGGGCCTTGCAGCGGCTGGCCGAAGTGGAAGCCTATGCAAACCATGCGCCTTTGAATACGTTCATTGATCATGATAATCCGGAGCAGGGGATTATTACCATGGGTCTTCCCTTCCTATCCCTGATGGATGTGCTGCAGGAAGCGGAAGAGAAACCCGATATTTTAAAGCTGGGAATCGTCTATCCGCTGCCGCAGCAGCTGGTCAGGGATTTTTTAAAGTCCCACCGGGAGGTGAAGCTGCTGGAGGAACTGGATAATGTATTGGAAAAAGAGATTAAGCTGATGGCCTTTGACGAAAAGCTGGACACAACCATTATCGGCAAACAGGACCTGGAAGACTGGATCGGCGAATACACGCCGGACAAGGTCTCCACAATCATTCGTAACACCTGGCCGGACATGCTCCCCCTCAAAACCGAAAGGGTGATTGACAAACCCTATGTCCCCATGCGGCCGGCGCAGATGTGCCCCGGATGCGGCCACCGCAGCGCGTTTCACGCCATCAAAAAAGCACTGGATGAAAACGCCATTACCGTAGCGGATATCGGCTGTCATACCCTTGGATTTATGCCGCCCTACGGGGTCGGAGAGATATTGATGTGTATGGGGGCTTCAACGGCCATGGGATCGGGGCTCTCCCTTTTCAACACCACCCGCAAAGTGGCTGCCTTTCTGGGGGATTCCACCTTTTTCCATGCCGGCCTGCCCGGGATCGTCAACGCCGTCTTCAACAAGCACCCCATCACCCTGATACTGATGGAAAACGGGACAACCGCCATGACCGGTCATCAGGACCATGCGGCTTCCGGACGCAACTTCAACGAAGCCACGGACCGGATTCCCGTCCGACAGGTTCTGGAAGGACTGGGCGTCACCCATATCTATGAGGTCGACACCTACCAGCAGTCCCGGCTGACCGAACTGGTCAAACAGGCGCTAAACGACGACGCTTTCAGCGTCGTCATCGCGAAACATCCGTGCATGCTGAAGTTTAACCGGGAACAGCGCCGAAAACCGGGGTATCAGGCCAAACGGGTCGATATTGATCAGAACAAATGCCGGCAGGTCCATGAATGTGTCGAGAGATTCGGCTGCCCCACCTTTGTCCTGGAAAAGGATAACCGCATTATTGTCAACCCGGATTTGTGCATCGGCGACGGGTCCTGCCGGCAGACCTGTCCCACCGAGGCGATCACCGCACCGGAAACCGCACAAGGAGACCGCAATGAAACCATTTAACATTTATCTGACCGGTGTCGGCGGGCAGGGGATCGGGCTGCTGAGCGAGATCCTCTTAAGGGCCGGAGACCATGCCGGTCTGCCGGTAAAGGGGGTTGATACCCATGGGCTTGCCCAGCGCGGCGGCATTGTGGTGTCGCGCTTAAGGTTCGGCGAGGGGGTCTATTCCCCTCTGATCCCTGCAGGTGAAGCAGACTTGGTGGTGGCGCTGGAACGTCACGAAGCCCTGCGCGGCGTCAATACCGCTCTAAAAGACGGCGGCACACTGATCTATTACGATACGGTCTGGCAGCCCCTTGAAGTACGCCTGAAACAGGCAACGCCTGTGGATGAGAATATAGTTGCCGAGACATGCCGAAAACGCAATATTCGTGACATCAAAGTACAAAAGCCGGATCTCAAGGATGCCCAGATGCAGAATATCGTCGTGCTGGCCCATATCAGCAGGCATGGGCTCATTCCCATTGTCGCTACCGCGCATTACAAAACGGCCATGGAAGACTTGATGAGCGGCGCCATGCTGGCTAAAAATATGGCGCTGTTTGAGGAGGAACTGGGGAAGAAATCAGGAGCCGGGGGCCAGGGGTCGGGGAAAGAGGAAGACAAAGAGCAGTAGGCAGTAAGCAGTATGCAGTCGGCAAAGAAGGAGCGTGCTGCGTGAGAAGCGCTCCTCATTCCTGATCCCTGACACCTGAAACCTGATCCCCCCTTTTCACACTAAAAAAACACCATTTTCATAAATGACAGTTTTTTTGCCGGAAGTGAGCCGGGCGGCAACCCGCTTTTTTCGGTGTTTACAAGATCCCAGTGTAAGGCCGAATCGTTAAATCCGAGTTTTTTCTTGGCCGCGGTTGTCAGTCGCGCGGGGTCGCCGGTGTAGCTGTCCGAATAGGAAGAACCCAGGGCCAAATGGCAATTGCCGTGTCTACCGCCGTAATTTTCATCAAAAAGCGTATTGGCCATGAACCGGTCTATCCGTGAAAAGCGCCGGTCGGTCAGGGAGAATTCACCTGCTTTGTTGGCGCCGTTGTCCATGGCAAGCTGTGATTTGAGAAACCGCTCCCCCTCTTGGGCCGTTGCGCCCACCACCGCTCCCTTATTAAATTCCAGTCGGACCCCCCTGACATAATTGCCGCTGCGAAAGGAGGGCTGATTGGCATAGTAGACCCCTTGGGTCCCGCGCCAGTCAGGGGATAAAAACAATTCAAAACTGGGGATGTTATGCCCGGATATGCCGACCCATTTTCTGTTTTTGCCGGGCGTAACCATCAGATCGATGTTTTCTGCTTCGATATGATAGGCGTCTACCTTCATTCCGTTCAACCATTTTTTGATTCTCCGGGCAGTATTAAAAATGTTGTTCCAGTGGTCCAGCGGTGATGTCCGGTTGAGATAACAGGCAGAAACGATCTGGCCGGCATATTCCTCCGGGGAAAGTCCGGCATGCTTGGCCAGTTCCGGGGTCGGAAATGTGCACAAAGTCCAGCTGAAATCTCCGGCTTCATCCCTTTTGGTCAGGATGTCGCGGAGATATTTTGCAGCAACAGCGACTTTGCCGATTTTTTGGGGATCAATATCCCGCAGGTGGGTAATGGATTCGGGCGCATGCAGGAAAATGCTGCCATTCAGGTTTTGAAAAAGCTCTTTGTCCCCGGGCGCCTGAAAGATCAACTGGCGGGGGTTGGAAATCTTGAAAAAATCTCTCTCCATTACCGGCGTTTGAATCATGCGCTGCAATGGTTGCATCCCCATGGCAAGAATTTTGGCATACAGGATTTCCGCCAGTCGTAAGGCCGGCCGGTGATAACGGATAAGGATAAGATCATTTTTTTTAAAGCGCCGGCTGCGGGCTTTCTTAAGCCCCCACAAGAGAACTTCAGCATATCGATTCAACTGTGTTTCAGTGAACATGACGGATGTTCCTCTCATAATAAACGGTTGAACTGACAAGCCAAGAAACGCCGCGCGTTTCGCCGGAATATCAGGATGATGATGTCCGTTGTGGTTTGTCCGTTGTCCGTCGAAACCATAGCCACGGACAACGGACTACGGACAACCAACATTTGCGCTTCGGCCTTCAGCCGAAATCCATTACTTCTGAGTTCTGACTCCTGACTCCTTACTCCTTACTTCTGTACTATTTGTCTTTTAAAAACAGGCGGTGATACTCGGCGTCGGACAGATGTTTTTTCAGCAGCCGTGTCATACCATCGAACAGCTCCTGGAGTTCCTGATCAGACATTTTTTTTAAAAGGTTTTCCATCAAGGCGTCATCGGAAAACTTTTGCAGATAATAGCAAATCGTCTTCTCGTTTGTTTCCCGGTTGAATCCGAAACCGACCAGCCCGTCGTATGATTCGATAAAATGATGTGTATGTTTCATGGTTTTAAAATTAGGTTATTGACATCACTGATAATATTTGAAATATGAAACCGTCGGCCGCTGCCGGAAAAATCCGGTCGACAGATGAAAAATTATCATCTGTTAATAGGGCGGCGGTATAATTTTGTCAAGTTTAGACCCTAATTTTGCATGAAATATGACGTCACTGTTTTCTTTTTTCAAAACTTACGATGATCTATCAATCCGTTATGCCGTCCGGCCGTGCCGCCCTGAGAAAAAATCGGGCAGCATCATTCTGCTGGGCGGGCGGCGGGAATTTATCGAAAAGTATACCGAGACCATTACCGAACTGAACGGGCGCAATTTTGACGTTTATGCCATGGACTGGCGCGGGCAGGGACTGTCTGCTCGTCACTTGCCGAACCGGCATAAAGGCTATGTGCGTTCTTATGACGACTATCTGGAAGACCTAAACCGGTTTTTCAGAGAGGTGATCCAGCCCCGGGCGGTTTTACCCTGTATGATTCTGGCCCACTCCATGGGCGGGCATATTGCACTGCGATATTTGCACGACCATCCGGATAGTGTTGAAAGCGCCATACTCACCGCGCCGATGATTGATATTGCCTCAGCATCTTTCAAGGGGTTGCTGATCCGGGTTTTCGCCCGTCTTGCAGTTAGCGCCGGTATGGACAAGGCGTATGTCCAAGGTTCCGGGGATTATCGGGCCGCCGATCAGAATTTCAATGGCAATCGGCTCACATCCGACCCGCAACGCTTTATGGACGAACAAAAAGCGATTGTCGCCAACCCGGACCTGGCCCTGGGCGGCGTGACTTACGGGTGGCTTAAAGCTTCACTGGAATCCATCGATATACTCAAGGGGGTCGGATACCCGGAAGCTATTCGGACACCGGTCCTGATTGTCGGCGCCGGTTCCGACCGGGTTGTTTCGGTAAAAGCCCAGGAACAGATTTGTGACCGATTGCCGGGCGGTCGTATCCGGATTATTCCGCAGTCCCGTCACGAAGTGCTGAAAGAAACCGATCAGGTCCGCAGTGTTTTCTGGCAGGCATTTGATCGGTTTCATGCAAGACCCAGGTAATATTTCTTGATGTTGTATGCATTTTTGATTTATGCTTGTTCCGCTTTAAGCGATGCTTGGAAACAACCCACTAAATTTTTCGATTTTTCTCTGGAGGTATACCCATGAAATGGAAAGATTCAAACGACACCGTTAAGTTGGATGCTGAAACCGGTGATGACCCTAAAAGCGGCAAATCGTTTTCTATTAAAAAAGACAACGGTATTTACCATTCAGGTCAAAATTCTTTGCAGGGAAAGAAAATGCCGGTCATGCTTGTGGGCGGCGGGGTCCTGATACTGGTAGTTTTGATAATCTGGCTTATTTTCGGCTCCGGCAGCAATCCCGGTGTTCAACAGATCAATTTGCTGGAGCCCAGAGTCAAAGCGCTGGAAGACAGGCTTTCAAGCCTTGAGCCCCTTGCCGGGACGGCAAACATTGCAGCGGAACAGGGAAAATCCATAGCGGAACTGACCAGAAGAATCGATGGCCTTGAAGCGGTTTTCACGAAAGAGATTGATAGTTTATCGAAGCGGATGGCTACAGTCAAGCCTCAGAAGACAGCTGCGCCGCTGCCGGTCAAATCTCCACCGGACCAAACGACCGCAGGAACGGCTGATGCCCGTAAAGCAACTCACCATGTGGTTCAGGCGGGGGAAAACCTCTATCGGATCAGCCTGCGTTATAATTTAAAATTGGATGAATTGCTCCGTCTGAACAATCTGAAACACGGCGCGGCGATTCAGCCCGGACAAAAACTGCTGGTAAGCCCCCAGAAGCCTTAGCAGGCTGTCGAAAAACTGCGCCTGAGGCCGCCATGCTGCGTTGCGCGGCTCTCGCTACAGTACTTGCTCATCCCGCCTTTGGCGGGACTGCGCTTGTCGAGTCGCCGCGCTCCCGTCTTCGGCGGGACTGACGACCTAATTCTTGTTTTTCAACAGCCTGTTAGAAGCCATTTCTGGATCTTCCTGGATAACCATGAAACTAAATTAAAGCGAATCGTCGGCTTTGGTGATCTGACGCCGTATCCCTTTTTTAACGCCTTGGCGTCGTTTATGTTCCAGCCGGCGTTTGATCGAAGCTCGTGATGGTTTTGTTTTGCGGCGCCGTCTGGGTTTTAGGGCTGATTTATAAACGAGATCGACCAGGCGCTGGACGGCATCTTGGCGGTTCTGGTCCTGGGAACGGAACCGCCGGGCGGTGATTACCAACACGCCGTCTGCGGTAATCCGCCTGTCCGGAACTTGCAAGAGGCGTTCGCGAATGTCGACGGGCAGTGATAATGAGTTTTTAATGTCGAAACGCAATTGTACTGCCGTGGATGTTTTGTTGACATGCTGCCCGCCGGGTCCGGATGCCCGCATGAACTGAATCTGTATTTCGTCCTCACTGATTGTAATCTCGGGTGTGACCTTAATCATATCTGCATCATACCGTTTTTGGGATTGGTTTGTCAAAACATGCGGTTGAAACCGAACCTCGTTGTTAATACCACTATAGGCTTGCAATCAAACAAAAACCGTAGTATTAATATAAAAAATTGCACATTGTTTTTTTGGGAGCCATGCCGAACATATCTGATCCTGATATTCCTCACAGTATGCTGATGGCCGGACAATCCATTCGCCGGCCATGTAGGGTGGCGTTTACCATCAGCAGGTGCGAGGAGTGATGGATTATACGTTCTGGTTTGAACTTGTCCTGTTTGCCTTTCTAATGGCACTCTCCGCGTTTTTTTCGAGTTCAGAGACCGCCCTGTTTTCCCTCAGCAGCGTCCAGCTGGAACAAATGCGTCGCAAGGGGCATCCCCGCGTCGATCTGATCGAACGGCTGTTGACCCGTCCGCGGCGACTGATCATGAGCATTCTGATCGGAAATGAGCTGGCCAATGTGGCCGCATCGGTAATTTCGGCAACCGTCATTATCCGGCTGATGGGTCCCGGGAGCGAGTGGATAAACCTACTCGTGATGGTGCCGATCCTGCTGCTGGTGGGCGAGGTGACACCAAAGACTCTGGCGATCCGGAATAATATTGCCTTTGCCGCTTTTGAGTGTCGCCCCATCGAGTTTTTCGCCCTGATCGTTAAGCCGCTGCGATGGTTGATTCGGACGATTGCGGATGTATCCATCACTTTCATTATCGGAAAAGAGCGTTCCCGCGGAAATATAGTTACAGAAGATATGGTGCGGGTCCTGGCCCATGATGCCGTTGGGGAGGGCGCTCTTGACCGCACCGAGGCCCAGTTCATTGATCACATTTTTGACTTCGGCGACAAAACGCTGGAGGATGTGATGACGCCGCGGTCGGACATCCTTTTTCTGCCGCTAAAGAGCAGTATCTTTGAAAAAGTTGAAGAGCTGCGCCGCACGCGGCATACCAAGGTTCCCATTTACCGGGAGCACCGCGATAACATCGTGGGAATTTTATATGCACGTGATCTGCTGGGTGCGGATCTTGAAAAATTGTCGGCTGAGTCCCAAGAATTCATTGAATTGTTGCGGGAACCTTATTTTGTGCCGGAATCAAAGCAGGCCGCCGAACTCTTTAATACGTTTCGCGAGCGCCGGATGTCGTGCGCCTTAACGGTCGATGAATACGGCGGTGTGACCGGACTGGTCACCATGGAGGATCTGTTGGAATGCATCTTTGGTGATATCCACAGCCCTTCGGATATCAGCCCGCATGACTATATCAAGGAACTCGACAAGGGACACTATCGCATCGACGGCGCCATGCCGATTGCGGATCTGAACGAGCGGATCAACAGCAATTTGGACGAGGAGTCGGCCGATACCATAGGCGGACTGCTGTTGAACGAATATGGCGAGCTGCCATCGGAAGGCACCGTTATTGTCATTAATAGCCTCAAGTTCAAGGTGGTGGAGGTGGAAGAAAATCGGGTCAAGGAATTGCATCTGGAATTTGAAGACACGGCTGTTTCCGAAAAAAATGAATAAGGGAAAACGATAAACGATGGAATGGGTCTGGACACTGATTACCATGCTGGTCTGTCTGCTGCTGGAAGGTTTTTTTTCCGGCTCGGAAATTGCCCTGATCAGCGCCGATCAGATGAAACTGCGCCATGACGCCGCCAAGGGGTCCCGGGGCGCCCGGATTGCCTTGAGGATGCTGAAGAAGCCCGAATGGCTGCTTTCCACCACACTGGTGGGTACCAATGTGGCCGTGGTGGCGAATACAACCATGGCCACAGCGCTGGCGATCTCCCTTTTCGGTGAACAAAACAGCTGGATCGCCATTGTCGTGGCGGCGCCGCTGATCTGGATATTCGGTGAAATTGTTCCTAAAAGTGTTTTTCAGCACCGCGCTGATACGCTTACCCCCCGGGTGGTGTTTTTTTTACGCATTGCCTCCTATGTTTTTTTTCCCATCTTGATCTTCTTCAGTATGTTGACACGTATCGGCAACCGTATTTTCGGCGGTAAGGGCCAGAATCCGTTTACCTTGCGTGAAGAAATGATCACCATGCTGCAGATGCCGGCCAAAGACGGCGACATCCAGCATGTGGAAAAAGACATGATCAACCGGGTGTTCAGCTTTTCCGAGACAACCGCCGACTGCGTGATGCTGCCGCTCATTGATGTGGTTGCCATTGACCAAAAGGCCACCTGCGGGGAGGCTATACGGGTGGCCGCAGAGAACGCGCATGTACGCCTGCCGGTTTATGAGGATCGCGTGGATCGGGTTGTCGGCGTTCTGAATACCTTGGAACTGCTGGGAGTGGACCCGACCCAGTCCATTACACCTTACATCCGGCCGGTGCGGTATGTGCCCGGGTCAAAAAGCATCCGGGAACTGTTGCTGGACTTACGCCAGGACGGTGATACGGTGGCCGTTGTGGTGGACGAATACGGCGGCGCCGAGGGGCTGGTGACCATAGAAGATGTCATGGAAGAAGTCGTTGAGGAAATGCAAGATGAATACGACTCTAAAGAACAGTCGCAGCAATGGGTTCGAAAGGTTGCCGACCGGGATTATATTGTCAGCGCCCGTATCGAAATCGATAATCTGGAGGAAAAGCTGCATATTGAAATCCCCAAGGGGAAATATGTGACCCTGGCCGGGTTTCTGCTGGAGAGGGCCCGAGAGGTTCCACCGGTGGGAACGGTCATCAAGGACGACGGCATCACCTATACCATCCAGGAAGGCACGCCCCAGACGATCCAGGAGGTTCGGGTGCGCTGGTAATTTTAAGTAATATTCATAAAATAATAAACCCGCTTTTCCAGACCATGGGAAAACGGGTTTTTTATTTTGCAATGTGGTCGGGACGACTGGATTTGAACCAGCGACCCCAGCGTCCCGAACGCTGTGCTCTACCAGACTGAGCCACGTCCCGACATTTTTTTGAGTTCTTATGTTAGTATGTCTGAATTGTCAATGAAAAATACTCCCCTTCCTCGAACAGACCATTGCGCTTAATTAAAAGGATTTTTCAAGACAATCGTTTCTTCCCGGTCCGGTCCTACGGATACCATTTGAATCGGGGTTTTGGTAATTTCTTCGATGCGCTGAAGGTAATTGACGACGTTTTCCGGCAAGTCGCGCGATTCACGCACTGAAGAAATATCCTCCTGCCAGCCGGGC
>Ga0180009_10006282_pt1 | contig 12496 bp, 9 predicted proteins | sample OS_PC_MetaG_FD_123537 | JGI IMG/M metagenome (GOLD analysis project Ga0180009, IMG submission 123537) | Groundwater microbial communities from the Aspo Hard Rock Laboratory (HRL) deep subsurface site, Sweden - OS_PC_MetaG | ecosystem: Environmental > Aquatic > Deep subsurface > Groundwater...
ACAAAAAGGCCGTATACAAGAGTTTGCGCATACATATCCGCAAAGGATTCTTGTGTCAGGTCGTGGACAAGAAGTTTTTTAATAGTCTCATACACCCGCATTATTTCAGCGTTTTTTTCTGATTCATTAGAAAGAAAATGTTTAATATTATCTCTGATTCTTTGGGCTTTTCCTCCCATAATTTTTGAGAGGTGTTTTCCCGAGCGTATTGATTCTTTATGTGATTGAGCGAAATCAAGCAATGTTTTAGCAAGGTGTTCATAATTTCCCGGGATAGGTTCAATTGTTCTATTTGTGATATTATAATTCGCTATTTTGATTGGATCTTCGTAATGTAAGCCGTTTCTGTAAAAACGAAATTCAACATAATCCGTCAGAACTAAATTTGCATATCCATAATATCTGGCCATCTGTTCGGACTTCTCTATTTTATCTAAAGATACGCCGATATCTTTTGCTTCAATATACAGAATTGGCACATCATGTTTAAGCACAACAAAATCCGGCTTGTTTCCTTGCCTGGCTTTCGCATCGTGGTCTATCCGTTTAACATTGATTGCCTCAAAAATCCCTTTGATTAAAATCTCAAATTCGGTGCGGTATCCCATTTCACTTGTTTCCTCATAAGAGAATTTTGAAGAGATGTCTTGTATATAATTTACAAAAGTTATTGACACTAATTTCACGAATTATTATAATACAATTCTTTATAATGAACCTAAAATCCGCTAAGTAAAAAAATGCGATTTTTCTATTTCCCGCTGATACCGCTGATTTACGCAGAATTTGAATTCAGCTTTGAAAAAAAAATCATCTGCGTTCTCAGAAAATCCTTTTCCTAATTCCCTGTGAACCTCCATACATAAACCTATAATAATGCCGATAATTTACAAAAGACTATAACTAACGGCAACACCAACAGTAACTACTGATGCCATAGCCATAAGTTTAATAAGTATATTCAGACTTGGTCCGGATGTATCTTTAAAAGGGTCGCCGACGGTATCGCCTGTAACCGCAGCTTTATGATTTTCAGAACCTTTACCACCAAGGTTGCCTTCTTCAATATATTTTTTAGCATTATCCCAGGCGCCGCCGGCATTCGCCATAAAAATTGCCAGTGCAAAACCGCTTGTAATAGTACCGACGAGTAAGCCAACTACTCCTGCTACGCCAAAAATCAACCCTATTACCACAGGAATTAACAAAGCAAGTAAAGAAGGTAACATCATTTCTCTTTGAGCTCCTTTTGTAGAAATAGCGACACAACGAGCATAATCAGGTTCAGTTTTTCCTTCCATAATTCCGGGTATTTCGCGAAACTGACGGCGAACTTCATCAACCATCTTTTGTGCAGCACGACCAACAGCTCCCATTGTTAATCCGCTAAACAAAAATACAGCCATCACACCTAAAAATACACCTACAATAACTTTTGGATTCATAAGATGGATTTCGTAGTGATAGATATAATCAATAAAATTAGCGTCTTTAGCCAAAAAACCAATAGCTTTTTCTCCTTCAAGTGTAAATCCTTCTACGGCTACTCTGGTAGCATCAAGTTTTCCCTTTATTATTGCATCTGGTTTTTCAAGAATTTTTACAATCATAATTTTTACTTCTTCAATATATGCAGCAAGAATTGCAAGAGCGGTAAGAGCAGCGCTACCAATAGCGAATCCTTTGCCTGTTGCGGCAGTAGTATTACCTAAAGCATCTAAAGCATCTGTACGTTTACGAACTTCGGGAGCAAGTCCGCTCATTTGGGCGTTTCCGCCTGCATTATCTGCAATAGGACCATAAGCATCAGTAGCAAGAGTAATACCGAGTGTTGAAAGCATACCAACAGAAGCGATGCCAATTCCATATAAACCGTAATTTATATGTGCAAGGTCAAGAGAGAATTTTGTTGCACATAAGTAAGCAAGCGTTATTGCAACAACAACAATAATTAAAGGAATTGCCGTAGAAATAAAACCGGTAGACATTCCACTAATAATAACGGTTGCGGGACCTGTTTTACTTGCTTCTGCAATTTTTCTTGTAGGTTTAAAAGATGATGCTGTAAAATACTCTGTTGATTGTCCGATACCAATACCGGCAAGCAATCCAATCACTATTGAACCCCATATATAGGGATAGTCGGGAATATTAAGCAGTTTCAAAACAAGGAAAGAAAAAATTACTATCAACACAGCACTTATATTAACACCAAAGCCCAATGAATGAAGCAGTTGTTTTTGAGTGGCTCCTTCTTTGGTTCGTACTAAAAAGATACCAATTATTGACAGTAAAGTGCCCACGGCAGCAATAAGCATAGGAGCAAGCACAGCATTAATTTGATATCCTGTACCTATAAAGGCGGCTGCGCCAAGAAGAGCGGTAGCCAGAATAGAACCGCAGAAAGATTCGAACAGGTCGGCTCCCATACCGGCAACATCGCCAACATTATCGCCAACATTATCGGCAATAGTCGCTGGATTACGCGGGTCATCTTCAGGGATTCCCGCTTCTACTTTACCAACCAGATCGGCACCGACATCGGCAGCTTTAGTAAAAATACCGCCACCAACACGGGCGAATAAAGCCTGAGTAGATGCACCCATACCAAAAGTTAGCATAGTAGTAGTTATTGTCAACAGTTTTAGTCCTTCACCTGCTCCAGGTTCAACCAGGTTAAGCACAATAAACCAGACAGAAATGTCAAGCAAAGCAAGACCAACAACAACTAACCCCATAACAGCTCCGCTACGGAACGCTAGCTTCAAGCCGGCGTTGAGAGATTTTTGAGCAGCATAGGCAGTACGTGCAGAAGCATAGGTTGCGGTTTTCATACCAAAATAACCTGCTAAAGCGGAAAAACTTCCGCCTGTTAAAAATGCAAAAGGAACCCACGGATTTTGCACTTCTAAGACATAAGCTAACATACAAAAAATTGCAGTAATAATTAAAAACACGATAAAAACAACTTTGTATTGTTGTTTTAAATAAGCTATTGCACCTTTGCGAACATGAGAAGCAATTTTTTTCATCAGGTCTGTGCCTTCGTCACAACTAAGCACTTTCTTGAAAAAATAATAGGCAAACGCCAATGCTAATACTGAACTAACAGGTGCTAACCAAAAAATTCCAGGAACTTCTGACATAATAAATCCTCCATTTTAAGTTAAAAAATTAAACACTTTTTTTGAATTAAAAAAACAATGCAAAGTTTATAATAATTTTTGAATTAAAAAAATTATTTTTAAAAATTATTTTTTAGACACTAATTTACACTAATAATTATTTTTGCAATTTAATATTCATGTTTCATCTGTTTATATTTTGTTATTAGTTCATTTTCAATTGTTTAGTAATTGTTTCAAGTTTCAAGTTACCATACGAAAAATTTTGAAAACTTAACCTGAAACTTGAAATTTCAAACCTCAAACTTCAAACCTCAAACCTCAAACTTCTCACTTCTTACTTTTACCTTTTACCTTTTATCTTTTTACTTTGAGCTGTGCAACGAATATTCCAAACAAAATCAATATTACACCAATAAATTTTATTAGTGGCAAAATTTCCCCAAGAATAAAAAACGAGAAGATAATTGTAAATACAGGAATTAAATTAGCAAAGACGCTTGATTTTGAAGCACCTATGTGTTTTATAGCAATATTCAATAAAAAATATGCCAAAAAATTGCCACAGATAGCCATTAATATAATGTATAGAATAACTTTTGGTGTAAAAGAGTAATTTATCAAGTTGTCAACTTCAAAAAAAAGTATTACAGGAATAAAATAAATAGCACCAATAATATTTTTCATTGATACCAGGAGCAAAGGTGAATAAGTTTCAAGCAGTTTTTTAGAAATTATTGTATATCCGATAGCGCTGAAAACAGCAATGAACAAAAAAGCGAGTCCGCTAACAGATGATATTAACTGTCCATTTCTATTAAAAATAATTGCAATTATTCCTAAAAAAGAAAGGAAAAATCCGAGATAATTGTATCTTGACAGGCGTTCGCGAATAAAAAAACGAGCTATAAAAGGCAAGAATACAGGAATAGTTGCAATAATAAATGCTGAAATAGTAGGAGAAACCCGCTTAATACCATTAGTTTCACCGATATAATATAAAAAGGGTTCAAACAGAGCCATCAACATAACTATTGGTATGTGTTTTTTCTGAATTCTTTTAGATTTTGGAATTGACAAAAATATTAATAACATTACAGATGCAGCAACACAGAGCCTAAAGCCTATTAATAAATTCGGAGATAAGCCAGTATCTGTTATTTGCCTGACCCAAATAAAAGTAACAGCCCAAAAAAGCATGGCTCCTGTTAGTCCGAAATATATCAGTATTAATTTTTTAGGCATTTATATTTAATTGATGATTGTTGATTTGTGATTGTTGATTTGTGATTAAGGAATATTCAACAATCATAATTCAACAATCAACAATTCTTCTATAATATTCTGTATTTTAATCCCAAGACTGTCAAAAGTTCTTTTATATTCTTCGGTTTTTGAAATTTGAGCTTTCACACTGATATAGAATTTTATTTTCGGTTCGGTTCCCGATGGTCTCATTGTTATTTTTGAACCATCTTCCAATAAATACTGAACTACATTTGATGAGGGCAAATCAATATTTTCTGTTTTTTGGGTTTGCAGGTTTTTATTAGTTAATTGTTTATAATCTAATAGTTTTTTAACTTTTATTCCACAAACACTTTCAGGGACATTATTTCTAAATTCTTCCATCATACTTGAAATTTCTTGCATTCCGCTTTGTCCCTTCTTTGTTACCGACAATAATTCTTCTCTGTATAACCCAAACTTAACCGCTATTTCCTCCAAAATATCCGAAATATTTTTCCCCATTGAATTAGCCCAAGAAGTTGTTTCGGCAAACATACAAGCAGTAACAACTGCATCTTTATCTCTTACAAAGTCACCTATCAGGAAACCATAGCTCTCTTCCCCACCGCACAAAAATTTATATTTGCCTTCATATCTTAAAATTATATCTGCAATATATTTAAAACCGGTAAGCACCTCAAATGTCTTAACTCCATAATAATCAGCGATATTTTTTAAAATATCTGATGTAACAATAGTTTTAACTATCATAAGATTGTTGTTTAATCTGTTAAGTTTGTGATAGTTTTCTAAAATATAATAAGTTAATATAGCTGCGGTTTGATTACCATTAAGCAAAATATATTCTCCGTTTTTATCACGATAACCAACACCAAGCCGGTCGCCATCGGGATCGGTTGCCATAACCAAATCTGCCTGTGTTTCTTTAGCTAAATCCAAAGCCATTGCCATGCCTTCTATTTCTTCAGGGTTGGGTGAAACAACAGTAGGAAAATTTCCATCAGGAATGCTTTGCTCTTTAACCAGAATAACATTTTTATAGCCGTAGCGTTTAAGAGCTTCCGGCAAGATTTTATAACCTGTGCCATGCAAGGGAGTGTAAACAATTTTCAGAGCGTTATTATTGGCAATAACCTCAGGATTTATGCTAACAGATAGTAATGCTTTGTAATACAATTCATCAATTTCACTGCCAATAGTTTTTATCAAACTCCTGTCGGCATCAAATTTTACATCATCATAAGATTTGATTTTTTTTACCTCATTAATAATATTAACATCATGTGGAGAAACAAGTTGACCGCCATCTTCCCAGTAAACTTTATATCCGTTATATTCTTTAGGATTATGAGAAGCGGTGATAACAATTCCAGCCTTACATTTTAGTTCTCTCAGAGCAAACGAAAGTTGGGGTGTAGGTCTGATATCGTCAAAAACAAAAACCTCAATACCATTAGCCGAAAGCACAGAAGCCGAGACATCGGCAAAGTATTTTGAATTAATTCTTGAGTCATAATCTATGACAGCTTTTATAGATTGCTTTGGAAATTGTAGTTTTAAGTAATTTGCCAGACCCTGCGTCGCTATACCAACAGTATATTTATTCATCCTGTTTGTGCCAACGCCCATAACACCTCTAAGTCCGCCAGTGCCAAATTCCAAGTCCTTGTAAAATGCATCTTCCAGTTCGGCAGTATCCTCTTGGAGTAATTGCTGAATTTTCTTTTTATCTGCATCTTCAACAACTTTTGAATTTAGCCAAAAATCAAGTTTGTTTTTAATTTCATTTTTCATTTGTTTATATTTTATAATTGCCCACGAAATGCACTAAAAAACACGAAATTTTGTTACTATTCAGTAACTCCTACGAATTACGAATGAAACCGAATTACGAATTTGTCAGTTGACGGACGGATTGCTTTTTTTATTCGTAATTCGCTCAATTCGTAATTAGTAGGGTGAATAGTTACGAAATTTTTCTTATTGTATTTTGTGTGTTTTGTGGGCTATTTCATTTATTTATATTGTGTAAATAATTTTATAAGTTGAGCAACAAAAATAATTGATTTTTTTGTAAATTTCAAATTCAACTTATTTTTGTATTTTTGCAAAAAATAAAATGGAACATTGAAACTCATAATGTTATGAGAAATTATTCAGATAAAGAAACATTGATGATAAATATTGAAATCGCTTCGCCTGCTCACTTTATTCCGTCATTGCCAGGCTGGGAAGAACGTAGTATTTTTATTAAAAAAATAAATAATGATAAATTATGCGTAAAATACGGTGATGACAGCCATTACCAGTATAACGCCCTGATGCAGAGAGTTGCAAAATTCTGTAATTTCTTTGGGCAAAAATAGGTTAAATCTTATTTTGAGGCGCTGGAAAAAAGCTGTCAAAAAAATGGCAAAAATTCTGATGGTTGTTTTTGATTATTGATCATTAGTTTAAGTTTTTTTCCGTCATAAATTCCTTGAATACTTAACATAGTTAGTTTTTTTCGTAAAGATACGTAATTTTATTGTTGTTTAATATGGCTGGTAACGTTCCCGGGGCTTGCATAGGTGGGCTTTTAATGCACTTCCCTGTCCGCTTGTAATATGGTTATTAATTGCTCATTCGTTTCTTCTTGCACGTCACGCCCACTTATGCAAGCCCCGTGTTAGCGGTAGGTTTACTTCTTCCAGTTTCCAAATTTCTTGCTTGCCTCTCCATAAACCAATACACTTTTATTAAAAGTTTTTGTCTGTGGTATTTTTTCAAACAGTAAATCCATCATTTTTAATTTGTTCATTACAAATAAAACTTCTCTGTAATGGTTCTCACCACTATTTCTGATTTTAAGTTCGCATAAATTGTGGTTGTTATATTTAAAAATTACCTTTTGTTCTGAAAATTCTTTTAAAGACCTTGCTTGTGAATTTTTAACTTCAACTTCGTCTACAAAAACTCTTACGACATCTTTGTTTAAAAAAATATGATAAATGTTGTTATGTCTAACGGTTAAATAATTTACTTCGCCACCGTTAAACATTGCTTTGTTTATGAAACTTCTCACTCTGCGTTTCTCTTGCAATAATTCAGCAAGTTTTCTCATCGATGTTCGTAAGTTTTCTTTTGCTCTTTTTTTATTTGCTTGATAAACGGTAAAGGATAAAGGAAATGCGTTGATACATTCAATTAAAAGTTGTCCAATACCATTCATCGTTTGAAAAAAATCATCCTCTTTTATCCGATTTATTCCATATAAAAATAATTGCCATCTTTTTGCTCCACTTTTAACAGAATGTGCATCACCGGAAAGGTCAATTACATCTTTTTTTGCTTTAGAATCATTTTTATAGTCGTTATCTAAACCAATGAGTAATGCAAATGCTAATGCATCATCGTGTCCTTGTTGCCTCACTTGTCGGGCTTTTTCAGTGGTCATTGCTTTTCTTTTCATCTTTTTACAATTAGTATTTCGTGAGATTGTTTTATATGGTTGCGATTTCCATTTATTCTATTCAATCCAATTCTCGTTTCTCCTTGTCCCATCGTGTATTGCCACGAAACATCAATTATTTTAAAATCTTTATACCAATTTCTTATAGTGTTGCAATCGTTGTAAGATAAAATAAAACCGCCTTTATGTTTTAATAAAAGATCTCTTAATTTTTCGTAATCAAAATTGTTATGATGTATTGGGAAATTCCTTTGTGGATAAACGCCACGAAACATTTTACTGTCACCATTTAAAAAATAAGGTGGGTCACAATAAAGAAAATCGTCTGAAAAATTTTGTAATACATTATGAAAAGTGTCGCATTCAACAGAAATATTTTTCAATTTCAATTTCTTAGATTTTTCAATCATTGAGAAATATTTTTTTTCGTCCATATACACAGAGGATGGCCAACTCAAAAATCCGGGACCATAAGATGTATTATGATTATAATAATAAAGTGCAGCCAATTCTAATTTATTTTTTATTGGCTTAATCCCTTTCCAATGTCCTTTCAAAATTTCTTTTACCTCTAAAAAACCATCCTTTGTGGGCTTGTATTTTTTCAAATACTTATACATTTCTTCAGGTTGAGAAAATTGATGCTGCCAATAATTCACGAGTAAATCAAAAATGTCAAAGCCGATTACTTCAAGACCTAACTCTTTTGCACAAGCAATTTCAAACGAACCTCCACCAAAAAATGGAGAAATAATTCTTTCTAAATTGTTTGGAAGTAATTCAACAATAAAACCGACTGCTAAAGTTTTTCCACCAGCATACCGTAATGGTGTCCCAACATAGCGTTTGTATTTATGTTTGTCGGATGGGCTTCTTAAACTGTCCAAAAAAAGTTCTTTTCGCAGATGAAAGTCGCTTTCAATTTCGGTGTCGTAAAATGCTTTGAGTTGGATTTCGGGTTCTTTTACTAATGGCATTGTTGTCGGTTTTTTTACAAAGATATATTTCTTTGAGTATAAATTTTTAGTCCGCTATCTATAAGTTGTAAACATAGTAGTGTCGTTTTAAACTTACCGCTAACTCATTTATAGATATACTTTTTTTAACTCAAAAGTATACTTATACAAAGAGCCGTATCTGTATATGTATACTTTTTTAAGTATATGGTTACTAATATTTTTATTCAATATCGGTTGATTTTTTACAAATTTTATACAAAGATAATCATTTTTGCAAATTTTCAAAATTACAAAAAATATTTAATTAATTATTTTCAATTTTGCAAATTTAAGCAATAATTGTTTTTTTCCTGTAACGGGGAAAAACACAACTGCTTTTTTATCATTTCCTGCTCCGTCAACCTGAAGCACCTTGCCTTTTCCATATTTTTCATGCTCAACATTTACTCCGGCAACTATTTCATCTTGGTTTACAGGCGCTGCTAATGTTGGGTTGTCATAGTTCGCTTTTTTCACCTTTTTAAAATTTTGATTAATCTTTTTAAGTTCTATTGTAGTTTTAGATGAAAAACTTTTCTGCTCAAAATTTTGTTTTTTAAACCTAAGTTCCGAACTACATACCTCAACATTTTCATAATTATTTTTTTCTTCCGACCAGTCAACAAACTCTTTTTTTCGTGGCTTTTCCATGTATTTTTCAGGAATTTCTTCCAAAAATCTGCTGGGCTGTGTGAATTCTCTTTTTCCCCACCTAAAACGCGACTCGGCATGTGTAAGTGTTATTCTTTTCATTCCTCTTGTTAAAGCGACATAAAACAATCGCCTTTCTTCTTCTATTTCCGCTCTGGTAGTTATTGCCATAGATGAAGGAAACAGATTTTCTTCCAAGCCCGTTATATAAACATAAGGAAATTCTAGTCCTTTAGCAGAATGTGCTGTCATCAGCGAAACCTTATTGTTATTGTCTTTATCATCATCTAAATCTGTCAGTAAAGAAACTTCAAGAAGAAAATCGCTTAATGTTAGAATTTTTTCCGTATCATTTTCTTTTGCATTTTCACAAAAAACTTTGAGCCCATTAAATAACTCATCAATATTTTCTAATCTTGTTTGGGTTTCGGGTTCGTTAACAGATTTAAGCATATTAATATATCCGCTGGCTTTAGAAATATGCAGTGCCAGGTCATAAGCATTTTTTGTTTCCAATTGAGCATTAAAACTTTTAATTAATGTGCCAAAAACATCAACTTTGTCTGCTATTCCGGCAGAAATTTCAATACGATATTTTTTAATCTGACTAACAACATCCCACAAAGATAGTCCGTTTTCGTGTGCAAAAACTACAATTTTGTTTAAAGAAACATCACCTATACCACGAGCAGGTATGTTTATTATTCTCAGTAATGCATCTTCGTCATTATTATTTACGGTAAGCCGAAAATAAGCCATAAGATCTTTAATCTCTTTACGCTTATAGAAAGAAAGGCTACCATAAACTCTATAAGGAATATTTGTTCTTCTGAGAGCTTCTTCTAATGCCCTTGATTGTGCATTTGTACGATAAAATATTGCAAAGTCAGAATTATCGGCTTGAAAATTCATCTTGGTTTGAAAAATATCCTGTGCCACTTGCATAGCTTCTTCATGGTCGGATATAGTACGAATTATCTTAATTTTTTCGCCGGCATCATTTTCTGTCCAGATAGTTTTTGACAATTGTGTATGATTATTAGATATTACTGAATTTGCAGCATTTACTATATTCTTAGAACTTCTGTAATTTTGTTCTAATTTCATTACCCGACAATCCGGATAATCCTTATTAAAATTTAAAATATTTTCTATTTTGGCGCCCCTAAATCCGTAAATTCCCTGAGCATCATCACCTACTACACAAACATTACGATAATGTTGTGATAATGTTTTTATAATGACATATTGTGAAAAGCAAGTATCCTGAAACTCGTCAATAAGGATATATTGAAACTTTTTTTGATATTTTTCTTTAGCTTCGGGAAATTCCCGCAAAAGAAGATTCATATTATAGAGAATATCATCAAAGTCCATTGCATTTGCTCTTCTGCAGCGGTTCCAATAAGTTTGATAAATTTGTCCGAGAAGGGGTTTCTTTGCTCGCAGATCTTCTGCCTGAATTTGCGAATTAAAATTATAGTTTTCGGGATTTATTAAATTCATTTTAGCTGATGAAATACGCCATAGAACGTAATTAAGAGGATATATTTGAGCGTCAATTATATTTTCTTTTAATATTTGGCTGATAATCCTTTTAGAATCAACAGTGTCGTATATAGTAAAATTTCTTGTATATCCAATTTTCTCAGCTTCAATTCTCAGTATTCTTGCAAAAACAGAATGAAAAGTTCCCATCCATAAGTTTAATGCTTCAGCACCAATAAGATTCTTAATGCGTTCTTTCATCTCATTAGCGGCTTTATTAGTAAAAGTAAGTGCAAGAATTCTAAACGAATCAACGCCATTACTAATAAGCCATGCAATTTTATGAACAAGAACGCGTGTTTTACCAGAACCGGGACCTGCAATTATCATAGATGGTCCTTCCGTTTCTTGCACTGCTGTTTGCTGTGCTTCATTAAGGTCTTTTAATAAATCTTTCACCAGGTTTTTTTAAATGTATGTTTTCATTTGGCAAATACTACCATACCCTACTGATACCATAGAGGTCAAATAGATCATCATTACTAACGACGAAAAAATTTTCGGTTTCGGCGGTGGCAATGATAATCCGGTCAAAGGGATCCATATGGTGCAAAGGAAGCGTTTCTATTCGGAAAACCGCAATATTAGAAAGTGGAAGTATAGCCATGCCAACTGACTCTGTTTGGTTGTAAATTTCAGGAAGTGATTCGTGCATTTTAATTTTTCCAATGGATAGTTTGATAGAAATTTCCCAAAAACTGACAATGCTAACATAAATAATATTAGACGGATTTTTTATGATATTTCTTGCTTTTTCTGAAAGTTTGTTGCTTCCTGCAAGGTACCATAAGAGTGCGTGTGTGTCTAAAAGATATTCCATTTTACATATAATCTTTAAAATCATCTAACGGAGCATCAAAATCATCTGCCATCCATATTTTTCCTGATAAAACACCAAACGGGCGCTCCTTGGTTTGCTTTTTTTTTGCAGAATCGCGTGTTGATAATTCTTCTAAAGCATAAAGCAACACTTCTACTTTTTTACCTATGTAGTCCTTAGGTATTGAAAGATATACTTTGGTAGTAACGGGAATAATGGTAGTACGGATCATAGTTTTATTTTTTTGCAAATTTAATCATTTTTTAAATTGTTGTAAAAATATTCTGCCAACCTGAATAGTTACCGGAAATATAATAAATCATTATTTGCTTTCCATTAGGCTCTTAAAAAGCCATTAATGATAACATGTTAACGATGTTTAAGCACCAAAAAACAAATCACAAAAAACAATTTGAGATTTCATTTTTCCCCGAAAGGCTTTTTTCCTAAGGGGAAAAATGTAGGTACTTCCCCTGTTTTATATTGTCCCTCATCTAGTTTTTTTCTAAGTTTTTTAAATGTTTCAACGGTATAATCAACATCCTCGTCGGTATGAACGGCTGTAGGGATAAGCCGGATTAACAAAACTCCTTTAGGGACCACAGGATAAATTACTACTGAACAGAAAATATTATAGTTTTCTCTTAAATCA
>Ga0180009_10006283_pt1 | contig 12496 bp, 13 predicted proteins | sample OS_PC_MetaG_FD_123537 | JGI IMG/M metagenome (GOLD analysis project Ga0180009, IMG submission 123537) | Groundwater microbial communities from the Aspo Hard Rock Laboratory (HRL) deep subsurface site, Sweden - OS_PC_MetaG | ecosystem: Environmental > Aquatic > Deep subsurface > Groundwater...
GCGACTCCATAACTTTAGGCACTTTAGCTCACTTTAGGCACTTCTAACTTGTCGGGTTTTCAAAAAAGAAGCCCCTTTCAGGGGCAAACCAAGGCCTGGTCCTATGGGCCAGGATTCTTTACTTCCAACCGGGACAACACGCGCTGTAATTGATTAAAATCCCAGTTTTTCACTCAGCGCATATCTATTCTTTCGGTTCAACGGCAAGGGCCATGTCACGGTGGGCGATGCATGCCCCCGCGCTGAGTGCCATGGCGATCTGGATGACCTCTGCCAGCTCTTCCCTGGTTGCACCCGCCTTTAGTGCGGCCCCGGTATGCCCTTCGATACAATAAGGACAACGGGTCATGTAGGTGCAAGCCACGGCCACCAGTTCCTTGGTTTTCCGATCCAGCTTGCCATTCTTGAAGACTAGCTCGCTCCATTTGCCGAATGCTTCAAGCGTTTCTTTATCAAAGTACTCGAAAACCTTCGGGTCTCTCGTTTTGGTGTAATGATAACCCATGGAAGTCCTCCGAAAATAAGATAAGAATTTGGGTTCGATGCATATAACTTACTGTTTGCTGCTTTGATGGGGAATTCTTTTTCGTACCGACCGCTCTTTTAGTTCATTAATGATTTCGACCAGCTCTTTGGTGGCAGCGTCCAATATGGCGTCGCCTTTTTTCGCGGTAGCCTTGGTGGGATCTCCTCTAACGCCATTTTTCGTCACCGTGCTCCAATATTCCATCAGATGAACCGGATTCTTGAAATCGGATCTAGGTTTTCCGCCAACAAGGTCGCTGAAGAAATGGGGAGACATAGGCATGGTAATGTCCCTCTCGGCTTTGTCCATTTTCACCGGTTCAGGGTCTATCGCCAGGTATAGAGAGGTTTCCAGCTCACACGCATGGGAGGCCACTTCAGATTCCCTAATTTCGGCCACCACCTTTCGCACATCGAATAACTCCCACCATGAGACAACGGCGCAAATACTCTCCGGATACTCAACCACCCCCAACCGGGAGGCCATCTCAGCCAACGGTGCATTACTGCCGTGGCCGTTGACCATGAGAATTTTATAAAAGCCGTGATGAATAAGACTTCTTAGGATATCTAAAAGATATTCAACGAAAGTATTCCACCGGATGGTAATCGTACCAGGAAAGTCTAAGTGATGCGGGCTGTAGCCGAATTTCACCGTCGGCATCAGAACCACATCGTCAGGAATTAATTCAGCCGTCCGGCGGCATATTGCCGATGCAATGACGACATCCGTATCAACAGGCAAATGCGGCCCATGATCCTCGATGGTGGCAACGGGAAGCAACACCAACTTACCGGCCTGGGCTGCGGCATCGATTTCGGGCCAACTCAACTTCTCATATAAAAAGCGATCCATAGGCATTAGAATCCTCCTTCTTTTTCAAAAACCATCGTTTGAGTTTGAACGCTTCAATCTTCATGCTTCTCTCTTGAATTCTTTAAATTCAAGTGCCCGCAGGTTGAGCGTGTCTGCGAAATGACAAGTGACAAAGTGTTCTTTTCCCATATCCCGATATTCCGGGATATTCGTTCTGCAAATATCTTTGGCGTAATTGCATCGCGGATGAAACGTGCAGCCGGAAGGCGGGTTAACCGGACTCGGAACATCGCCCTTAAGGATGATGCGCTTTGCCTTGAAAGCGGGATCCGGAACAGGCAGCGCCGACATCAGCGCCTCTGTATACGGATGCTTTGGATTTAAGAATAGCTCTTCGGTTCGTGTGAGCTCTGCGATTTTTCCAAGATACATGACGGCCACTCGATTGCTGATGTGTTTAACCACAGAGAGGTCATGGGCGATAAAAAGATAGGTTAAATGATACTTTTCCTGCAGATCTTCCAAAAGGTTGATGACCTGTGCTTGAATAGAGACATCCAGCGCCGAGACCGGTTCGTCTGCCACCACCAACTGCGGATTCAATGCAAGTGCCCGTGCAATGGCGATTCTCTGGCGTTGCCCGCCGGAGAATTCGTGAGGATAACGCTGCATTTGATCCGGTTTAATGCCCACAGCCGCCAGCAGTTCGCGCACCCGATCCTCCCTTTCACTGCTGCCGGACGTATGATGAATCCGCATTCCTTCACTGACGAGTTTTACCACCGTCATTCGAGGATTTAGTGAGGAATAGGGATCTTGAAAGATGATCTGCATCTCCCGGCGCAACGTCTTAAGCAATTTGGGAGACGCTGTAGCAATGTCGACGACCTTTCCGGGTTCGTTCGGGTATGCCGGCTTTTTGCTTCGAAATAGTATTTTGCCTGAAGTGGGTTTGATGAGGCTCAAAATAGCTCTGCCGGCGGTCGTTTTGCCGCAGCCGCTTTCTCCCACCAACCCAAGGGTTTCTCCTTCCCTGATGAAAAGATCGATGTCGTCGACTGCTTTCACCTGGGCAACCACTCTCTGAAAAACACCCTTGAAGACGGGAAAATATTTTTTTAAACTCTTTACGTCTAGTAAAATATTATTCGTAGACAATGGGTACCTCGTGAGTTTCAAACCACCCAGCACGCCACTCGATGTTCGGGAGTAACTTCTTTCAAAAGGGGAATTTCCCTTAAACAAATCTCCTGGGCGGCAGGGCAACGTGGACCAAATCCACACCCTTTCGGCGCATCAAGCAAATCCGGAACAACACCCTCTATGGGGACAAGGCGCTTTTTTGTCAAGGCCGATAAAGAAGGAATAGAGTTCATCAATCCCTTGGTGTATGGATGTTTCGGATGATGAAATATATCCCGAACGGTCCCGATTTCTACAATCCTACCCAGATACATAACGGCCACGTCGTCGGCCATGCCGGCAATGACGCCAAGATCATGGGTTATAAACAGAATGGAGGCTTTAAATTCCCTGCGCAGATTGTCCATCAATTCCAAAACTTGTGCCTGTATCGTGACGTCGAGGGCCGTTGTCGGCTCATCTGCGATGAGCAGGGCGGGGTTGCAGGATAGTGCCATGGCGATCATGGCCCGCTGCCGCATCCCGCCGGATAATTGGTGAGGGTACTCATCGATTCGCTGCCCAGGCAAAGGGATTCCCACTGCCCGAAGCATCTCGATCGCCTTGTCTCGTGCCCTTCGCTTGTTTAAGTTCTGGTGCAGCATGATGCTTTCCATGATCTGGTAACCGATGGTGTAAACCGGATTCAAAGAGGTCATGGGTTCCTGGAAGATCATGGCGATCTCATTTCCTCTAATGGAACGCATTTGGCTGCCCTTGGGGTTGAGCGTGGTTAGATCCAACACACGCCCATTGCGCTTGAAAAGGATTTCACCGGCTACAATTTTTCCGGGCGGTGCGGGAATTAACCTCAAAATCGATAATGCGGTTACTGATTTTCCACACCCGCTCTCACCGACAATTCCAAGGGTTTTTTCGGGTTTTATTGTAATATCAATACCATCTACCGCACGCACCACGCCGCCTGCCGTGAAAAAATATGTCTTTAAGCCCTTTATCTCTAATAACGGCACCGCTTTTCCCTTTTTCTGAAAGGTATATTGATCAAAAAGGAGCGCAAGGAATGCATGTAGTATCTATATTGGAAAATAGGTTTGTCAAGCAAATATCGAGAGAATTCAGATTCGACACCCATGGTGCGCATTTTTTCAGATTCATAAATGGCGGCTCTCGGCGAAAAGGGTCGCACGATTTAGTCGTTGACAGAAAAAACCGCTTTTGTCATAGTTTCATAGACCGCAGGCAGATTCTTATTCTTAACGCTTTACCCTGTCAAAGAAAGGGGGGACCATGACGACTAGAAAGGGAATCATTATTTTCGTTCTTAGTTTGGTTGTACTTTTTTCATCTTTGACGACTTCTGCACAAGAACCCCGGTTTGGGGGAACGCTACGGGTTGCGATCGGCACTTCGTTAAAATCTATTGATTGGATGTGCTACACACAGGTCATCGTCAGGCAGGTGGGATATCATATCTGGGAGACTTTGGTTACCTTTGATGACAAATTCAGGATCATCGGTCATTTGGCGCATGACTGGAAGATCAGTCCGGACCACAAGACATATACTTTTTATTTGAGAAAAGGAGTCCAGTTTCACAAAGGCTATGGGGAGATGAAAGCGGAAGATGTGAAATCTTCCATAGACAGATATATTAAGAAAGCCCCTTCCGGATCGGCCCTAAACGTAAATCAGGTTGAAGTAATAGACGATTACACGGTTGCCTTGCACCTGACCAAGCCCAGCGGCCCCGCTTTCCTCTCTCTGCTGGCCCTTCCCAGCGAGGCGGTGATCATTTTCCCAAAGGAGATAATGGATCCTTTGCCCGATGTGAACGGCATCGGGCTGAAAGAGGCTGTGGGCACCGGTCCATTCGAACTTGAGGATTGGATACCGGGAGAGAAACTGGTATTGAGCAGATTTAAAGATTATAGCCCCCCGGATTTTCCCGCAGCAACCGGCCTGGGCGGAAAACGGGTCGCGTATTTAGACAAAGTCATACTGATTCCGACCCCGGAACCGTCTGCTCGCGTCGCCGCACTGGAGGCGGGTGATGTGGATTTTGCGGACGAGGTGCCGGCGACTTCTTATCTCAGCCTGAAAGACAATCCCGGAATTAAGCTTTATCCGGTCGAACCGTATTTCATTCCTCAAGCCTACTTCAACATGGCGAGGGGACCCTTCAGCAAAAGTATCGACCTGCGCAAGGCCGTTCTGGCCGCCGTTGATACCGAGCAGATGCTTCAGGCAGCGACCAGAGGCTACAAGGACTTCTATAAAGTCGCCTGCGGCAGCCTCTTCTACCAGGATATACAGCCGGACCTGTATTCAAAGTATGGCTGCGAACAAGGACTTTATGGTAAAGGTTCCGAGTTCGAAAAAGCCCGGGAACTGATGAAAAAAGCAGGATACAACGGAGAGAAGATCGTCATTATCACCAACACGGATTATTACTACATGTATGCCTCCGCCCTCGTTCTTGCGGACCAGATGGGCCGTGCGGGCTTCAATACGAAGTTGGAAGTCTATGACTGGCCGGGGGAATTGGATCGCCGGTCGAATCTGGATGCCTGGGACATTGCATTCAGTGGCAACTCGATTCGGATGGACCCCAATATGGCTTACCTCTGGTTCTACGACAAAAAGAAATGGACATATTTTAAAGAGTATAAATGGCCGGAAATGGCGACACTCGTCGAACAGGATATGGCAGCCTTAACGCATGAAGAAAGACTCGCCGTATGGGATAAAATGATGAGGCTTTTCATTGACAATGCCACCATGATCAATGTCGGCGAGGTCAAGACGCTATATGCATCGAACAATAAAGTCCATTTCATGAACTGGTATCTGTGGAGTTTCTGGAACACGTGGATCGAAAAATAAAGCACATATCTTCAGGCTCACGAGAGAAGGCTTTATTTTTCAAACGCCGGAATCAACGCTTTTGACCTCTTCCTCTGGCTATCCAAAGCTTCAGGGAGAGGTCAAACTCCAACAATCATCTCTGCAAGGAAAAGAACCGTATGGTTTCCGCGGATCTCGCGGATGTGTCCCCCGGCGGGTCGCGGTACCCGCTGATATCAAAGACTCTGTGATCTTGATACCGGGAGAAAGATGCTCGCATATACATTTCGCAGATTAATCTGGATGATGTGGGTGTTGACCATCGTCTCCATTCTGAGCTTTTTACTGGTCCATCTCGCTCCGGGCGACGTCGCCCGGGTCATCGGGGGGATAAAGGCCTCGGAGGAAACGATTCAAAAAATTCGGGAGCAATTGGAATTAGACAAACCTATACCCCTTCAGTTTATCTATTTTCTTAAAAAGCTATTTACCGGTGAACTGCAATCCCTTTATGCACGCCGCTCGGTTTTTGAAATCATCCTGTATAAACTACCGGTAACTGCGAGTGTGGCGCTGGGAGGCTTGGTCGTGGCACTCTTGATCGGTTTTCCTCTGGGTTTAATTGCTGCCGTGAAACAAGGTTCCTGGGTGGATCGAATCGGGGTCATGACCGCCACGCTTGGGGTTTCTATTCCCACTTTTTGGTTGGGGATGAATCTCATCTTATTATTTGCGGTTCAGCTGAAATGGCTTCCCAGTGGCGGTTTCGTCAGGATTACCGAAGACTTCGGGGGATGGATTCGGTCGATTATTATGCCTTCATTTTCTCTGGGGTTTGTTCAAGCAGCACTGTTGGCCAGGATGACGCGCTCATGCCTGTTGGAGGTTCTAAAGGAGGATTACATCACAACGGCCAGGGCCAAAGGTCTCAGGGAGAGTTTTGTACTTTTGCGCCATGCGTTGAGGAATGCCATGATCACCATTGTCACGGTTGTCGGGCTTATATTCGGGTTGCTTTTGGGAGGCGCCGTGGTTACGGAACAGGTATTTACCTTGCCCGGGGTGGGAAGAATGGTTGTGGAGGCGGTATCCCGGCGTGATTACCCCACCGTTCAGGGAGTTATTATTTTTATCGCTTTTGCATATGCCGCTGTCAATTTGATTGTTGACCTGCTGTATGCTTTTTTGGATCCCCGCATTCGATATGACTGAGTCAGCCGATAAGGAGGGTTGAGGTGAAGCTAACTAAAAATCTCATCTTCCGGAACAGATCAATACAGATTGGTGGCGCCATTACCCTCTTTATGATTTTGTTGGCCCTTTTTGCTCCGTTGATTGCACCATATCCTCCGATAGGGATGAATATTCCAAGCATGCTGAAGTCCCCCAGCGCCGATCATCTTTTCGGCACCGATGAATTCGGAAGAGATGTATTGAGCCGGGTCATCTTTGGCGCCCGTATCTCGCTCAGAGTCGGTTTATCGGTGGCTATTACCACCGGCATACTCGGCATCGGGGTGGGGCTTTTTGCAGGATATTTCCGTCGTCTGGATAATCCGATAATGAGGTTTTTGGATGCGATGATGGCTATACCCTCTCTGCTTCTTGCGCTGGCCATCGTTTCCATTGTCGGTCCTTCTGAGGGAACCGCTGTCGCTGCATTGACGATCACCTATACTCCCAGAACCGCCCGTGTGATTCGGGGTGCCGTTTTGTCAATTAAAGAGCAATATTATGTGGAATCGGCTACCGCTTTGGGGGCTGGAACGCTTCGAATTATGATTCAGCACATCTTGGTGAACTGTATCGGTCCGGTAATTGTACAACAGAGCTTTATTTTCGCTTACGCTGTTTTGGCGGAAGCGATGCTCAGCTTTCTGGGGGTCGGCCCGCCGCCGCCGGCTCCTAGCTGGGGAAACATCATTAGTGAAGCAAGGGGGTCGATGCGAATTGCCCCATGGATTATGTTTTTTCCCGGAATCGCGATAAGTATCACCGTATTGGGAATCAACATGTTGGGTGACGGATTAAGGGATGTACTCGATCCCAAGAGTCGTGTCCAAGGCCGGTAAGAGCAGATTGTTTATATCCGGTTTCCTATCAGATGCCGCTATTCGTGTCACGCACTGCACGAATGCCCCCTATTTCAAATGCGACAATCCGACCCACTCAAAGGGGCGTAAAGAATTGCTTCTTAAATTTAAGGTGCTCTCTTTATCCAGCCATCGATGGGTTGCCTCAGGAGAAACGGATGTTATGGCAACACCATTTTTAAGGGGTTTGGGCTATGATTTTCGGGTGGCAGCAAAACCCTGATCCAGAGCATCCAACAATTGATCCAGAACGGTTTCTTCAACATTCAGCGGCGGCATGAACCGGATGATGTTGCCTCGCACACCGCAAGTATAAACCAAAATCTTATTTGAAAAGAGATGGGTGACGATAGCGGCAGTTTTTTCGGGATCAGGCCGCCCATCGGGTTTGACCACTTCAATGGCGTTCATAAGTCCAAGGCCGCGAACATCACCGATTTCCGGGTAGCGCTGCCGAAGTCTGATCAATCGCTCGCGGAAAAAAACGCCCTTGGCGGTGACCGAATCCAGAAAACCGGAGGCGCCGACGATTTCAAGCTGAGCCAGTCCGGCCGCACAGGCCACGGGATGTCCACCAAAGGTTGAACCGTGGGAACCGGAATGCCATTGGTCCATGATTTCTCTCTTGGCTGCCAGCACAGCCAAAGGGTAGCCTCCGCCCACTGCTTTCCCGAGAAGCAAAATGTCAGGTTCGATTCCAAAATGCTGAAACGCAAACATCCGGCCGGTACGCCCAAGGCCGGTTTGGACTTCATCAAACATCAGCAGCAATTGCTTGTCCCGGCAGAGATTCGCGAGCGCCTCCATATATTTTTTCGGCGGCACGACATAACCGCCCTCACCCATAACCGGTTCGAAAAGGACGACGCTTACATCTTCAGTAGGAATAAAGTGCTCAAAATCATCCAACAGATATGCCAGACAATCCAGGGCGCACGTCTCCACTTTCTGATGAAAAAGGCATCGAAAGCAGTACGGATAAGGAGCAAAATAAACCTGTGGGACAAAAGGCGCATAGTGTTTTCGGAATTTGGCGCTGGAGCTGGTGACCGAAGCCGCCCCCATGGTCCTTCCATGAAAGGAGCCTCGAAAGGCGATGATGGAGCTTTTACCGGTGATATACCGGGCCAGTTTGAGTCCGCTCTCCACTACTTCGGCTCCCGTATTCGTAAAGAAGAATTTATCCAGACGCCCGGTCCATTTCCGAAGCTCAGCCGCCAATGCCAGAGCACTTGGGTAACTGACCAGGTTGAAAGAGGCATGCCCCAACTGATGCAGCTGTCGCACCGCTGCGGCGGTCAAGGCCGAATGACAATGCCCCAGGGCGTTTGCCGCCACACCCTGCACGAAATCCAGGTATTTATCTCCGTCAATCGTATAGAGATGGATTCCTTCGCCCCGCTCCACCACCAAATTCGTGACTTTTTTAGGCGCGGGAGTAAAATATTCAGTGTACGCACTTTTCAGCCATTGCGGATCCATATTCATTCCTCATCAGATCGAATGCCTTCGCCGGGGAAGGCGTCAAAAGACAGAAAGGCTAACGCCGGTAAACCGTCCAACGCCTTTCCATCCAGGTTACAAGTTTTGATGTCGACATCACCATTGCCAGATAAATGATACCGGCGGCGCTGAAAATTTCCAAAGGAGCGTAAGTTTCGGCCGCCAGGGTCCGCGCCATGCCCGTCAGATCCATCAAGGTGATGGTGCTCGCCAACGAGGTGGCTTTGATTTGCAGAATGATTTCATTTCCGTAGGCAGGCAAAGCGAAACCGATCATCTGCGGTAAAATGATTCGGCGAAAAACCTGTCTACGGGTCATCCCCATAGCATGGGCCGACTCGATTTCGCCGCCGGGCACGGCCTGAATGCCGCCCCGGATAATTTCGGCCGTATAGGCGGCCGTATTGAGGCTCAGGGAAATCAGAGCCGACGTATAGGCATCAAAGGTTAGACCGATCTGGGGCAGCCCGTAATAGATTAAAAAGATCTGGACCAAAAGGGGCGTCCCCCTGAAATAGTATACATAAGCAAAACTGAAACTCGAGACCCAGCGGTTCTTGGATAACCGTCCCAACGCCAAAGGCAGCGCCAGAAAAACACCGATAACCAGGGACAGGCATGTCAGATGTATGGTTAAAACCGAGGACGCCAGAAGCGGCGGAAAGCTGTCGTAGATCAGATCCGAAATCACGCTTGGATCTCCTTTACCCCCCGCGACGCCCGGTTCTCCAGAAAATGCATGGCGACCGAGGTAATGACGGTCAGAGCCAGATAGATCAAAGAAGCCGTAAAATAAAAAGTGAAGGGCTGGTGGGTGACGGCTGTGGCCATCGACGTTTTCCGCATCAATTCATCCAGGCCGATCACCGAAACCAGAGCCGTGTTTTTCATCAGTGCCAGGGTCATGTTCCCTAAACCCGGCAAGGCGATGCGCCAGGCCTGAGGCAAAATGATGCGCCGGTATATTTGAGGCGAACTCAGGGCGAAGGCCTGGGCGCCTTCTATCTGGCCCTTGGGCACGGACAGGATCGCGCCGCGGAATATCTCCGCCGCATAGGCGCCGAAATAGAGGCACAAAGCCACGACTCCGCCGACAAACGGGCTGACTTCCAGGTAGAAATCAATGCCGAAGCCGGATAGGAGGCGTGTGGTTAAAATGGGAATCCCGAAATAAATCAGGAAAATCGTCAAGAGTTCCGGAAGGCCCCGGATGAGGTCCGAATAGAGATCGGCTGCTTTACGTAAGCACCACCAGCGAGAAAGCTTGGCCAAAGCGGCGATCAGGCCGATAATCAGCCCGAGCGCCAAGGAGGCCAGAAAGATTTCCACGGTCACCAGGGTTCCGCTGGCGAGTTGATGTCCGTAACCCTTCAGATCAAACATCGGCGTATTCGGCAGCCTTCAATATTTCACCATCACCGATACCGGGCACTGTTCTGTGCTTTCCCAGCCGATTCGACCGGATTGACCGCGGGTCTTTCCGGTCGACGTTTCGGCTGAATTCCTTAGATTCATTCCGGAATGCGGCAAGTGTCAAAAAGGGTTATTTTTTTAATAACGATTCGCCGAACCACTTGTTGCTGATCTGTTCATAGGTGCCGTTCTGGACGATCGTATTCAAAGCGGCATTGAACTTTTCCACAAGCGCACTGTCCTGCTTGCGAAGGCCGATCCCCGCGTGAACCGGATTGTACATGCCCAAGAGGAAGGCAAAACCGGATTCAGGGTGATGTTTGATATAATGCGCCATCAGGGGGCGGGAAGCGATCATGGCATCAAGGCGTTTGTTTTTCAAATCCAAGATACAGTTTTCATTGGTATCATAGGTTTTGATGGTGACCTTATCGCCATACATCTCTTTTATGGTTCCCTCATGGATCGTGGCCCGCTGGACACCTATTGTTTTCCCGACCAATGCCTCTGCTTTATCGGGAAAATTCGATTCCTTCCGTACAACGTAGGAAGCCACCGAGTAATAATAGGGGTTGGTAAAGGCGATGGCTTTTTTTCGTTTTTCCGTTACCGCCATGCTGGCGACAATTACATCGAACTTTTTGGCCAGTAAAGCCGGGATGATGCCGTCCCAATCCTGAGTGACCAACGTGCAATCGGCTTTCATTGCTTCGCACAGGGCTTTTGCAATATCGACGTCAAAGCCCTCAAGATCGCCTTTGGGGTTGACGTAATTAAAAGGACTGTATGCCCCCTCTGTGGCGATCTTGATTTTTTCCGCTCCCAGAACCGGTGAAGCCGTCAGCATCATCACACCTAGAAAAATAACAATCGATTTTTTCATACTCATTGCCCCGACCTCCTTTTTTATTGTTATCGTTTAATTATTGGGTCCTTCTTTCGCACGACGGCGGGTCCTTGCGCTTGCAAGGCTGCCGCTTTAAACAATACATCGAATAACTATTCTGAAGAGAAAAACTGCCCCGGGATTCCTTTCAATGCTATATGCTCGATAGAAAGGCCTGCAATCGCTCGGTCTTCGGAGATTCGAAGATCTCTTGGGCTGAACCGGCTTCGCAAACAACGCCTTCGTTTAGAAAAATTACCCAATTCGATACTTCCCTTGCAAATTTCATTTCATGGGTCACAATGATCATGGTCCGGCCTTCTCTGGCCAAATCGTGGATGACGTTAAGGACTTCACCCACCAACTCCGGATCAAGAGCCGAGGTGATTTCATCCAACAGAAGTACTTGTGGCATCATGGCCAAGGAACGGGCAATAGCCACGCGCTGTTGCTGCCCACCGGAAAGCTTGGACGGATATTCATCCCGCTTTTCGGCAATACCGACTTTTTGGAGTAAAAAATCGGCATATTCGATGGCCTCGTGGCGGGGTCGCTTCAGCACCTGAATGGGAGCTTCGATCAAGTTCTGCAGGACGGTCATGTGGGACCAGAGGTTGAAATTTTGAAAGACCATGCTGATGTTTGCTCGCACCCGGATGACTTGAGCACGTTCAGCCGGAACCAAACGACCGTCTTTTTCGCGTTTCAGCTTGATGGCTTCATTGTTGATCAGGATCGATCCCTCATCGGGTGTCTCCAATAGATTGATGCAGCGCAGTAGAGTGCTCTTTCCCGAACCACTGGAACCGATAATGGAGATAACATCATGATTGTGCGCCTGGAGGGAAACGCCTCTCAATACTTCGTTTGCGCCAAAACGCTTCCATATATCGCACATTTTCACTTGTGGGGCTTCGATCGTTTTCGAATGATTATCCATAATTGGCCGGCATCTTTTGCGTATGTGACGGGGTGTTCCGCTATAAATCTTTGGATTTCACCCACCGTTAACCCGGTCGGTTCGAAGCCCTCCAAAGCATATTTCAATTCTGTGGCGTTTGATTATATGCTTTAGCGGCGAGAAAGACATATGTCAAATATATATAAGGATGTCAAGAAATTGTAGCATACAAATGATCGTAAATAGAATGGAGAAAAATTATAAGGAAAAAAAATACAAAAGAATAAACGAAACGAAATAAGGGACATCCTATAACCCCATAACCAGCAAGCACTAAACTCATCCTAAGACGTTGAAGAGATAAGGCC
>Ga0180009_10006284_pt1 | contig 12496 bp, 9 predicted proteins | sample OS_PC_MetaG_FD_123537 | JGI IMG/M metagenome (GOLD analysis project Ga0180009, IMG submission 123537) | Groundwater microbial communities from the Aspo Hard Rock Laboratory (HRL) deep subsurface site, Sweden - OS_PC_MetaG | ecosystem: Environmental > Aquatic > Deep subsurface > Groundwater...
ATTCATGACAACATCATGGCGAACACGCTTTTTTGTTAGTTTGTTCTTATTCGCCACTTGGCGCCGACTACGCTCCTTCAGGTAATGCTCCGGATTTTCTCTATCGATTTTTTCTGTCACTACCGGATTGGCTCTTAACTTAAAGCTCAGCCGATCCCCAGTCTGAATCTTTGGTTGATACTCTTTTGCCTCTACCTGGAAAAAGGGTTTTTCTGAAAAAGGTCTGGTTGAAGAAACAACATAGTAAATGGGTTCACCGCGAACACCAGCCTGTGTTCCAAGCTGTTCACGGGCAATTTCTTCCCGGTAGAGAAAGTTTCTCTGTTTTTCATCTGAGAATAGATCCCATAACAGCCGGTGCATATTGTAGGGACTATCGGAAAGGACCTGTGCTAATTGGGTGTTCTTGAAGATTTCCGGTCTGATTCGAATACGGGAGAAATACATTATTCACCTCCCTGACAGTAAAAGTAATGTTCCTGGCGTGGTGAAAACTGCCAGCGTTTTCGAGATAAAGGCTGATCGTGTCTGATTCGGGTTTGCATGCGGCTCAAATCGAGCGTATCGGAAAAATCGGACGCCTCACCTTCCCAATAATAGTGCCGATCATCAGCCAGCCGCAGCCAATAGGCATCGCACCCAGATAGAGTGCCTTCAAATTCTTTATACGTTGGCATAATAGGCTTATGCTCATAAGCCTTGAATGCCTCATAATAATTTTGCTTATCCTTTTTGATCTGAGGATTCATCGGGGCGGCTAAGGGGCAAGATTTTCGACCCAGATAAATATGAAACCTTGGCTCCTCCAGATGCTCTTTTATGATCTGCAAATTATACGGGGCATCCGGCAATACTCTGACTGCCACCAGAGCAAGGGCATCCAAGCGATATTCCCGGCTGGAGAGAATGGTTCCCAACCTGGCTTTTCCAAGCACCAGTTCATCCCGGCGAGTTCGGTAAGTGAAGTTACCGACCGAATCAGGAACCTGCGTTGTATGATAATCCCGCAGAAGCGTTCCCTGAGAATAGACCTCCACGGCAAGCGCATAGCCTTGTTGCATATGCTGCTGTTTCTCGGACTCACTGCGCTTTATGCCTAAAGCTGCTGCCATAAAACCGATAATAGCCGATTTGCTTGGATAGCTTGCTGTGTGCCGTGTTTCGCCCACGGCAATTTCGCCCCAACTGGCCATCGGGCCATAGAGGCGGAACAATAGATAGTCCATATCTGCCTCCTATTCACCAACAAAGTCCAACAGCTCAGTCAAGGAGCCTTGTTCTTTTGGCACATTCAGTTCATAACGCGAATCGGCGCAATCGCCATAAACATGATCGAAGCTATCCTTTTGCTTGATCAGTGCACCAATGGAATCATGAATAAAATCATCATTCTCGCGATGATTGATCGGTTTCAGATACGCCACCGATAACGAACGCGGTTGTTGATCGCCCTTCTCGGCCAAAACATAAGAGGCGTAGGCACGAGAAGCAAAGCTATTCTGTTTTCCCGAAGGAGCTACTTTGACAGCAGCCTCTGTCAAGGCGCGGATCGCTTCGTTGGCAAGTTTCCGCTCATCATCATATTTCGCATCATTAATATCAACATCTTCACTGAAGTCATTAATAAGATTCCTGATCAACAACTCTTTGTTAATGCAGATGTAGGAATAAAAAAGGCCGGAGGCAAAACGGGTTTCACCAATGTGGGCGGCCCCAGCGTCATCCCGGTATTGATTCATTTCTTCAACAGCAGTAAAATAATCGTCTTCAATAACTACCGGATGAACGCTGATTGCATGGGCTACCTGACAAGCTGCTTCGACATTATATTTTGCAGAATCGGCCAACATTCTGCCGAATAGAGCGATATCCACATTCGTATGCTCATTAGTAAGAATAGCAGATTTAGGGATTGCTCCGGGAGAGACAACAAGTTTCAACCGAAGAATATTATCTTCAGAGGTGTAATCCTCATCTTCTGAGGACTGAACTGCCTTAATCCACATGTCAATTTGTTCTTCCCACCCCTCACACAACTTAACATAGTTACTGTGTTTAAGCTCTCCATATTCAACTTCCTTGGCGGTCTTTCCTGATAGAAGTGCACCAAGTTTTAAAGCTTTAAGTATCGCTTTCGTCTGTTTTGCGTACTCCTCTGCAAAATACAATTCTAGTTGATCATCGGGGACAGGGGTGTCACCAGCAATTTTAGATAACCAATCGGAAACATGTTCGACCATCCTGCCCAGAAAATCGAAATGGCTTTTATCTTCCGATGTTTTGTATTTTTTTAACTTGATTATCTCGTTAAGCCCTTTAACCCAGTCATTCCGCAGCATTGCTTTTTCGTTTTCACCTTTCAAAACACGAATTAACTCTTTAACCGTCGGAGTAATGTCAGACGTCAATACTTTGAAGAGTTTCACACCAAAGGAATTGGATTCAACCGTTGCACTACCCAACCCATTTTCAAACCCATTGATCACTTTATCAATATTTGCACGTTCAGCATTCGATACAAAGGCCAAGGTATCTAATTCTAGTGATTCACCTTTCAGTGATCCAAATACTTTAGCAATATTCTTTGCAATGGCTTCCCTCTCTGACTTGGTTAATGCTCCAAACTTGGTGAGTTTCTCAAACGCATCAAAACCAATCATTTTAGTGCGAACTCCCTTCTCAATAGCATTTTCAAAAATATCAGAAGTCCGCCATGTCCGTTTCAGACATTGCGAGGACACGCGCAGTCTATCATAACCACCCATTTTTGCGGTTTTGGGGCTGCCCTGATCATCGCGGTTCAGGTTGGCTGGCGGATATGCAGTCAGCAGATGTAATTGAATAAAACGGCTCATAATTATTCTCCTTTATTTTGTTTTTTTTGGTAATGCGGTGAAATAGTCGGTTGCCCAACGCACAGCCAGACGATTAGTCGGCTTACGGTCAACCTGATTATCAAACTCCCAATGCCAATGAATGATATCGTTTGCCAGCGAGGGTATATTGACCTTGCCATCCAGCAGGCGAATCGCCCTTAAAACACGGCGGTAGAAATCATCGGTGGTCCGGCTCTTCTGCAATTGCTGAAAACGTAATTCACTCATCAGCGGCTTTTTTCTTTTGGATGGCCCCGCCAGTTGTTCTGCAAAGGAGGCCATCTTTTTCGACTTTTTCTTATCTTTAGGTGGAAAGACCTCACTCAAAATCTGACTATCCTCTTTAACATGTGACAATAGCCCCGCAACTGCGGCGCTGGTGAACATGGGCACTCTCTCCCTCCAGTCTCCCGGCATTTTTTCAAGAAAGTGAAAGAAAGCATCGGTCAGCAAAATATCTTCCGGCCTTTCGGCGCGACGCAATCGAGCCCGGTCTCCCCGATTGTCATCAAGCCAGCGCTGCCAGCGCTGCAAGGTTTTTTGCTCTTCAAAACTAAGAAATTTGTATTTCACGCGGCCACCTCCATCTATTTATTAAATTCGTTAATATCTTTCATAAATGATGTTTTATATGGAAACAAGGCTTTAAGAAGATAGTTTTTTGCTTCCACTACCCGCTTCAGATCCATTTCATCAACAGCCTCACCCAAGGCGTTCCGATCAAAATAATTGAGACAGTGTTTTTGTATCTCTTTTACCCACTGTACATAAATCTGTAACGGTTTGCCCGGTGTTTGCCCGTAAGCAATTAATTCACTGAGCATGGTTGAAAAAGCTTTTTCAAGGCTCTCCCAATACTCGTACTCAATGTTCTTATAGGTGCTTAAATGTCCCGCCTTGTTGATGGCCCTTGTCACATGATTCCACTTTTGCTTTCCGTTGCTATCCGTTTGGGGTCTGAACCACGCTCTGATCAATGAGAATCGAAGATCTTGTACTATTTGATAAGCAATTTGTAGCGCATCGGAGACATGGTCTTTCAAAGCATCGACATCATCATTGGGCACCTGAAATGTCGGCATAATGGATTCGTACCAGCATTTTACATTGGCGCTCACTGCATCATAGCCAAAGCACCAAAGTTTAGTGTTAACTGCAATTTTGTGTTTCTTTTCATCGTAATAGTGCCTTACTACTAATGAACGTCCCCAGCGCAATTTCTTGTTTTCGTCATCAGCATATTCGTCATAATTAAGTGATACCCACTGCCTGAAGCCTTCACCAGCGTATTTTCCTTCAATCGGTTTTGGGAATTTGTCTTTTGCTGATCGAGTATAAGGTGTGAGAGGATGAACCCAGCCGTTGGTGTAATAAACGCCATCATGGATACGCTTATAAAATCTTACCCCATGCTCAAGTTTCTCCCCCGACAAGTCACATTTTTTCTCTTTGACCGGTTCCAACTTCAACCGGATGCGCCTTGGCATGGCCCAATAGTGTTGGAGGGGATTTGCATCCTGCGGTGAAGTCGGCTTCTTGTTGGAGCTAGTACGAGTTTTCCCCATCCAAGGGAAAATATCCGAGAGATCTTTCTTCGTTGCATCGCCGGGAATGAAATCTATATCCTCCCGATAAATCACATTCAGCCATAGCTTTTGCCATAAAGTGCATTGATCAGAATCGGGCATTATCAATGTCGTCAATGGTGCATTTCCTCTGAGGCCGACCCTATGCTTTCCCCAAGCCAAGACTCCGGTGACCTGCAAGTTGAACAAAGCCAGTGCCGCCCAGTAGGGAGAAATAAGCTCAATCTGCTTTGTTTTGACAAAAAGGTCTTTGTTCTCTTTTCTAGTATTTTTGCTCAATGCCCCACCAATCAAATCTTCGATGGGTAACCATTCACCTTCAAAATCATCATGGTCCTGCATGAACCCCATCCCACTTCTAAAATCGAGTTCAAATGCATCCTTAACCTTATCAAAGGCCGCCCTTAATTCAGCCTCATGAGGAGGCTCTTTCCACCAATCCTCCCATTCATTATCATCTTCAGGGGCAAAACAGGTCTGCAACAGGCCAATCATAAACTGACATAGCGCACCCTGAAAATCAGGACGAGGGGAATTAATTTCTATGACTGGGTTTTCAGCCTCGGCAATCTGCCAAGGCTTGATTGTATCCTTGCCATCTCTTCGAAGAACGGGAATCCATTTATCGGTGATTAGGTTCATATACTTTCTCCTATTTCAGGTTGCCAACCGTCCCTATCGTTATAGTAACTCGCTGTTTCATCCGTGAGAGGAAAGACCTCAAGCCAACGAAGGGCTTTGACCTCGGTTTTTTTATCTTCTATCAGCTTTTGCATGGTTGAAGTAATTTGCTGTTTGGCCTCTTTCCATTCCCATTCCGGTATCTTTACAACACTCATGGCCCATTCATGGTGCGTGGCTTTAGCGTAAGGTTGCAGTTGGCCCTTGAAAAAGCGGGCAAGAGCGACAGAAATCGTCTCCTGTTCGGTCAATCGTGTCGGAATGCGGGTCTCTTCATCCCAATCGCCACTGGATCGGGTGTATCCCTTGTTTAATTTGAGCGCATTCAGGTTTGCCATGCTCCGCTGCGTCATATTTTTGCCAACAGCTTCCATGGAAGCATCAAGAAGGCTCTGCGGGATCGTGCCTTCCGCTTCGTCTGAGTAGACGCCTTCAATCAGGCCCCTAGCATTGTCCGGCATGGTGAATTTTCCTTTTCCATCCTTCAACAACATATTGGCCGTCAACCAGAGTTGGCCGACATTGGGATAAACCGCCTGAGTGCCTTCCTGATGTATTTTCAACCAGGTTGCGTCGGCATCTTCGCTTGCATTAGGGCAAAACAAATAAAGAATCGGAGTGCCGCGCTTATCTTTAGCATTCAATTCCCTGAGCCTGTTGCCTTGTTCATCGCGAATATGTCGGCAAAGACGCCCCGCCCGCTGAATGATGAGGTCCATCGGAGCAAGATCGGTAATCAGTACATCAAAATCCAGGTCCAGTGATTGCTCAACCACCTGTGTGGCTATCAGCACTTGGCCTTTCCGATCTTCATGATTCGACTCGTCGCCAAATCGTTTCAATGTTTCTGTTTCAATCCTTTGCCTATCTATCATGGCAAATCGACTGTGAAACAGGTGCAGATGATCTCTCTCTAACCATTTGCAGTCTGACAAACTCCTATAGCTTGCCCGCGCCGCTTTAACGGTATTATGAATCCAGCAAACACATTGCCCCTTGCTTACTGCTTGTTGTATTTGCTCAATAACCGCCTCTTCCGCTTCCAGATGCTCGATCATTACCGAGCGTTTCACTTCTTCGCGGGTATCGATGTGTTTTTCACTCTCACCCGCTGCCAGTGAATGGGTGGCCAAGGGGTAGGCCTTGCTGGAAATGTTTGGTGTGATAGCGCCAATTCCTCGATGAAAAGCTTCGAATAGTTTTTTACGCATAGTTTGTGGCAACGTGGCCGACAACAGAATCACACTGCCGCCCTGCCTTGCATGTGTTTCTATCAGGGCATCAAGCAATGTTTGCATGTAGCTGTCATAAGCGTGAACCTCATCGACCAGCAACACTTTGCGACCAAGGCCAAGAAGTCGCAGGGATTGGTGTCGTGCAGGCAACACACCTATCAATGCCTGGTCAAGGGTGCCAACGCCTACATCAGCCAACAACGCTTTTTTCCGATTATCAGCAAGCCATGCATTGCAATAAGCCGTAGCGCTCAACTCCTGTTCCTGTTCATCATGGCCTTCTGTGTAAATAAGATCTGCTGCCTGATTCTCCGGGAGAATTACGGATTCACGAAACGCATCAGACAGTTCCCTCGCTCCATGAGCCAATATCAAAGAAGGCAAATCGCTGCTTTCATAAAACCGGCGATATACTTTACCTAACCTTTGATACATGGCATTGGAGGTAGCCATAGTTGGCAATGCCACATACAAACCATCCGCTAATCCTACACTTAACAAACGGTGTGTCAGAATCAGAGCAGCTTCTGTTTTGCCGGCACCGGTGACATCTTCGAGAATAAACAGTTGTGGTTCATCATTAAACGGTTCATTGATTGCGTATTCCTGTAATGGGGTCGGTTGTTTGATAAACGGGAAAAGGTTGCTTAGACCTTGAAACTGGCTCGCTTTCGGCTTTGCAGGCATGGATTGAATCACTTTTTCTGCTGAGGGTAATGCGTGTTTATGCCAGTAAACAGTCAACTCCTCCGGTTCGTTGCAGTACTTGAAATACTCCCGGTTTGATCCCAGCCAATCCGCCAGAACGGCAATTCCGGCCAGTTGCCAAGAGACGGTTTTCAGGCGTTGGTTCAGACCGTTGTCGCACAGGGAGGCATATTCAAACACGGAGAGAAACAAACTGTACACGTTCTGTACAAAATGACAGGCCGCTTCTTCATCTTCCCGTTCAAAAAAATTTGAAATTCTGCCACCTGATTTTTTTGGCGGCATGCCATGGTGACCTGTAACAATTTCCAGCCAGCGCTCAATTTTGTTCTGCCGTCCACCGGTACATGAAAGCGGTTTTTCAAGTTGAGTAGATAGCTTCTCCCGCCATAATAAGAAACCAAGGGTATCGTGCCGCTCAGTGTACTGCATCCTTGGGTTGGAAGGCACAAGGTTTTTCGATTCATGGGATATGATACCCTGAAAGGCTGTGGCGAACTTGCCAAGATCATGTAGGCCCAAGCAGAAACAGAACCATTTTTGCATCCAGTCGGGGCTAGCCCCAAGGTCCGCTGAGATCTTCTGGCATAAAGGTTTCAGCGGGTCCAATAACCACCAGCCCACCGCTGCCACATCCAAGCAGTGATAGACCAACGGATGCCACTTAGGCTCGCCTTCATATTTGGGGTCTGCCTTTCCCCAGTATTTGAAATAAGTTGGCGTTTTTTCCATTGAACTCATCTTTGATAATCTCGTAAAAAGTCGTCACCCCGGTGAACCCCGGATCGGGGTCCGGGGCAGGCTCCGGGGTCCAGAAGGATTTTAACTCCCCGATTTTACTGGATTCCGGCTGGAGTTTATTCCCGCCCAGGGTGCGGGAGCCGGAATGACGGCAAGATGGCATTTTTGACTTCTTACGAGCCCATCATCTTTCAGTCCCTTAATCTCCAATGCCATCTGTCTGGTTTGTTCGGTCAACCAGAGTCGAGGCAATCACAAAGCGCCTGAAATCCCTCCTGAGTTTCCCCCTCACCCAACCCTCTCCCGCAAAGGGCGAGGGCAACTGGAACTCTCCCTCACCCCAGTATTGCGTAGGGAGCAGGCCCGACCTTCTCCCTTCCATAGGCAGACAAGCCACAAGGGGTGAGAGGATTTTATGCATCATATCACCCCACCTGGGACATATAGTGTCCTATGTTCAAAAAAAATCACCTGTCCCTGTAGATTTTCGCCATTTTTTCGATTTCCTTCCCGACCCGTCGCAGCTCCTCGGCAAGCTCCGGTTCGTGGCGGGGGATATCCTCAAGCATGACCTTGAGGATGAGACAGGCCACCGGGTTGAGGTCGCTGGCGAACGCCTCGCAGCCGAGCCTCAACGCCTCCAATGGGATAGAGCCACCTCCTGCAAAGGGGTCCACAACCAACGGCGTTTCATCCGGATGGGCGGCTTTGACCAACTCGCGTCCTGCCTCGATGTATGCCTGGTTAGAAGCCAGATCCCAGTTGGCGAAATCTCCTATGAACCGGAGTAAAGAACGTCGCAAGCCGTCGTCATCCGGTTCGAGTGCCTGGGGCAATGGCGCCAGTGCCTTCCGTGCCCGGATCTTAAACTCATGAGGGCAGTTCTCGTCGCACGGATCAGGAAGGAGCAACCCAAGCAACATAGCCCGGCACGCAGCCAAGGGCCTCCTCGCCCACCACAGATGCAGCGTGGATGGATGCCCGTGCCTTATGGACTTCTCTCTTGCCGCATGCTTTGAAACCACTGCAATAGGGAAGTCGACTTCGGCCAAGCGTTTACATTCTTTAGGAATCATTACTCTTCCTCTGCTAAACGAGCAATAAAACGTCCTCCAGCCACAGGACCGTGCGGGCAGTCTATCAAGAACCGACTGAGAGACCTATTTATTCGCCCTCTGTCCCGCCCAGTGTGGCGTTGAGGTCCGGTTCTACTATCGCTATAAGTCACGAAGAGGTGATGCCTAGCACGAGTCAAGGAAACGTAAAGTAGCCGCCGCTCATCATCGATCTCGTCTCCTTTAGCTCGACCTGGAATATATTGATCCTCAGCTGCAGCGATAATAACAGCTTCAGCGGTAAGCCCTTTTGCCTTATGCATCGTAAGTATATTGACTGCACCAGCATCGATCTCTTGTTCAATATCATCACTCGCTACTTCTATGGCTCGAATAAGTTCTTCCATGGATGTAGCTTCAAATGCTTCAGCGGCACGATCGAACTCCAGCAGGACAGATTCACGTAAGTCACCTTCTTCGATCAAGGATTCAGCGGCCGTCTTGACCGCATCCATGAGTTCATCGTGCGTCTCGTACTCCTCATGAGCGCTTATCAAGAATAACTCCTCGATCCGATTCATTACAAGCCTGATGGCACTGGAAAGCCGGGACCTGTGGTTGGATTGTAGAATGTTTGCATTCTCATGAGCGTCGAGTACGACTTGGGCAAAGCTCGTCCCGCGTTGGCGCGCAAGGTCGTAAAGAGAATTAATTGCACCTGAACCAATGCCATTACACCAGACATGTAAAAGAGTGCGCCAGGCCAAATTGTCCTCTCGCCTGACGGCCAGTCGAATAAAGGATAGAAAAGCTCTCCCGTCTTTGCTATCCAATGGGTTCGCCTTAGCTGTTCGGTCGGACACTGGGATTCCCGATGCTTCGAGACTTTCCCGTATTGGGCCAGAAAAAACGTTATAGCGATCAGATCTAATAAGTATCAAGATGTCATCGGGATTTAGCTCATGTTGCTCGATGAGATGGGTACATAGATTAGCAATGCCTTGAGCCTCCGAGGCTTGGTTTGGGAATCGCAGGAGCGCAACCTCACCTTGTCCCCTGCCAGGTTCCGGACTGATTTCTTTCTCTATTCGTCGAGGGTCTTGTTGTGCAACAAAAAGACCAAGATCAAGTATGCCGCGGTCGCAACGCATGCATATCTCCAGTGATAGCTCTTCCGACCCTCTATAATCACGAGGGAACCTGCGTATGCCTTCTGGGTGGGCCTTGCGAAAACCATATATGCTTTGGTCGTCATCTCCGGCGATGAACAATTCTATACCCCGTGATGCAATCTCATTCACAATGGCCAGGTCGCAGCGGTTGAGATCTTGATATTCGTCGACTAGGAGGTATTCGAGTGGGCCTTCCATCTCAAAGTCTCCACGTTGTTGAAGAGCCTTCTTGAGTTGATATACTAATTCGGCCCGTAGTGTATATCCATATATTTCCCGATGTTCTCTCCACAAACCAAGGAACCGGGGATTGGGAAAACGCCTATTCCAATCATCTTCATCCGCCGTCAAACTTTGCCAGTCGGCAGAAAGCTCATTCAGAAGTGCACGGGCTTCACGGACAAATCTCAAGTTGAGTAGAGACTTAAGGTCTTCCAGGACAATATTGCGCTCTTCCCAATCATCAACGATTCGAATGGGTTGCGGTAATTCCCTGACGCGTTTAGTGTTCCTTAGGAGTTGTCTGAGTGCGTAAGAATGAAGTGTTGAAATGCGAGGACATACGTGTTCTCCCAGTTCACGTTCAACACGTTGCCGAAGTTCACGAGCAGCAGCTCGAGTGAAAGTGATGGCCTGAATACAATCCGTATCCACGCCTCTGACAGCGATAAGGAAACAGATATGCCGTACTAGAGCGAGCGTCTTACCCGTGCCTGGTCCAGCAAGCAATCTCGCGTGTCTACCCACATGTGACGCAGCCGTTCTTTGTTCCGGTAACAGATCGTCATCCCAAGCCATTTTTTGTCACCTCCATGCTCACTATCGTCGCTGCAGAGTATAGTGAATCATTCCTATGATTCGTTTAGTTTCAGGCTTTTCTTCACTCGCAACGCCTCCCGCGAAGTGAGGGCGATCCTTTTTCGATCCTGCAACAGGGCCTGAGTCCGTGCGATCTCAAAAGTCTGTTCATCTTCATCGGCCAGGGCCGTTCAGCACCTGGAGGGCACAGATTCCGCAGACAGAGCCTGCGTCCCGTTTATCGGGTTTATGCCGACTACGCTGTCCCATATTTCCCATAAATGTCCCATCTGTGAAGGGTTTATCATGCTGTGTCCTGTATGTCCTCTTCACGCCCAGTTAATGGTACCTTTGAACTCATGTCCAGTTTATGTCCCGTTTGTTGCGCCACTGGACTCATGTCTCAATTGTCTTTTTCCGCTCCTCTTTCCTCCCATGGATTTTTAACCCTCTCTTGGTCTGATCTGCCTGCCGCGACGGAAATAAGGGAGGCTGTCAGATTTTCCAGACGGTGTCTGGAAAATGTTCTGATAGGCCAGATAGAAGGATCGCATCTGATAGAGATTACTTTTAGCGAAACCGCGGCCATATGCCGATGTAAGGTCTCCAGAGAGTCTTTTGAGCAACTCCTCACCATAGTCGGCTCTTTCCGAACCCTTTTGCTCAAACTCCACAACCCGTCGTCCGATCAGCCAATAAGCCGCCGTCATGGTGATGTTTATCAAATGGGCCGCGGACTTCCTGGCCGCATCGATGATATTGGATATGTCTCCGAGAATCGAATCGTAGTGGATATCCAGCTTGTTGTCCGGCTTGGTCGGCTTTTTCGTCATTGATCCCTCTTTCCGTAGGGCGATTGATCCTCTCGCACCATCATCGGCCTCGTCATGGCGTTTACTTCCAGCCAGTAGTGGGCAACCTTCGTTACCTCGTGCCATGGGAACTGCGCCGGATCTCTTATCGGCTCCTGAAGTGTTGGTTCACTTCCGCAGTTCGTTACCACGTAAAGCCAGTAGCAATCGCGGCGGTCCTCGGCCACACGCCGCTCATTGGGCGTGAAAAAGGGGTCACACTTATTTTACCACTTTTTTCCATTTTTGACTGTAGGCAAGGCAATAAGGGACATAAGATTATAAGTAAAATATTTTAACAACATCTGGTTTTAAATCATGGGGTTTGCTTTTACCTCAATCAAGTCAAAACTCGATTGGGTGTTGTCCGTTACCCGTTATCTGTTAATCGTTTTGTAAAAATGATAATGGAAATAGAAAATACAAAACCCCGTCTTTTTTAAAGCCCGGGGTTTTTATGATTCCTGGTCCATCCGCTCACCTTCTTATGATGAAAATGGATATTTGAATCGAGTTTATATTAGATTGATACGGATTAGAATTTATTATTTTGTCTGATTATTTATTAAAAAATTGCCATGAAAGTCAAGGCTTTTCAAAGATCATGATCTTTGAAGGCTCAAGGCTCGAGGCTAGAGGTTAAAGGCAAAAGATAACATCAACCCATGGTCAGTGCTAGGGTCTCATATTTATACAGGAACGAGGATAAAGTAGAAGGTGAAGGTGATATTCGACCTTTCGCGGAACGGGGATTATTATGAGCCATTTTTGGTCTCATCAGGCCTCATTCAGA
>Ga0180009_10006285_pt1 | contig 12495 bp, 16 predicted proteins | sample OS_PC_MetaG_FD_123537 | JGI IMG/M metagenome (GOLD analysis project Ga0180009, IMG submission 123537) | Groundwater microbial communities from the Aspo Hard Rock Laboratory (HRL) deep subsurface site, Sweden - OS_PC_MetaG | ecosystem: Environmental > Aquatic > Deep subsurface > Groundwater...
TGTTTGCCCAGCCCGTGAGGAAGAAGCGCCACACCGCGAACCTGCTGTGAGGCATTGCGCGGGTCAACGCCCATGCGAAGGTGCAGTTCCACGGTTTCGTCAAATTTGGCGTGCGCCGTTTTTCTCGCAAGTTCCACCGCCTCCTCGGGGGCATACGTTTTCGTCCTTTCGATTACCTGGACTGCTTCGTTGTATTTCTTACCGTGTTTAACCATCTTCCTGTTCCACCTTGATTCCCATACTTCTGGCGGTACCGGCAATGATTTTTTCCGCCTCTTCTATGCTGCTGGCGCTCAGGTCTTTGGCCTTAACCTGGGCGATTTCGCGCAACTGGTCACGGGAAAGGGTGCCCACTTCTTCATGGCCGGTGCTGCCGCTCCCCTTCTCCACACCGAGCGCTTTCTTCAGCAGGTCTGTGGCCGGGGACGTCTTGGTGATGAAGGTGAAGGACCTGTCCTCAAAGACGGTAATCTCCACCGGAACAATGGAACCGGCCTGCGATGATGTGCGGTCGTTGTATTCTTTGCAGAACTGCATGATGTTTATTCCATGCTGACCCAGTGCCGGACCGACCGGCGGTGCCGGATTCGCCTGTCCGGCAGGAATCTGCAACTTGATTATCGCCCTGACCTTCTTCGCCATATTATCTCCTCAAACGATTTAAAGTTTTTCCACCTGTAAAAAGTCGAGTTCTACCGGTGTTTCCTGGCCAAAAAGGGACAGCAGTACCTTGACTTTGCCCTTCTCGGTATTGATTTCATCCACCAGGCCAACAAAATCGATAAACGGGCCATCGGTGACCCTGACGCTCTGCCCGCGGCGGAAGCCAACCTTCACCTTGGGCGCCTTGGCTTCCATCTGCCTCAAAATCTGGCTGACCTCATCCTCCTGGAGTGGCGTTGGCTTGTTGCCGCTCCCCACAAAGCCGGTAACACCGGGCGTATTCCGCACCACACCCCAGCTCTGGTCGGTCATTTTCATCTGCACCAGGACGTAGCCGGGCAGTATTTTCTTAGTCACGGTACGTCTCTGGCCGTTTTTTACCTCAATTTCATCTTCGGTGGGTATCACCACCTGAAGGATTTCGCTGCCAGAGTCCATGAATTTGATGCGCTGCTCAAGGTTCTTCTTTACCCTTTCCTCATACCCCGAGTAGGTATGGATGACGTACCAGCTTGCTCCGTTATCCGACACAAATTACCTCACCGGTTATTTTTTGGCTTATGCATGATGCGGTCCTATCTGCGGTCATTGACGTAAATAAGCGTTCAGCGGCCCACAAGAACATTTTCGACGAGGGCGGAAAAACCGAAGTCTATTGCCCCCAGAACCAGCCCGGCAGCTACCGAGATTATCAGCACCAGAGTTGATAGATAAAGAACCTCACGCCTGGAGAGCCAGACCACTTTCTTCAACTCGGTGATAATCTCGCCGATGAATCTTAACCGTGAACGCTTGGTTGTCGCCGAATGATGTGCCGTCGCAGGCATTTCTACCCCTCCAACATGCCGTACTACTTAACCTCTCGATGAAGTCGCACCGTACGACAACGAGGGCAGTACTTGTTCAATTCCAGTCTCTGAGAGTCATTCCTACGGTTTTTAGTCGTGGTATATGTTCTCTCCTTGCACTCAGTACAGGCGAGATGGATTATACCTCTTGCTTCACTTTTCTTCGCCATAAACCTACTCTATGATTTTGCTGATGGCACCAGACCCTACCGTCCTTCCTCCTTCTCGGATGGCAAAGCGCAGACCTTTCTCCATAGCCACGGGATAGATGAGCTTTAACTTTATGGTGACGTTGTCACCGGGCATAATCATCTCCACTCCCTCCGGGAGTTCGACGGAGCCGGTAACGTCGGTGGTCTGCATGTAGAACTGTGGCTTGTAACCATTGAAGAACGGCGTATGCCGGCCGCCTTCTTCCTTTTTCAGAACGTAGACCTCGGCTTCGGCATACGTATGCGGTTTAATCGAGCCGGGTGCCGCCAGCACCTGACCGCGCTCGATATCTTCTCGCTCAATGCCTCGGAGAAGGATGCCTACCGCATCACCAGCCTCGGCATAGTCCAGCGTCTTGTGGAACATCTCCAGGCTGGTGGCCACCACTTTCTTTGGCTCATGGTGCAGGCCGACGATTTCAACCTCATCTCCGGCTTTAATCTTGCCACGCTCAACCCTGCCGGTGGGCACCGTGCCGCGTCCCTTGATGCTGAAGACGTCTTCCACCGCCATCAGGAACGGCTGGTCCTGGAGTCTGTCTGGCACCGGGATATAGTCATCAACGGCTTCCATCAATTTCAGTATCGGGCCACACCACTGGCATTCACTCTTGCCGCAGCCGCACTCCAGCGCTTTCAGGGCGCTGACGCGTACCACCGGTACTTTGTCTCCCGGGAACTCGTAGTTGCTGAGCAGCTCCCTTACCTCCATCTCCACCAGCTCCAGCAGTTCCTCATCCTCCATGGCGTCTACTTTATTTAAGGCCACCACGATTCGTGGCACCATCACCTGACGCGCCAGGAGAACATGCTCTCTTGTCTGCGGCATCGGGCCGTCGGGAGCACTGACTACCAGAATGGCACCATCCATCTGGGCGGCACCGGTTATCATGTTCTTGATGTAGTCGGCATGACCCGGGCAGTCGATGTGGGCGTAATGCCGCTTATCCGTCTCATATTCAATATGGGCGATGGCAATGGTCAGACCGCGCGCCTTTTCCTCAGGAGCATTGTCAATCGAATCAAAGGCACGGAACTGGGTGGCGCCGTAGGCCTTGCCCAATACCAGCGTGATCGCTGAGGTCAGCGTTGTTTTACCGTGGTCAACATGACCGATGGTCCCCACGTTTACATGTGGCTTGGTTCTTTCGAATTTCTGTTTTGCCATTTCAACCTCCGTTTTCTACCGAGCCCACAACCAGATTCGAACTGGTGACCCCGTTCTTACCAAGAACGTGCTCTACCGACTGAGCTATGTGGGCATAATTACGTAGCTAATTTTAGGGTATTGAAAATGAAAAGTCAACAACCGACCCGTTCTCACCGTGAGGGCGGATGCCGCTTCCCAAATACAGTTTCTATGGTGGAGGGGACAGGATTCGAACCTGTGTAGCCCTTAGGGCGGCAGTTTTACAGACTGCTCCGATTAACCACTCCGGCACCCCTCCACAACCTCGATTCCCGGAGCCTGAGGGGGGATTCGAACCCACGACCTGCTGTTTACAAGACAGCTGCTCTAACCAACTGAGCTACTCAGGCGATGGCCTGGCCGATTTTGAACCAACCAGCTAGCTATTATAAAGAACGGCGAAGGTAAAAGTCAAGCTGCATAGTTTATGTAAAGTTTTATACGTTCAAACAGGGCACGAATTACCTGCCCTTTTCTACCAGGTGCTATAATATCCAGCAAGAAGCCTCAGAGCGGAGAGGAGCATGTTCATGGCTGAAAATCTTTTTATCGTACTTTACCTGGCCGGCATGGTCCTGGGGTCGACCATCAGGGCCTGGTACGGAAGAAAGTTCCGACAGGACAGAAAAGCGATTTATCGGCAGGAAGGCCTGCTTGTTTTATTATTGGCGTCCCTGTGGGGAATCGCCATACTGCTGCCCTTCTTTAACCTGTTCACCGACTGGCTGGATTTCGCCGCGTATCCGCTTCCGGGCTGGGCGGGGTGGCTGGGCGTGGCCATCTTCAGCGTTGCCCTGTGGCTGCTCTGGAGGTCGCATGCCGATTTAGGTCGCAACTGGTCGGTGGCCGCGGAAGTCAGGGAAAGGCAGACGTTGGTCACCAGCGGCGTATTCAAATATATGAGGCATCCAATGTACTCGGCACACTGGCTGTGGGGAATCGCCCAGGCGCTGCTGGTACACAACTGGATTTCCGGCCTGGCCAGCCTCGTTATTTTCATTTCTGTGTATCTGCTGCGTGTTCCGCGCGAGGAACGGGTAATGCTCAACGAGTTCGGGGACGAGTATCGTAAGTATATGAAAAGAACCGGACGGGTTCTGCCACGCCTGTGGGAATAACCTGCCTGTAGTTACAACTTAAAACAGGAGGTATCGTTCTCTTCTGCGGATAATGAAGCCGGCAATCAGCCCCACAACGAGCCCGCCGAGGTGTGCCTGCCAGGCGACGGATGGCAAAAAGGAGAGAATGACGAACCCGCCGAGCACGGCCACGAAGAGGGGCATCGGAATAGGGATGGGGAAAATGATTACTGGCAGCCGTGGCTGCATCATCACAAGCGCTCCCGCCAGAGCGAAGACAGCCCCCGAGGCGCCTAGGGCTACCGAGTACGGTGCTAATCCCGATAGGAGCAATAGAAAAATATTGGCAATGATACCACCAACGAAATAGACTATCAAAAAGCGCCTTTCGCCAACTAGGCGATTGAAATATGTACCGAAGAAGTAAAGAGTTATCATATTACCAAATATGTGCCAGAACCTGGTATGCAGAAATATACTTGTTAGTATTGTCCAAGGCTGTGTCCAAAACTGTGCTGGCATTGGTAGCGCTAGACTCAGAAATATCTTCTGAGCAATTAGCGGCGATATTATAACTAATATAAAGACAATCACATAGACAAATAAGTTGGCGATTATAATTATCAATACGGGACTGAGCCCATCAGTTTGGTAACCGAACCTAACTCTCATGTATTAAGCAATTTCCTTTAGGGAAGTTATATATTTCATATTACCGTATTTAACGTCCCTAAACAACGACGGACGTGAAATGCTAAAATAACATCGGGCCTGTTTAAAAGGGATACTCCGTCCCTACACATGATTAGTTTATCTTTTGATTTATGGTGAGGTATGAGTGAATATATCATTGAAGTAGAGAGTCTGGTTAAAAAGTTCGGCGACCTGGTGGCGGTTAACGACATCAGCTTCAACGTGACGTCGGGGGGAATCTTCGGTTTTCTGGGCCCTAATGGGGCGGGCAAGACCACTACCATCAATATTCTATGCACATTGACCCGGCCGACTTCAGGTCGGGCCTGCATTGCTGGTCTGGACGTGGTGCGCCAGCAGAGCCAGGTACGCCAGATGATAGGCCTTGTCTTTCAGGACCCCAGCCTTGATGAAAGGCTCAGCGGTCTGCAGAACATGCGTTTTCATGCCCTCGTTTACGGTGTACCCACTTCAGTCCGCGAGCAGCGCATCGAGCAGTTGCTTCGCATGGTGGAGCTCTGGGACAAGCGCCACAACAAGGTTCAGACCTTTTCCGGAGGGATGAAACGGCGACTTGAGCTGGCGAGAGGGCTACTGCACCACCCCAGGGTGCTCTTCCTCGATGAGCCGACGCTCGGGCTTGACCCGCAGACGAGGAACCGCATGTGGGAATATATCCTCGAGCTGCAGCGGCAGGAAGGGACGACCGTTTTCCTCACCACACACTACATGGATGAAGCGGATAAAGCCGACCGCATTGCCGTTATCGACTATGGAAAGCTCATCGCCATGGACACGCCAGCAAAGCTGAAAAAAATGGTGGGCAAGGACATTGTGTCGCTGAAGACCAATGATAATGATAAGGCAGCGGAGGAAATCAGGCTGCGCTATCAGATTGAAGCCAGACATGATGGCGATGGACTTTGCTTTGAGGTCGCCAACGGTGAAGAATTTCTTCCCGTTTTACTGCGTGAATTCAACATCCGTATAATCGGCGTGAGCATGCGCCGCCCGAGCCTCGATGACGTGTTCCTCAAGCTCACAGGACATGAGATACGGGAGGAAGATGTCAGCGATACATTCAAGACAATGGTTCGCCAGCATGGCCGCCGTTTGCGGCGCTAGGAGGATAACATGAATCAATTGCGTGGTATCTATATTATCTGGTATCGTGATATATTGCGCTTCTGGCACGACAAGATGCGTTTGATAGGGTCACTTACCTTTCCGCTCCTGTTCCTCTTCGTCTTCGGCAACGGGCTCAGCGCCAGAATGGGCGTCCTGGGCGGGGGCTTCGATTTCACCCAGTTTATCTATCCCGGCATCATTGGCATGACGGTGCTGATGACTTCTTTCATGTCCGGGATTTCCGTGGTCTGGGACCGTGAGTTTGGCTTCCTCAAGGAAGTGCTGGTGGCACCGATAAGTCGTGCCGCCGTTGCTATCGGTAAGACATTGGGGTCCGCCACCATTGCCTCGTTTCAGGGAGTGCTGATACTCGCGTTTGCCCCACTCATCGGCGTTTCCCTTTCCATCGGGACGGTGCTGGCGCTCCTGCCGCTCATGTTCCTGCTGGCCACCGCTTTGGGCTCATTCGGCGTCCTGCTGGCCACCCGAATCCGTTCCATGGAGGCATTTCAGGCCACGATGCAGATGCTGATGTTCCCCATGGTATTTCTTTCCGGGGCGTTCTTCCCGTTGCAGGACCTGCCGCAATGGATGAACGTGCTGGTGAAGGTCAACCCGGCCACCTACGGCATTGCTCCCATCCGCCAGGTGGTGCTCGGCTCGGCCCCGGACGCAACCTACGGTATCAGCCTTTTCGGGCACACGCTGACGCTCTGGAATGAAGTCGCCATTCTGGCTGCCTTCGGGGCGGCGATGATTCTACTGGCCATATGGTCGTTCGGCAATCAGGAGTAATCAGCTTGACTTTGTTTGCCTGAATAACGATAATGAAGGTGGCCTTTCCGGTCGTTCCCCGATAGCTCAATGGTAGAGCGGGCGGCTGTTAACCGCTAGGTTCTAGGTTCGAGTCCTAGTCGGGGAGCCATCGATCCCACTAGCCCCACGCCTTGAAACGGAACTCGCCGGAATCCAAAAGGGGGCCACACGCCTCATCAACTAAGCACATGAGTATTTCCTAATTCGAAAGAGTGCCACGCTGAGAATCTAGGTTAATCGCGTTAGATTGCGGTGTCAGGATAAGTAGATAATGGAGATGCCGCCGACAATCATGGCTGTGGCTATAAATCTAAAGACTAACATTGTCTTGCTGGTAGTTGACTTTACCAGAAAATGGGGTAAGGAGTAGTTGAGAATAAGTGCATATATCGTAACAAAAATGGGGCGACTGCTGATAATAGTGGAGACCAGTGAGACAGGTCCTCTCGACAGTGCCCAGAATGACCCGGTTAGCGCTATTGGCGTTAAAGTCTCATTAAACGCCATCAATCCAAGCGAACGGTTCCTGTGATTCATATCCCTCAGCTGCCGTATGACGTGAGGCCGCATGGAGAAGACGAAGAATATACCGAAGATACAGAACGCATTGACAGAGAACATATTCCAGAAAGAGAAGTAGGCAAGGGCATACTTGCTGGTGATGTCCGCCATAGCTAATAACAGACTGGAACCAACCAGAGCCAAGAATGGCTTACCCGGCCATACAGCATTGCCGAACGGGTTCTGTTTAAATGATACGATGACGGCTCCCGCAACAACAATAACTATCGACAGCCACTGTAAAGGGCTGATGGACTCTCCCAGCAACGGCACAGCTATAAGCGCGACAAAGATCGGGTAGGTATAGACCACGGGCACAACCCGCGAAATCTCCTCCTTCTTCAATAAATATATCATGATGGTTGCCCCGGCAATGCGGATTATACTGGAGCCGAATGCCACCGTTAACGGCCACAAGCCGATATTTTCAGGAAATGGAAACAGGTAAAAGAAGAGCGACCCATAAAACAGGTGAATAACGCTGATCGGCAGCAGAAATGCTCTGAGGCCAGGCATACGCTTGGAGATGAGGTGGCTGTCAATCGTAGTAATTATGCCATAGATAGCCGCGCTCAATATGGCGATACTGGCCCAACTCATGGAGTATCAATACTCGCTTCCACGAAAGCAATCACATACCAGCTTACACTATCCAAAAGAAAAGGGGAAACCGTCCCCATGTAACACGCCACTCTATATTAAGTTCATTTCATAGCTTCACCATTGCTATTCCTTTGACATCCTCATATAAGGCGCGGAGCGAGGCTCGCCGGGAGCCAAAGGAGTAGCGTACGCCTCATGTATGGGCCTCCGTACCTTTCCCTACTCGGCGGAGCGCTTTGTAATTCGAGGAAAGATACTTTACACTAAAAAGACTAAATAGAGGAGGGTGTTACGATGGAAACTGAGGAAAAGCAATTGGAGCTTTACAACAGTCTAATGAAGTATAGAGATAAGCGGTCGCAGGTATTGCCAGATGTAGCGGCTGCAGGAAATGCGTTAGGGGAAGCGGTTTATAGTGATGGGGCACTTAATCGTAAGGTTAAGCGCCTAATAGCTATGGCCGTGGCACTTGGTATCGGGTGCATGCCCTGCATAATAGCTCAAACTAAACAGGCAGTTGAAGCTGGAGCCACGAAAGAGGAGGTTCTGGAAGCTGCCTCAGTGCTTCTAGCCATACATGGTACTAGCGGTTATTCTGAATCTTGGAGGGTGGTTAAAGTACTGGAAGAGTTGGGAATGATGTAGATAACCAAGCTATATTGAAGGCGGTTACTATGACCTACCCCCACGAGCCCCACGCCGCGAAACGGGGCTCACCGGGGGCACACATCCTGGCTTATCGTGCAATCACGTTGACTGTACTCTTCCCCCAACACTATAATATAGCTTCGATAGCGATTAAGTTTAGAAAACTAGAGGAGGTGCAGCTATGAAGCTATGGGGTTTTGGAGAGCGATCAGCAGAGCATATATTCATTCGTCTTCTGGGAATAGCCATACTAATTGTCGGTATTGTTACTGGAGCTTTAAATGTAACATTTGGCGGTTTCACCCCTATCCTGTGGTTTTTATTGGCTATTGTTGTATTCATGATCGCGATTTGTACCGAGGTATTAAGAATAGCAGATTTCTTGGAGAGCAAAAAATAGAAGTAGGAAATCTGTATGGTTAGTGAAACGGTACCTGCTGCTGATTAATCACAAAGCTTCTCAGGTCTGGTCTTACCCCACGAGCCCCACGCCGTGGAACTGAGTCTGCAATCACCAGGAAGAAATCATTGCGCCCATCCCCACAATACCAGCACCAACTCGCTATGGGAATATTATTTATGCCACAAAACAGAGAATAAGAAAATCGCCGACGCAATTATGTGATAAAAGTCGCTGATGTTTATCTAAAAAAGAAGCACCATTAAATATGTAGTCGCATTGAGCTAGATTGGAAAAGAGGTGCTATTTTATGAAACCTAAACTGTATATCATAATACCTTTCACAGTGGTCCTTCTTTCTGCATTTACCGCGGGAATTTACTTCGCCATTGATAAAGCGGGATTTATCAGCGACGTCAAAACTGAGGAGCTGCAGACCGTAGAGATTCGGGAATATGAGGGGAAAAATCTGTCCTCGGTCAATGACTTCCGCGAGAACTCCATCAAGGGGCCTCAGTACGTTGATACCGCCACGTACCAGCTTGAAGTCACCGGGCTCGTGGAAAAGCCTCTGAACTTCACCCACGAAGAGGTGATTGACAGCTACAAACACTACGAGAAAATGGTGAGGCTGGACTGCGTAGAGGGGTGGAGCGTCAACATCCTCTGGGAAGGCATGCTGGTGAGGGATATACTGAACGACGCCGGAGTATTGCCGGAGACCAAGAAGGTCATCTTTCACGCCTATGATGAGTACACCACCTCCTTTCCCCTAGACTACATCATGGGCAATGACATCATCATGGCCTACAAAATGAACGGGATTATCATGCCGCCGGAACGGGGCTATCCTTTCCAGCTCGTCTCCGAGAGCAAGTGGGGCTATAAATGGATAAAATGGATAACCAAAATTGAGCTCTCGGATGACGAATACCACCGCGGCTACTGGGAAAGCCGTGGCTACTCCAACCATGCAGACCTGGACGAAAGTTTCTTTGAGTACATGCCTTGAACCTAGTGTCCGTCCACACTCGTTATTAAGTATTCGATGGTTTCCAGCCTACACTTTTGGTCGGTGAAGCTCATTTGCTACATTTGATAGAGGGATGACACCATGAAGGCACCATCCCGGTGATATAGGGATAAACGTATTACTCATTATCGTGGCAGCTTAAGCACGTCTCATTAGTTCGCCCGCTATGATCTTCAGGGATTTTGGGTGCTTCAGCAATTCCGGCTTCGTGGCAGGCTAAACAGGCGGAGCGTCCCTCTATAGTATGCGGGACTGGAGGAGGAGTACTCGGCTCTGGAGGAGCTGGCGATACTTCCTCAGTGGTTTGTGGCTCTGATGGCGGGGGTGGTGGAGGAGAAGGTGCTTCGCCTTTCAAACTGGAAAGATAGGCTGCAATGTCTCTAATTTGTTCTGGAGTAAGAACATCACGGAAGGTTGGCATGGTAGCACCAGGCAGAACTGACTGAGGATCATTGGTAAAGGCCTCTAGAAAACTCATGGTGCGGCGCTCTCCGATTGTTGAAAGTTCAGGACCGAGTGCGCTACCCTTATCGTTTATCATGTGACAACTTAAACAGTGCTCCTCAACTAGCATCGGTGCCTCTGGACTGAAGCTGACCGGTGCTCCTACGGTTTGCAGGTAGGAGGTCAGCGACTCCAATTCTTCATCAGTGAACAGAAGCTTGGGGTGCAGTGTAGTCGGAGTCATGGCATGGGGGTCCCGTAAGTAGGTGGAAAGTGTCTCTCGGTCAAGTTGACTGCCAACGCTAGATAGATCAGGCCCTATGTTACCACCTACTCCACCAATGCTATGACAGTAGGCACAATTTATCTCTTGGTAAATATCTCGCCCAGCCTGCACCAATGGGCTTTCTTCACCAGCTGGTGTGGCTGGGGCTGACATAGCTCCAGCCGCTTCCAAGAGGGCAAATATTATTACTACCAAAACTCCGCTGCCAATGACGCGTTTTCTCTGTATCCAGCCTCTTCCCAGACCACGGTCTATGAAAGGCACCAGAATGAGTATCAATAATGCAATCATAGGTATAACGACTGCCGCCACTGGTTCCAGCCAGCCGGGGAAGAGCTTAAGGAATTGGAAAAAGAACAAAAAATACCACTCCGGTCGGGGATTATAGGTGGTGCTGGTTGGATCGGCGGGAGGTTCGCTTGTAACCGGGAAGAGAATTGCTAGGACAATAATAGCCGTTACCACCAGCAAAGCTATCAAGGCATCACGAGCTAAAGTTTGGGGGAAAAATATTTCACCGCCTTTCTTGCTGGCCTCATAATTCTCTTGGTAACTTTCCCTTTTACTTTTACCTCGAGATAGTGACGGTTTCATCTATGCTCCTACCAACCAATAATAACCAGAGCTACTTTTCCGGTGGGGCTGAAATCCCCTGCTTTATCACCAGAAAGATGTGAGTTACGATGAGCAGAATAATTAGTGGCGGAATAACACCAATATGAAAGGTGTAAAACCGAGTGAGAGTCAGAGCGCCTATACTGCTACCACCAACAAGAACTTTCTGGATCCAAGGTCCTACCACTGGTGCTTGACTGGCAATACCAGTACCTACATTAGTTGCCCAGTAGGCTTTCTGATCCCAGGGAAGGAGATAACCCGTGAAAGAAGCTCCCATAACCAGAATGAGCAGTAAAACACCTACAACCCAGGTCAGCTCTCGGGGGTATTTATAGGCAGCCATGAAAAAGGTACGCAAAAGATGCAAACCAATCAGAACTACCATGGCACCGGCTGACCAGGAATGTATGCTGCGAATAAAACCCCCGAAGGGCACCTCATGGGTAATATATTGTACGCTTTCATAGGCATGGTCTGGTGATGGGGAATAGTTCATCATTAAAAAAAGCCCGGTGAATGAAAGTAGAAGAAAAGTAACTAGGGTGGCACTACCCAGTGTATACCACCAGCCAACGCCCCGGGACACTTTCCGGTAAAGAAACCAATTAATGTTCTTCCTTATCTCTAGCCTTTCTTCAAACCATCCGCTTATGTTTGCCATGGTTACTGCTTCCTTTCCTTTGTAATCTGGCCACTTGCCAGGATATTCCCCCCTTCGATTGTGATTTCTAACCTGTCCAATGGGCGGGGTGGAGGTCCCTGGAGGACATTACCTTCAATATCAAACTCCCCATCATGACAAGGACATTTAAATATCTGTTTATCTTCATCCCAATAATAAGGACAATTCAGATGAGTACAGCGAGGGTCAAAAACAATGAATTCCTCCTTATCTCTATTGACTATCCAGGCTCCTTTACTCCGTGTGGTGATATACCAGCCGTCACGCATTCTCTGCTCATAAGTTACGAATGTGGGTTGACCTGCTGGTATATCAGTGGTGCGAGCAATAGACGTAAGTAAGGGGGTACTCTTTTTCCAAATCGGCGAAAGAAAGTAGCCTATTAATGGAGACGCTACGGCAACTGCGATGGCGCCGCTAATACCCCCGATAAGATAGCTGAGGAATTTTCTTCTGGAAACAGGTTCAGTCCCCGGTTTGGGTTCAGGTTGATTTTTCCACTCGAAACTCACCGTGACTACCTCACTGTTGTCAATCAGCGAAATGGGACACTTTTTGAACCGAACACTTTGGCATAATCAGGCGGCATTAA
>Ga0180009_10006286_pt1 | contig 12495 bp, 9 predicted proteins | sample OS_PC_MetaG_FD_123537 | JGI IMG/M metagenome (GOLD analysis project Ga0180009, IMG submission 123537) | Groundwater microbial communities from the Aspo Hard Rock Laboratory (HRL) deep subsurface site, Sweden - OS_PC_MetaG | ecosystem: Environmental > Aquatic > Deep subsurface > Groundwater...
CAGTCGACGACCACCTTGAAGGACCACAGGTTGTTGGCCTCGTCCGACTCCTCGACGATGTTATAAGGATCGACGGAAACGTAGATGGTGACTTCCGTTTCGCCCTGCGCTCCGGTTCCCGATGTCCCTGTGACGCCGACCTTCTTGAAGAGTTCGTTTTGTTGCCCGAGGGTCAGCGTGCCGGTGCGGGTGGCGCCGATGCTCTCCTGGAAGTCGCGAATGGCCGACCGCGTGTCGCCGCCGAGCACACCATCGACACCTTGCGGGTCGAAGCCGAGTTCAAGCAGGGCGTTTTGCACGGCCCTGACGCTGGCGATCGTGCCGCCGTACGTTGTGCTGTCGTTGACGAAATTGCTGGCCGACGGCGCGGTAAAATTACGCCCGCGTTTGACGATCCCTTCCCCGACGCTGAACGCGATGCCCTGCTGGTCGAAAGGTTCTAGCTTCTGGCGCTCGGGGCGCTTGTCGATCATGTCGATATTCTCGGGCACGTAGACGACGAGCATTGAGCGGGTCAGCCGGTCGGCGACGTTGACGTCGGCCACGTCCGAGCCCTGATTCTTGATGGCGACCCGTCCAGTGACGATTGCCTGTTCCTTGCCGCACCCGCCGGCCTGGAATTGCGAATCCCTGGTATTGATGACGAGATCCGGCAAAGCGGTCGCCGCCGTCGTCGTCGCTGTGAAACTGGCCAGCGCGATGCCTGCCAACCCAACCGTGCGCGTCTTGGTGATCATGGTTCACTCCCACCATTGATAATGTGTCGCGACCGGCAACCAAAGTCAGTCGGCCGGCCAGCCCGCGGCATTTGCGGGACATGCGGACGAGGCTGTGTTGGATTGCCCCCGTCGATACTGCATTCGCAGTATTTACCCCCATGAACGAGAAGACCACTGACTATATGCAGTCGCGGTTAACGAGCCTCCGCAGAATCGAGAAGCCTGAGAACCCTACAATTTACTATTTTGTCTGACGAAACAACCCCTTCGCGCTGGACCCTCGCAGCGTTTACAGATCCGTAGGGGTGCGCAGCACGAATGCCGTAAGACAAACGCCCGCACAATTGCGGGCGTTTGCAGGGTAATCGCGAAGTCAAAGAAATCCATCACCACTAGTGTTCCGACTCTGACATATGGTTCCCTGCCGGGAACCTGAATGTCAGCCCGGAACACTAGGCAACCTTTTGATTGTGTTCTGGATTCACAAACATTTGACGACTTCCACTCGGGAATCAAATGTTTGATCCAGAACACTAGTTGAAGGACAACCTTCTGGAATCTTTTGTGATCGTCAAACGACTCCTTGCCAGAAAACCGCTTCGCTGAATTGCGACGAAGCAATTCCAGGCGGCAACGAAGTTCCCAGCAGCATTATGAGGCGAGCATCTTTATCAGTCCTGAATGAATTCAACACATGGCTTTGCGGTTCGCAAAACCAATCGACGAGAGATGGTTTCCGGAAAAATATTGAATTGGTTCCGAATATGTCGGCATTCGAAAGCATTCGAGTTCTGCTATTCGAATTGCATCCAGTATCGGATTTTTCATGAAATGTAAGTCGCCGATCTGTTGCTGTTTGCGGTAACACGTAAAGGTGCATGCTATCAGCTATTGACGACGGCGTGCCATCATGTCGATCCGCAAATAACTCATCCGCCGATGCAGTCGTCTCCGAAGCTGGAGCTATGTCGCTGTCCAGGATGCCTTTCCGCCGGCGCTGCCCGCGGTTGATCCAGCGGAAACACGGTCGCCCGCCGATAAACGTCACGAAGGCCTTGGCGATTTCCTCGCACTGTGAATATCCCAAATCGTCGAGGCCGTCGCACCCGTCCGGATCCCAATCACCGTCGGTGCTGAGAAAAACCAGAATGATGTAGATTTTGTTGGCTTCGCGGCGCACCCGTGCGCCGACGGTCACGTAGTCGATTGTGGCGAAGTAAGCTGTCCGGAGAATATCGCACCGTGTGTCGCGCACGGCGTTTTCCGCAATGTTCTTTACGGCAAAATTCGCAGATTGAACGTCTTCATCTTCCAGGAATAGGAGTTCGCTTTTCACAGCCGGAGTCTGCGCGATATATACGCGAAATACTGGATCTTCCATTTTGATTTTTCCCGCTCAATGTAGTCCACGCCACGATCCCTCACCGCAGACATGCTGCGGCCAGGACTGCCCCGGCGCGCAGACTTGAGGCAGAAGTGGGCAATTAATGGACACAATTCGATCTGGGACGTCATCGACCGGTGCACGTGACGTCTATGCAACACGGGTTGCGACGGTACCCGCTTCGTCGGCCGCTTCGCCTGCTGGTCGACTCACAACTTGACCGATCCAAGTCGCAGCGCGTTGCCGATGACGGAAACCGAAGACAGGCTCATCGCCGCCGCCGCGATCATTGGCGACAGCAGCAATCCGAACACCGGAAAGAGAACGCCGGCGGCGATCGGCACGCCCAGCGCGTTATAGCCGAAAGCGAATAAAAGGTTCTGGCGGATATTGGCCATCGTTGCCCGTGACAGCCGGCGGGCGCGCACAATACCGCGCAGGTCGCCCTTCACCAGCGTAATGCCGGCCGCTTCTATGGCAACATCCGCGCCTGTCCCCATGGCGATCCCGACGTCCGCCTGCGCGAGCGCTGGCGAATCGTTGACCCCGTCTCCGGCCATCGCGACGTTTGCTCCCGTGGCCTGCAGCTCGCGCACGATGCGGGCTTTATCCTCCGGCAGTACGTCCGCGTGGACGTCGTCGATGTTGAGCTTTTTCGCTAGCGCCATCGCGGTTGCGCGGTTGTCTCCGGTCACCATGATGATTTTCAGGCCCTCGCCGTGCAGGTCGGAAATCGCTTCTGCGGTGGTGTCCTTGATCGGATCGGCAACGGCGATCAGTCCGGCAGGCCTGCTGCCCAACGCCAGGAACATGACGGTCTTGCCTTCCGCGCGCAGCCGGTTCGCCGTTTCGCGCGCTGCGCCAGGTTCGACCCCGAGGTCCGCCATCAAGGCAGCGTTTCCAAGCGCCACGAACTGACCTTCGACGATCCCCTTGACCCCCTTGCCGGTGACGGACTCGAATTCCGAGACGGAAGGTACCGCCAAACCCCGGCCTTCCGCGCCCGAAACGATCGCTTCGGCCAGCGGATGACCGCTGCCCCGCTCCAGGCCGGCAGCAAACCTCAGGAGTTCATCCTCCCGGACATCGCCATCAGCGATGACGTCGGTGATCTGTGGCGCGCCCATGGTCAGCGTGCCGGTCTTGTCGACGATCAACGTATCCACCTCGGCGAACCGCTCCAGCATCTCCGCGTTTTTGATGAGGACGCCGGCCCGCGCGCCGCGACCCGTCGCCACCATGATCGACATCGGTGTGGCGAGGCCAAGAGCGCAAGGGCAGGCGATGATCAGGACGGTAACTGCCGCGATGAACGCATAGGCGAGTGAAGGTGGCGGGCCCCATACCGACCAGACCAGAAAAGCAAACCGCGCGCCACCGACAACGGCCGGGACAAAATACCCCGCCACGCGGTCGACGAGCTTCTGGATCGGAGCGCGGCTGCGCTGGGCCTCGGCCACCATCTGCACGATCTGCGCGAGCGTGGTCTCCGCTCCGACGCGTTTCGCTTCCATGACGAATGATCCCATGCCGTTGAGGGTTCCTCCCGTTACCGCATCGCCCGTCGACTTTTCGACCGGGACCGGTTCCCCGGTCAGCATCGATTCATCGACCGACGAACGTCCCTCGCTCACGGTGCCGTCGACCGGCACGGCATCTCCGGGTCGCACCCTCAGCCTGTCGCCGGCCACGATCTCTTCCAGAGGTACGGTTTCTTCGCTTCCCGACGCATCGATGCGCCGGGCCGTCTTCGGTGAGAGGTCGAGAAGCGCGCGGATCGCTCCGCCTGTTTTCGCCCGCGCCCTCAGCTCCAGGATCTGTCCCACCAGCACCAGCGCAATGATGACGGCGGCGGCCTCGAAATAGACCGCTACCGAGCCGTCCGGCCCGCGAAAGGCGGCAGGAAACACACCCGGCACGATCGTTGCGACGACGCTGTAGAGATAGGCCGCCCCGACGCCGATACCGATCAGCGTCCACATGTTCGGGCTGCGGTTGATCAGTGAATCCTTGCAGCGAACCAAGAACGGCCAGCCCGCATAGACCACGACCGGGGTTGCGAACAGCAACTCGATCCAGTTTGCGGTCTGCTCCCCGATCCAGTCGCGAACCGGCAGCCCCAGGTGCGGCCCCATCGCCAGAATGACCACTGGAACAGCAAACGCCACCGCAACCCAGAACCGGCCGGTGAAGTCCACCAGCTCCGGATTGGGGCCTTCATCGCCGGTGGGAATGCCCATCGGTTCGAGCGCCATGCCGCAGATTGGGCACGTCCCGGGTTCGTCCCGAATGATTTCCGGGTCCATCGGACAGGTGTATTTTGTGCCGGCCGGCATCGGCTCCGGCGCTGGCTGCCCGTCCTTGTACTTGTCCGGATCGGCTTCGAACTTCCTGGCGCAACCCGCTGAGCAGAAATGGAACGTTTCCCCGCCGTGCTTGACAGTCGGCTTGCCTGCCGACAGGTCGACGCTCATCCCGCAGACGGGATCGATGGCGCTGACGCCATGCAGGTCCGCTTTGCCGGGTTCGCCCGAGCCGCCGCAGCAGCGGCTGCTTCCATGATCGTGAGCCATGAGGTCTCATCCTACTATACCCAAGGGGGGTATTCAACTTTGGCTTGACTGATATACCCCTAGAGGGTATGCCGTCAAGATGCATCACGATGGCGATCAGAAGGCGAAATTGCAAAAGCGGCTGGCCCGTGTCGAGGGGCAGGTGCGCGGCATCCAGCGAATGATCGACGAGGATCGCTATTGCATTGATGTGGTGACGCAGATTTCTGCCGTCCGCGCAGCTCTCTTGAAGGTCGAGCAGGAAGTGCTGAAGCAGCACGTCGCCCATTGCGTCGAACACGCGATTGCAACAGGTGACTTGGAGGACCAGCGCCGGAAAGTTGCCGAGCTGTTGGAAATCCTCAGCCGTCCGCAGCGGTAGGACGCCCCCGCCGCGCCCTTTCCTCCGGAAAAGGATTGCATCGCTCCACGCACAGCCTTCATCGCGACTGCCTTCATCGCGCCGGGGGCCGACGCTGTCCGCCTGAGTCCAGCCGGCTCCGGCCCGGCCAAGCTGCCACATTCACCGTCGTCTTTCCCAACACGGCGGGATCCAGGTCGCATGGCAAGGAGACTTCCTGCGACTCTGCTTGCGGCCCGGCTATCTTGCCTGGCTCCAGCCTGAGAGAATTTCAAGAAAACGCATAAACGACAGCGACTTGAGCTGTATCCAGCCATCCTTGAAATGACGGATTTCCCGCCTTCCAGAATGTTTGAGCGACATGAGTCAGTACGGCCCGAGGATCACTGTTCGCGGCTATTCGCCAGCGTCGTCATCGCGGACGAGGCGCACGACCAGATCGATATGCGAAATGCGCATGCCCTTCGGCGGCTCAGGCAGGCCATCAATCGAGATCGAATCGCTCGGAATGTCCATCAGATCGCCGTCTGGCTCGATCAGATAATGGTTATGGTTCGAAGTATTGGTGTCGAAGTAGGTCTTGTTGGAGTCGATCGCCAGCTCGCGCAGCAGGCCCACACTGCGGAACTGGTGTAGGGTGTTGTAGACGGTGGCAAGCGACACATGCTCACCCTCGCGCGTCACTTCGGCATGCAACAGTTCGGCGGTGATATGCCGATCCTCGCCTGCAAACAGCAGGCCTCCCAGCGCCATGCGCTGACGCGTCGGGCGCAAACCGGCGTCACGCAGAAGCTTTTCAATCGTCTCTCGGTCGGAATGCTGCATACGTTCCAGTCTCTTACCTGATCGAACTTCAACCAGACATCTTCGCTCGCAGATCGGCGGAATCAAGGTGCGACATGCCGAAATCCGCTCAAGCCTCCACGCCCGGCGGCCTCAATGGCGACCGCAGGCGGGGCAGAAGGCGTGCACTATAAGGGCTTGCCAGTGAATGTGCAACGCGCACCGGCACCGCGCACGGCTTCCGACCGTTCTCAACGGGCGCACGTGACGTCCGCTCCCACCCTATGAGTCGGGGCCAGTAAGGGACCATATTGCATCATGCCCTTGACGCTTGAACCGTTTACCTTTTGAACGGTTGGCGAGCGGCGCGGGGCCAAACGCCGTAGCGCCGTTGGGTGATCGGCGGTTGGCATTCGGCCGATAATGCGGAAATTCAAGTCGGGGAATCAGGCAAGGTCCATGGCGGAGCGGCAATCGAGCTATTCATACGAAGACCTGCTGTCGTGCGGGCGAGGCGAACTATTTGGGCCGGGCAACGCGCAACTGCCGTTGCCGCCCATGCTGATGTTCGACCGCATCTCGACGATCAGCGAGGACGGCGGTGCGCACGGCAAAGGGCAGGTGGTCGCCGAACTCGCGGTCGCCGGAAATCCCGCCGTGGACTGGTTTTTCAAGTGTCATTTCCAGGGCGATCCGGTCATGCCGGGCTGCCTCGGCCTCGATGCCCTGTGGCAGATGACCGGCTTCTTCCTGGGCTGGATGGGGGCTCCCGGACGGGGGCGGGCGCTCGGCGTCGGCGAGGTCAAATTCACCGGAATGGTGGTGCCGACGGTCCAGAAGGTCGAATACATCGTCGACCTGAAACGTGTGATCCTGCGTAAACTGAAGCTTGCCATCGCCGATGGAACACTCAAAGCTGACGGACAGGTGATCTATACGGCAACCGACCTCAGGGTCGGCCTGTTCGGCGCCGATGAAGCCTGATCGCGCCTCCTAAATCAGGGCGCAAAGCGGGAAAAGGCCGTACCGGTCAGCAAAACGACGGCTGGCACTTGGCCGCCAAGGTGGTAAAACCCCTAATCGCATGGCCGTGCTTGAAGGCCACTCTACCCGGCGGGCAATGTTAGCGGCGGGGCCGCGACAGGAAGGGACATTTTTGATGAGACGCGTGGTCGTCACCGGCATGGGCATCGTGTCCTCCATCGGCAACACTACCGAGGAGGTGGTCGCCTCGCTGCGGGAGGGCAAATCGGGGATAGGGTTTGCCGAAACCTACGCCGAGATGGGGTTTCGCTGCCATGTCCACGGCGACCCGAAGCTCGACTGGGGCGAACTGGCGCCGCGCAAGCCGAAGCGCTTCATGGAAGCTGGCGTCGCTTGGAACTACATCGCCATGGACCAGGCCATCAAGAACGCCGGCCTCGAGCGCGACGATGTCGTCAACGAACGGACCGGCATCATCGTCGGTGCAGGCGGCCCATCGACCCACGCGATCGTCAACGCCGCTGAAATCGCCCGCACCAAGGGGCCGAAGAAGATCGGTCCCTTCGACGTGCCGAAGGCGATGTGTTCTGGCCCCTCAGCGGTCCTGGCGACGACCTTCGAGATCAAGGGCGTCAATTATTCGATCTCGTCGGCCTGCTCGACTTCGGCGCACTGCATCGGCAATGCCGCCGAACTGATCGGCTGGGGCAAGCAGGACATCATTTTCGCCGGCGGCTGCGAAGAACTGGACTGGACGCTGTCGGTGCTGTTCGACGCCATGGGCGCGATGTCCTCGAAGTACAACGAAACCCCGCAGCGCGCGAGCCGCGCCTTCGACAAGAACCGCGACGGCTTCGTGATCGCCGGCGGCGCCGGGGTCGTTGTGCTGGAAGAACTCGAACACGCCCTCGCACGCGGCGCCAGGATTTATGGCGAGATCGTCGGCTACGGCGCAACCTCGGACGGCTTCGACATGGTCGCCCCCTCCGGCGAAGGGGCGTTGCGCTGCATGAAGGTCGCCATGAAAGGGCTCGACGGCAACGGTATCGGCGGCAGGATCGACTACATCAACCCGCACGCCACCGCGACGCCGATCGGTGATCAGCGCGAGATGGAGGCCGTGCGCGAATTGTTCGCCAATGACGTGCCCTACATCTCGGCAACGAAATCGCTGACCGGGCACTCTCTGGGCGCCATCGGCGTGCAGGAGACGATTTTCTCGCTGCTGATGATGAACAACGACTTCATCTGCGCAAGCGCCAATATCGAGGAACTGGACCCGGAATTCGAGGGCCTGCCGATCGTTCGCGAGCGCATGGACGGGGTCAAGCTTAACTGTGTCATGTCGAACAGCTTCGGTTTTGGCGGAACCAATGCCACCCTCATTTTCCGCAGATACGATGGTTAACGGCGCGATCAGACTGGTTCCCGACGTGACTGCGAGGTCAGCCGGGTGCCGGTAGCGTGCCGCCGGCTGAACTGAGTTCCGCAGACTGCTTTGACAACTTTCGAACCCTGTACCCGAGTGAGGAAACTTCATGGCCGAGACTGACATTGCAACTCCTGGCCCGTTGATGGCTGGCAAGCGCGGGCTTGTGATGGGTGTGGCGAACGACCGTTCGATCGCCTGGGGTATCGCGCGCGTGCTCGCCGGGCAGGGCGCTGAACTCGCCTTCTCCTATCAGGGCGATGCGTTCGGCCGCCGGGCGATCCCGCTTGCCCAATCGGTGGGATCCAAGATCATCGTGCCGTGCGACGTCAGCGATATCGCAAGCGTCGACAACGTGTTCGCGGAGATCGAGAAGACCTGGGGCGGTCTTGATTTTGTCGTGCATGCGCTGGCCTTCTCCGACCGCCGCGAACTGGCCGGACGCTACGCGGATACCTCGCGAGAGAATTTCACCAATACCATGGTGATCTCATGCTTCTCGTTCACCGAGGTTGCCAATCGCGCCGCCAAGCTGATGCCGAACGGCGGTTCGCTGGTGACGCTCACCTATTTGGGGGCGGAGCGCTGGGTGCCATCCTACAACGTCATGGGCATCGCCAAGGCCGCGCTTGAAGCAAGTGTCAGGTATCTGGCTTCCGACTTCGGGCCGAAGGGAATCCGGGTCAACGCCATCTCGGCGGGTCCGATGCGTACGCTCGCCGGAGCCGGGGTTTCGGACGCCCGCGTCATCTTCAACTTTCAGCGCGACCACTCGCCCCTGCGGCGGACGCCGACGCTCGATGAAGTCGGCGGTTCGGCGCTCTATCTCCTGTCGGACATGGGCAGCGGCGTCACCGGCGACATTCATTATGTCGACTGCGGCTACTCGACGGTTGCCATGCCGACGCTCGATGCGCTGAAGAAGATCGAGGAAGTCGGCGAAGGCTCCTGAACCGAAGCGTGCCAGGCGGGAAACCACTTCCGGCCGGCTCGCAGGAAAAGTGCACTCATGCGGCCTTGACGCGGCCACGAACCCAGAGCACACAACGCGCCATGATCGGTGTCTTCGACTCGGGGCTCGGCGGCCTGACCGTGTTGCGAAAGCTGGCGGAACGGTTTCCCGATATTTCATTCTGCTATCTCGGCGACCACGCCAACGTGCCCTACGGCAACCGCCCGTCGGACATGATCGTGGAGCTTACCCGCCGTGGCGTCGAGGCGCTCTTCTTGCGCGGCGCACGCTTGGCGCTGCTGGGCTGCAATACGGCTACCGCAGTCGCCGCCCGGCGCCTGCAGCAGAACTGGCTGCCTGGGGCCGGCTGGGCAGGTCACAACGTCGTCGGCATCGTCGCTCCGACGGTCGAAGCTGCCACCCAAACACCCTGGGCGGTGACGACCCCGCAGTATCCGCAGAAATTCAACTCCGACCTCGTCGCGGTTTTCGGGACGACGCGAACGATCACTTCGGGGGTCTATCGCGAGGAAATCCGCAAGCGCTGCCCGAGAGTCGAGGTCATCCAGCAGATCTGCGCGCATCTTGCCGGCGCGATCGAGGATGAGGCCAGCCGCGAAGAGCTCAACGGCCTGGTGCGCGAAGGCGTCTTGGCGCTGATTGAGCAGACGCGCGGAGCGCTTCCGCACCGGGCTATTCTCGGCTGCACGCATTTCCCCTTGGTGGAAGATCTGTTCCGTGCCCACCTGCCGCCTTCGACGCGGATACTCTCGCAGCCCGAGATCGTCGCCGACAGCCTGGAGGATTACCTTTCAAGGCATCCGCACTATCTCGGCGGTTTCCATACGCAGCCGCGCAACCTGACCATGCTGACCACCGGAGACGCTGCCGAAATCAGCGCGCGGGCGGCCGTGTTCTGGCCGGAAGCCCCACCTTTCGAGCACGTGGCGATCGAGGCACGGGTCGTATGATTGGCTTTTCGCGAGCCGCCCCGCAGTCACGCCAAGTCGAGCCTTCGCAACGGTCCAGGAAAGCCGGGGAACCAGGCAGCGCGGACGCGCGCCACCGGGTTGCCAAGTATTGGCCAAAGCGGGCGCCGCAACTAGTGGCCTGTCTCGCCTAAATCGGTGTGCTGGCCGGAACCGCTGACGATTTAGGCGAGACATGAAGGCCACTAGCGAAAACAATGGCTTAGTGTGGCGTCCGTCGCGCCTCAATTGACAACTCCTGTGCGGCACCAACAGGTCAATTAAGGCGCGACGCCACACTAGTGTTCTGGATCAAACATTTGATTCCCGGATGGAGGTCGTCAAATGTTTATGAATCCAGAACACAATCAAAAGGTTGCCTAGTCTTCTGGGTTGAGTGTTCCGGGCTGACATTCAGGTTCCCGGCAGGGAACCATACGTCAGAGTCGGAACACTAGCTGTGGTGCCTCAAGAGGTTGTTCCTGTTCAACCCAAATGGACCCATTCTGCCGAGGCGGTTTTGGGTTGAGCAGGCTCTAAACCACCGCCTCGATCAGAAACGGCCCGCTGTGTTTCAGCGATGCCTTGAATGCGTCGTTGAACTGTTCGGCGGACGTCACCCTGACGCCTTCCACACCCATCCCCTTGGCTAGGCTGACCCAGTCGAGGTCCGGTCGCCCCAGATCCATCATGTCGGTGGCATTGCGCCCCGGCTCCGCGACGCCGAGCGCCGCCAGTTCCTGCCGCAGGATGGCGTAGGCGCGGTTCGCATAGATCACCGTCGTGACGTTGAGTTTCTCGCGCGCCTGGGTCCACAGCCCCTGCAGCGTATACATGCCGCTTCCGTCGGCCTGCAGGCAGACCGTGCGCCGGTCCGGGCAGGCGACTGCCGCCCCCGTCGCCAGCGGAATCCCGATCCCGATCGATCCGCCGGTCAGTTCCAGCCAGTCGTGCGGGGCGGCATGGTTGGTCATTTCGAACAGACTGCGCCCGGATGTCAGCGCCTCGTTGACGACGACCGCCCCTTCCGGCAACAGCGCCGCCACCGATTGCGCGATGGCCTCGGGCGTCAACTCGCCTTCACCTTCCGGGATCGGTCGCCGCGACGGCTTGCGCCGCTCCACCCCGCCAAGCTGGTCAGCCACCGCTTCGAGCGCCGCCACTCCATCCTCGCCATCGCCGGCCAGCACCGCGAACCGGCAGTCGGGCGGCGCCAGCGAGCTTGGCTTGCCGGGATAAGCGAAGAACGCGACCGGCGGCTTGGCGCCGCACAGGATGATGTGTTTGAGCCCCGAAAGCTTTTCCAGCGCCGCGTCGACGTTGTAGGGCACCAGTTCGAGCGCCGGCAGGTGCGGCCCGCGCGTGATGCGCGTGTTGAACATCTGCCCGAACAGCCGCACCGGGGCTGCTGCTGCAATTCTTCCGGCGGCCTTCATGCCGGCTTCGAGCGACGACGAACCGCCGAGCATCAGCGCCGCCGGTTCCCCGGATTTCAGGATAGCGATGACCCGGTCGACGACATCGAAAGGCACGGCGGCAGGCGTCTTGGGCTGAGCGACGGCACGCAGGCTCGCTCCGTCCGACCAGGCGATGTTGGCCGGCACGATGAGCGTTGCGACCTTGCCCGGCGGCGCCGACGCCGCCTCGATGCAGGCGGCCACCTCGTGCCCGATGGTTGCTGTCGAGGTCGCCGTCTGCACCCAGTGCGAGAACGGCCGCACGGCGGCTTCCGCGTCGGCGGCCAGCGGCGGGAAGTAGGCCCGGTGATATGTGGCGTGATCGCCCACGATGTTGACCAGCGGCACGTTTGCCCGCCGCGCGTTGTGCAGGTTGGCAAGCCCGTTGGCGAGGCCCGGCCCGCAGTGCAGCAGGCTGACGGCGGGCTTGCCCGCCATCCGCCCGTAGCCGTCGGCGGCACCCGTCACCACGCCCTCGAACAATCCCAGGATGCACCTCATGCCAGGTGCCCGGTCGAGCGCCGCCACGAGCGCCATCTCCGAAGTTCCGGGGTTGGCGAAACAGACATCCAGCCCCGCCGCCATCAACGTCCTGACGACACAGTCCGCACCGTTCATGCAAAAGCCTCCGCCTCGCGAGTCACCTGAGACGTTGATTTTGGACTATAGGGGGTGAATTGGCGAGGGTGGGTCACCGAAGGGCCGCTCAATTGTCTCACGCGGCTGATCTGCGCCTGCGGCGCAGGCCGCTCCGACAGGGCGGCGCATTATTCGTCAACACCGCGCAAGCTGGTGTTGAGCAAGTACCGGCTCGCCTTGCTCCCGGGCTCCACATGACTTTAGGCAGTGTGGACCCAAAAAAGCGGGCTCCACACGACTTTAGGCAGTGTGGACCCAAAAAAGCGG
>Ga0180009_10006287_pt1 | contig 12494 bp, 12 predicted proteins | sample OS_PC_MetaG_FD_123537 | JGI IMG/M metagenome (GOLD analysis project Ga0180009, IMG submission 123537) | Groundwater microbial communities from the Aspo Hard Rock Laboratory (HRL) deep subsurface site, Sweden - OS_PC_MetaG | ecosystem: Environmental > Aquatic > Deep subsurface > Groundwater...
CTGAAACAGCAGATAACTTTTGCCTACCCTCCGCTGGCCTGTAATAACCTTGATAACCTCTTTACCGAAAAAAGGCTTGATCTTTGAAAGGTATTGTCCGCGCTCAATATAGGTTTTAATCATAATTAAAACTATACCATATTATGACAAAAGTTTTAAGTATGAAACGGCAAAAATACCCAACCGTTTTTTCATAAAGATCTAAGCCAGGCCCCCGCTATTGCCCGTCGTATTTTATAAGATACCGTATACCTGGCAGCGGAACGCAAAATGCACAATTCAGGCAAGCAGGTTCTTCGCCGGCGGAACACCAGTCACCTTTCACTTGTTCCTTATAAAGGGCTGGACCTGACCGGCGCCCTTTAAACCGGTTCCCCTTTTGTGAACTTGCTTTGCGCCTGGGCCTGTTCGTCAGGCGTTGCCGGAACCTCGTCATACTTGTTAACGCCTTTCGTGCCCGGGATAAAGCCAAGACAGATCATTGAGATCGCAGATCCGAGATATGGAATAAAGTTGACAAAGAAATACCAGCCGGACAATCCTAGATCATGCCAGCGCTTAACCTGTATGGCCGTACCGATCCATAAGGCCGGAAACACCATAACGAAAAAAGGAACGCCTGAAGAACCGCGCTGCCAAGGAAGATAAACCGCCAACAGACATACGAACAAGCCGAGCCATACGAGCCAAAACTCCACCCTGTTGATGCGGCCCTGGAACGAGAACAGGATCCTGCTCAGCGGCTTATTAGTCCTGTCCGCGGACTTCTGATCGCGAATTTCCATAACCTTCCTCCCGTATAAGCACTTAAAATACCGGGGTCCAAGACCCCGGCTATTACAGCCCGCAGGCGGCTTTATCGAACCTTATCTCGGAATTTTCTCCGATATTTATCTGCTCGCGGCGGCCTATTATGGCGGCGCTGGGCCCGACCAGCGACTTGCTCAGATTCATGTTCACTATCACGGCGTTCTCGTTGATGATGGAATCGGAAATGATGGAAGACTCCACGGTCGCGCCGTCGCCGATGGAGGCGTAAGGGCCGATCACCGAGCCGCTTACTTTCGCGCTCGGCGAAATATAAACCGGCTCCAGTATCGTGCAGTCCCTGGCGCGGCTGACATGTTTTTTCTTATCCAGGATATAGCGGTTGGTTTCAAGCAGGGTCTCCGGTTTTCCGCAGTCATACCAGCCCTCTATGGTGACGGGCTTGAATTTATGTCCGCCTTGAAGCATCAGCACCAAAGCGTCGGTCAGTTGTATCTCGTCTTTGGTGGTCTTGCCGGACGCCACCAGCCTGTCAAGGCTCTTGTACAACAGCCCGCTGTCCTTAAAGGCGTAAAGGCCCACTATGGCCAGGTTGGACGGAGGGTCCTTCGGCTTTTCCACCATATTGGTTATAAAACCTTTCGCGGTCTCCACCACGCCGAAGCGCCGGGGGTCGGCCACTTCCTTTATCCCGATGGCGTCCTCGCCGGCGCCCAGGAATTTGCGCAGATCCGCCGAGATTATGGTGTCGCCCAGCGTCACCAGCGCGGGCCCTTTGACATGCTTCCTGGTTATCCAGACGGCGTGGCCCAGGCCTTTCGGCTCGTCCTGCGTGATATAGTGGACTTCAAGTTTCGGATATTTCTCCGACACATAGTTTTTTATCTTCTCCCCGAAGCAGCCTATGACCATATATATCTTCTTTATGCCGGCTTCGGAAAGCCCGTCAAGAATGTGGCCGATAATGGGTTTATCGCCCACGGTCAGCAGGACCTTGGGATAAGTGTGCGTATGCGGCCTTAAACGCGTACCCGCGCCGGCGACCGGCACGATCGCTGAAAATTCCATTTTTGCCATAAAACCCCCAAAGTTGAAACTAGCGGACAGTATCCAGAAGTCAGAATTCAGAATAGTTTGTGGACACCTCAAGCAATCGGCTTAACCCGAAAACATCGCCATTCTGACTACTGAATTCCGGCTCCTGACTACTTGAGCAGTTGCAATTTATACCGAATTAAACCACCGGACCGCCTCCTCTTCGCCCAGGCTGAAAGCGCGCAAGCATTTTACGCCGTCGAACTCGAGAAGCTTGAGGCCGAGGTCCTCCGGCGGTTTTATAAGATGGACCTGCGGCTCGGACCTCATGAGGACGCGCGATTCGTGGATTTTCTGGGTGTGCAGGGCAAGCATCCTGCGCGCCTTTGACTCAAAATAGCCGAAAGGGCCGGCGGACGGGAAAACCAGGTCCGAATCCCTGGAATTGCTTATCATGATGATGGTCCGGCAGCCTTCAAATATATTCAGGTTTATCGTGGCTATGCCTATGACGCCGCCGTCCACCAGGTGATAGGTCCGGCCGCGTTCGGTCACCTCCACCGGCGGGAAGATCAAAGGGATGGAACAGCTGGCCACCAGCGCGTCCACAAAAGAAAGATTCTGCCCCCCGGTTTCCCCGTCGAACTTTATGATATACGGGAGCTTCTTCTCCACGGCATGGCTGATGACGTAGAAATTTATGTTCCTCGAGAAGTTGGACCCGGCTTTGGTAAGCCAGCCGTTTAGAACGTTATAGACCGGTCCGTTAGAAAAAAGCGTGCACCTGGCCAGATTATTCTGAAGCAGGGCTCCGATCCTGGAAAAAAAATCCGGTTTGTGCTGCTGGTAGAGATCCAGCGGGATATTGTGGTAGCCGGGGCTGAAGCTTAATATCCTGTCGCGTTTAAGGTTTTTCCAGATATCTTTCAGCTCGGCCATTTTATTGTAACAGTACGCCGCGCCGTTAAGCGCCCCGATGCTGAAACCCGCCACGGCGTCGAATACCAGGCCCATTTCCACAAACCTCGAAAGCACGCCGGACTGCCAGCTGCCCAAAGCGCCGCCGCCGCACAAGAACAGCCCGACGGGTTCCTTAAATTTATTCATTTCCGTTCGCCGTTTTAAATTAATAGAATAGTATATAAAGAATCGCAGGCATTTTAACACAATATGCCTATCCTCAGCCCGAACACGACACAGAGAAAATATTTAACGCACAGTCGGCGCAAACTGTCAAAATGCGACGCGCCGCCATCGCTACAGCGTGATATTCATCAGTTCAGTTAGCTTCTGATAGCAGGTTTTATAGAACTGCTTGCCAGATTGTGAAAAAGCGCCGGGATGGAGGTAATGCACCCGAATTTGACATATCGCTTCCGATATCCTTTTTAAAATAATAGAATATTATTGTGGCATAATTGTTCCGCCGGACCAGGGCAGTTCGGCGGCGAAAAGGATTCTCTCGAATGAAAGGGGCTTTTAACCGCAATTTCCGGGCCGGCGGGTTTTTCTTCAGGAACGCGGCAACGCTGTTTGTTTTTTGGCTGGCCTTGTCGGGCGAGTTAACGGCGCTTTTGCTGCTTTCCGGAACTGCGGCGGCCCTGCTGACGGCGGCCCTGGCCCGGGGAGACCTGGAAAAGCCGACGACTGGCGCAGGTTTTTTTGTCAGGTTCCTCGCCTATCTGCCCTGGCTTTTCCGGCAGATAGCGCTTTCAAACCTGGACGTCGCCTACAGGGTGCTGCACCCGCGCAGGCCGATAGACCCCAAAATCCTGAGGATAAAGAATCCGTGCCGCACAAACCTGGGCTCGGTGATACTGGCCAACTCTATAACCCTCACTCCAGGCACTGTTACCATAGACGCCGACGGAGACGAACTTATAGTGCACGCGATAACGCAAGGAGCCGCGCAGCTTCTTCTGAGCGGGGAGATGCAGGCGCGCGTGCGGCGCATAGAGGGAGGCGCGGATGTTTGAAGCCGCGGCCCTCATGATAGCGCTGGCCGCGGCCCTGGCGCTGCGCAGGGCTATAGCCGGGCCCAGCATATACGACAGAATACTGGCGGTGAACGTGATAGGCACAAAAACCGTCGCCCTCCTGGCGCTCATAGGCTTCATCTACGGCCGCCCCCATTTTCTGGATATAGCGATAACTTACGCGCTTATCAATTTCATAGCCACCATAGCTTTCCTCCATTTCAAGGAAAAAGGGAACCTGCGTATATGACCGCCGACGCCGCCGGACTGCGCCTGCTGGCGACCGCCGCTCTGCTGACCGCGGGCTGCTTCCTGATGCTGGCCGCCTCGATAGGCATACTGCGCTTCCCGGATTTTTACTCCCGCATACACCCCGTCGGCAAATCAGACACCCTGGGAATCACGTTTATACTATTGGGACTTATTGTCCACGAGGGCTTCTCGCCGGTCAGCCTCAAACTCCTGATCATAATAGTGTTCACGCTGATAGCCTCCCCGACGGCCACCCATGCCCTGGCCAAGGCGGCCTTCCTGGCCGGACTCAAGCCCTGGAAAAAGGAAAAAGATGGCGCTTAAGTTTACGCTGCTGTTCCTGCTGGTGGTCTGCGCGGCGGCGGCCGTCAGGATGAAGGATCTGCTCGGCGCGGTAATAATGCTCTGCGCCTACAGCCTGATAATGACGCTGATCTGGACCCTGCTCAACGCCGTGGACGTGGCGCTTACCGAGGCGGCCGTCGGGGCCGGCATAGTGACCGTGCTGCTGATAGCCGCGCTGGGCAGGACCGGCAGCCGCGAGGAAGACCCGCCGCCCTCATCCCTCATCCCTTCCGCCAAACAACCGGCGGACAGGCATCCCTCATCCCTCGCAGTTGTCCGCTGCGCCCTGCCGCTGCTGGCCGTGCTCCTGACCGGCGCCCTGCTGGTTTACGGCACGCTGGACATGCCGGACTACAGCGCCCCCGCCTCGCCGGCCAACCTGCACGTAGCCTCCCGCTACATAACCGACTCGGCGCCGGTCACCGGCATAGTTAATTTTGTCACCGCGATCCTCACGGGCTACAGGGGATTCGACACGTTCGGCGAAACCGTGGTCATATTTGCGGCCGCGGTCGGCGCGTTGCTGATACTCGGCAAAGGCGGGAAAAAATGAGCGGGCGCGGCTGCGGCGGAAATCTTATAATCAAGACGGTGAGCGGCTTCCTGATACCGTTTATACAACTCTTCGCCCTCTATCTTGCAGCCCACGGAGATTTGGGGCCCGGCGGCGGCTTCCAGGGCGGGACTATTTTCGCCGCCAGCCTGATACTTTACGCTATAGTTTTCGGGCTGGACGAAGGCAGGGAGAAAGTTTACGAAAAGGCGGCCGGCGTGATGGCCGCCGCCGGGGTCCTTGTATTCGGCGGAATAGGCCTGCTCTGCATGGCGGCCGGCGGCTCTTTCCTGCAGTATTCCGCCCTGCTGCCCGGCGATGTAAAAACGGCCTATCACCTGGGCATATACGGGGTGGAAATAGGCGTGGGGCTGGCGGTGGCCGGGGCCCTGCTGCTGCTTTTTATGAAAACGGCCGGGAGCCGCGATGATTGAGCTGATAGCGGGCAAATATAACTACTGGATCTACATCTGCCTGATGATGATCGGGTTTTACGCCATCATAGCCAAGGGAAACCTGATAAAGAAAATTATCGGCATAAACATCTTCCAGAGCGCGGTATTCCTTTTCTATATTTCAATCTCCAAAGTCCGCGGCGGCACCGCCCCCATACTCTGGGAGAACGCGGTCCTCTACGACAACCCCCTGCCGCATGTGCTGATACTTACGGCGATAGTGGTTTCGGTCAGCACAACCGCCCTGGCGCTGGCTCTGGTTATACGGATACGGAAAGAATTCGGCGCCATGGAAGAGGACAGGATAGCGAAACTCCGGAGCGACGGGCCATGACGGAGCATTTCCCCGCCCTGCTGGTGATACTGCCGCTGCTGGCCGCGGTGCTCATCCCGTTTTCCCCCGCCGCGGTAAAGCGCTCGGCCTGGCATATAAGCTTCGCTTCGGCCGCGGCCTCGCTGGCGCTGGCCGCGCGGCTGGCCTGGGAAGCCTTCGCGCTCGGAAAAGTCTCCTACTGGTTCGGCGGCTGGGCCCCGCCCTGGGGCATAGAATACTCCATAGACCCGCTAGGGGCGCTGCTGCTGCTGTTGACGGCCTTTGTCACCTGCGCGGCGCTTAGCTATTCCCGCGCGGCGGCGCCGGCCGAGCTGGCGGCGGAGCGCCTTCCGTATTTCTACTCCTGCATGCTGCTTTTCACCTCGGGCCTGACTGGAATTATAATTACCGGAGATATTTTCAATCTCTATGTATTCATAGAGATAGCCTCGCTGGCCGGCTACGCGCTTATCGCCGCCGGGCGCAGGCGGGAAGCGCTGGTAGCGAGCTATAATTACCTGATCCTGGGCACGATAGCCGCCACCTTCATACTGCTGGGCATAGGCTACCTCTACATGGCCGCCGGCACGCTCAACATGGCTGATCTGCGCGAGCGGCTGCCCCAGGTCTACCACACAAAGACGGTCTTGACCGGCTTCGCCTTCTTAGTGGTCGGGCTCAGCATAAAAACGGCGCTGTTTCCGCTGCACATCTGGCTGCCGGACGCCTATACCCACGCTCCCTCGCCGGTAAGCGCGCTGCTGGCGGCCACCGGAACCAAGGTGGGCATATACGCGATGATAAGGGTGATCTTCACCGTTTTCAAACCGGAATTCAATCCTTCCACCGTGCCTATGACCGTCATCCTGGCGGGGCTTGCCTGCGCGGGCATAATTTACGGGGCCCTTGTGGCGCTGGCCCAGACGAACATAAAACGGCTGCTGGCCTACTCCAGCGTGAGCCAGATAGGCTATATAATACTGGGCGCCGCCATCTCCAACCAGACCGCTATGACGGGCAGCCTGCTGCATATCATCAACCACGCGCTCATGAAGGCCAGCCTGTTCATGTGCGCCGGGATAATACTCATGTCCACCGGAGCCGAGAAAACCGGGGATTTAAAAGGACTGGGCAGACGCATGCCGCTGACGATGGCGGCTTTTACCGCGGCGGCCTGCTCGTTGGCCGGTCTGCCGCTTACCGCGGGCTTTATAAGCAAGTGGCATCTCGCCCTCGGGGCCGTGGAAGCGGGGCTGTGGCTGGTAGTGCCCGTGATACTGGCCGGCTCGCTGCTTACCGCCGTCTATTTCTGGAAGATAATTGAACCCGCCTATTTCTCCCCGGCCGGGGAGCGCCGGCCCGTAAGACCGGAGGCGCCGGCCGGGATGCTGGCGCCGGCCGTGCTGCTGGCCGCGCTGGGCGTGGCGCTGGGCCTGGCCGCCCATTTCCCCGCGCTTGGCGCCGGCAGGGCCGCGGCCCTGCTGCTGGGTAATCCATGACCGAGATAATAACCTTCAAGCCGCTTTTCGCCGTGCTGGCTTCGCTGGCCGCCGGGATAATGGTTTCGCTTTCGGGCGGCCGGCCGGCGTTAAGGGAAGCCTGGACCTTCGCCGGAGCCGCGGTTAAATTCGCCGTAATAGCCTCCATGCTCCCCGCCGTGATGACCGGGGCGCAATTGCTGACGCCGGGGCTGACGCTTTTCCCCGGCATGGAACTGCGCTTCCGGGTGGACGCGCTGGGACTTATTTTCGCCGGGATGGCGTCTTTCCTGTGGATACTGACCTCCGTCTATTCCGTGGGCTATGTGAGAAAGCTGGGCGAAGAAAAGCAGACCAGGTTCTTCGCCTGTTTCGCGCTCACGCTCTCGGCCGCCGCCGGGCTGGCATTCGCGGCAAATCTGTTTACGGCTTTCATTTTCTACGAGCTCATCACCCTGGCCACCTGGCCGCTGGTGGCCCACAAGGAAACCAAAGAAGCCCTCTCCGGCGGCAGAATATACCTGGTCTACCTGCTGGGCACCTCCGTAACCTTCATGCTGGCCGCGATACTCATCTCCTATAACGCGGCCGGAACGCTGGACTTCCGGCCCGGCGGCATTTTCGGGGCCATGGGCCCCGGGCACAAGGTTTTACTGGGGGCGGCCTTCGCGCTTTTTATAGCCGGCACGGCAAAGGCCGCCATCATGCCGTTCCACTCCTGGCTGCCGGCGGCCATGGTCGCCCCTACGCCCGTCAGCGCGCTGCTGCACGCGGTGGCGGTCGTCAAAGCCGGAGTCTTCCTTATACTTAAAGTCGTCCTGCACGTCTTCGGGACGGACCTCCTCAGCGAGCTGGGGTTCGGCCCGCCGCTGGCCTGGATCGCGGCCTTTACCATACTGGCCGCCTCGGTGATGGCGCTGCGCCAGGATAATCTCAAGCTGCGCCTGGCCTATTCCACGGTAAGCCAGCTCTCCTACGTGGTACTGGGAGCGGCGCTGCTTTCGCACTCTTCCATAAAGGGGGCGATATTCCATATGGCGGCGCATGCCTTCGCGAAGATAACTCTTTTTTTCTCGGCCGGGGCCATCTACGCCCTTGAGCGCAAGACCAAAGTCAGCGAGCTGGCGGGCATAGGCCGCCGCATGCCGCTCACCATGACGGCCTTCTCCATCTGCGCCCTGTCCATGATAGGAACCCCGCCCCTGGCCGGATTTATAAGCAAATGGTACATAGGGCTGGGCGCGGTGGAGGCGGGACAACCCGTGTTCCTGGCCGTGATAGGCGCCAGCGCCCTGCTCAACGCCGCCTACTTCCTTCCGATAATATACCAGGCGTTCTGGGGCGGCGGCGAAACGGCCGCAGTGGAAAGCCCGGAAAAAGGGCCGCTGGCCATGCTGCTGGTCATACCGCTGCTGCTGACCGCCGGGATAACGCTGGGGCTGTTCTTCTTCCCCGGACTCCTGCTAGAACTCGCGGAGCTGGCAGCGAAAGGATAACCCGAAAAATGTAACTGTTTAGGCGGGCAAAGTCGTTTTATTGAATTGTAAAGCCCGACCGTAAGATATAGAATAAATTAAGAGTGATTGTGAGCTATTTTTGCCAATTTTAGTTAAGTTTCCAAAGGAACCAGGCAAATGCCAAGAATTTTTGACAATATAGACGCTAAACTGGTGGATGCGCTTAATACTACTCTGCAAGTTTCCGAGCGAGCCGATTTCTGCGTCGGCTATTTCAACCTGCGCGGCTGGAAACAGCTTTACGAAAAAATAGATCAATTATCCGGGAAAGACGGCAATTGCTGCCGGCTCCTGGTCGGCATGCAGAAACTGCCGGCGGATGAACTAAGGGAATATTTAAGGATTGGCTCCTCCCCAACCGGCATGGACAATGCCGCCGCCAGCCGCATGAAAAAGCGTCTGGCAGAGGAATTCCGCAAACAGCTCGCCCTCGGCCTCCCTAACGATGTGGATGAAACCGCTTTAAAGCGCCTCGCCGCCCAGATAAAAGAAAAAAAGGTTCTGGTGAAGCTTTTCCTGCCTTACGGCCTGCACGCTAAATTATATCTCCTGTTCCGACAGGACCCGAACAATCCTATAGTCGGCTTTCTTGGGAGCAGCAATTTAACACTGGCCGGTTTATCAAATCAGGGCGAACTCAATATAGACGTCATGGACCGCGACGCCTGCGAAAAACTGACCAAGTGGTTTAATGACCGCTGGAATGACAATTTTTGCGTGGATATTTCCAAAGAGTTAGTTGAGATAATTGAAACAAGCTGGGCAGGCCTGAAGCCTTCCCCATATCACATCTACTTAAAAATCGCTTATCACCTCTCGCGCGAAGCCCGCGAGGGATTAAAAGAATTCAAAATCCCGCGTGACTTCGGCAACACCCTGTTTGAATTCCAGAAAGCCGCTGTCAAAATATCCGCCCATCATCTGAACAAACGTAATGGCGTGCTTATCGGAGACGTGGTCGGTTTGGGAAAAACCCTGATGGCCACGGCCCTTGCCAGGATATTTGAAGACGACTATGATATAGAAACCCTGATAATATGCCCCAAAAATCTTCAAAAAATGTGGGAGCATTACAGAGAGAAGTACCGCCTGCGCGGCAAAGTCATTCCCATATCAATGGCGGCTCAAATGCTCCCCGATATGCGGCGCTACAGGCTTGTTCTTATAGATGAAAGCCACAACCTGCGAAACAGGGAAGGCGTTCGCTATAAGGCTATCCAGGAGTATATCGCCAAAAATGACAGTAAAGCCATTCTTTTGACGGCCACGCCATATAATAAGATTTTTTTGGATATCTCAAATCAGCTCCGCCTTTTTGTGCCGGAGGACTACGACCTGGGTGTACGCCCGGAAAAACTGTTGAAAGACATCGGCGAGACGGAATTTATGCGACAGTACCAATGCCAGGTAAAAACCCTGCCCGCTTTTGAAAAAAGCGCCCATCTTGACGACTGGCGGGAGTTGCTGAGGTTGTTCATGGTCCGCCGCACAAGAAGTTTTATAAAGGATAATTACGCAAAATCCGATGCCGGCAAAAAATATCTGGAGTTTGAGGACAAAAGCCGCTTTTATTTCCCCAACAGAAAGCCTAAAACCCTCAAATTCAGTGTGGACCCCAAGTCAAAAACGGATCAGTATGCCAGGCTGTTCTCTGATTCCGTAGTAAACGCGGTAAATGAGCTGAATCTGCCGCGGTACGGCCTTGGCAATTATATAGCGCCCACTCCACATGAGCCGCCAAAACCATCGGATGAAAAACTATTGAATAACCTGTCGCGCGCGGGCAAACAGCTTAAAGGCTTTTGCAGGATCGGCCTGTTTAAGCGCCTTGAAAGCAGCGGACAAGCCTTCCTGCAATCGGTGGAACGGCATGTTTTGCGCAATTTCATATATCTGTATGCCTTTGAAAATAATTTACCCCTGCCGATAGGCGCGCTGGACGCGGGAGACCTGGACTCGGCCGATGATGAAGACACTGAACAGGCAAACCTGCTGATACCGATAGAGGAAGGCGCCAAAGCAGAGAAAGTTTTCCATGAAGAGGCCGGGAGGATATATAAAGAGTATTCTCTCAAATACCAGAAACGGTTTGACTGGATAAACAGCAGGTATTTTATAAAGGACTTACAAGCCGACATTGAAAATGACAACAAGGCCTTACTCAAAATACTCAAGGACTGCGGCAATTGGGACAGAGCCAAAGATCAGAAGCTTTTAGAATTGATAAAGCTTATAACGGAAAAGCATCCGCGCGAAAAGATTCTTGTTTTCACCCAATTTGCCGATACGGTCCGCTACCTGGAGAAAGCGCTTAAGGCCAATGGACTCACCCGGCTGGAAGGCGTTACCGGCAACTCAACTGACCCGACCGACGCGGCCTGGCGTTTCAGCCCTGTCAGTAATGAAAAGCGGGCGGAAGTATCGCCTAAAGACGAGCTTCGCGTTTTAGTTGCCACAGATGTCTTAAGCGAAGGCCAGAATCTGCAGGACTCCTTTATTGTTGTAAATTATGATCTCCCCTGGGCTATAATCAAGCTCATTCAGCGCGCCGGCCGCGTTGACCGCATAGGCCAGATGGCGGAAAACATTTTCTGCTATTCCTTCATCCCCGCCGAGGGGGTGGAGAAGATAATCAATTTAAGAGACCGTGTCCGCAGACGCCTGCAGGAAAACGGCGAAGTTGTGGGTTCTGATGAAAGATTCTTTGAAGATGACGCCAATAACAGTGCGGTTATAGACCTTTACCATGAAAAATCAGAAATTCTTGAGGGCGATTCCGAAGGCGAGGTTGACCTTGCCTCTTACGCTTATCAGATCTGGAAAAACGCCGTTGAAAAAGACCCCCCGCTTGAAAAAATAATCCCGGCCATGCAGGATGTTGTTTATTCCACAAAACCCCTTGCTTCCAAAGACAGCAAAGAAGGCGTTATAGTTTACGCAAAGACAGGGGATGATAATGACGCCATGGCGTTCGTGGACAAAACCGGCAACAGCATAACAGAATCGCAATACGAAATACTAAAGATTTCCGCGTGCCGTCCGGACACCCCGGCGCTGGACAAAATGCCGGAACATCATGAACTGGTCCGGAAAGCCATTGACAATATTTTAGCCGAAGGCGATAAATCAATAGGCGGCAATCTTGGCCCCAGAAACGGCGCGCGCCGCAAGACATACATAAGGCTTAAAGATTATCTGCCGGAAACAGCCGGTGAGCTTTTCGAGGAATCGCTGCGTAAAGCGCTGGATGATATTTATCAGCATCCCCTCAAGTCCCTCGCGCGCGATATTCTGAACAGGCAGTTAAAGTCCGGCATATCAAATTTTGAATTGTCCCAGATCGTGATGAATCTCCGCGCGGAAGGCAAGCTCTGCGTGCTGGACGAAGAGGAAGCCGCCAGGGAGCCGCAGATAATCTGCTCTTTGGGAATCCGCCCCGAAACAGCTAAGGGTGAAGCCAATGCCTCTTAGCGCCCGCGCCGTCAACAAAGAACAGGTAAAAAAGCACATTGAGGCTTTTGATTTTGAAAAACTTTTTATAACCGAACTGGGCTGGGACCACAACCAGCAGGCCCTTGAAGTCCCCGTGCAGGAAGAAACTTTTAAGCTTACGCCTGTGGCCCAGAAGCGCGGCTTCGCGGTTTATCTCTGTTCCCCTGGCAAAGAGGGCCGCGTTCCAGACTACACAATACGCAGAAAGATAGAAAGCGGCCTTGCCCGTACAGCCCACGAGCATCTCATCATATTTGTGGACGCCTCCAGGTCCTCCCAATTCTGGCAATGGGTAAAGCGTTCCAACGGC
>Ga0180009_10006288_pt1 | contig 12493 bp, 11 predicted proteins | sample OS_PC_MetaG_FD_123537 | JGI IMG/M metagenome (GOLD analysis project Ga0180009, IMG submission 123537) | Groundwater microbial communities from the Aspo Hard Rock Laboratory (HRL) deep subsurface site, Sweden - OS_PC_MetaG | ecosystem: Environmental > Aquatic > Deep subsurface > Groundwater...
GAACCGGGGAGTATGACGGCGGCAAACAGGGACAGGTCCTGCACCTTTTCAATAAAGTAGAGTTTTACTTGATCGAAGTCAGAGAGGGGATCAAAATCGGTAAAATTGGAGATATGCGGCAGCCGGATAACGGCGATGGCGGGCTTGTCGGTTGCGCTGACAGACACCGGTTTCGGATTTTCGATGGCAACCGAGTCTTCGGCTTCGATAACAAAATGCGTGTACCAGGGCAGTACGCCGAACACCCGCTTGTTCGTCCTTTTTTCGATCCATTCCGCGCCGTCCTGAAACAACCGGATGTCTCCTCGAAAACGATTGATAATAAACCCGATGACCCGTTCAATATGGTCCGCCGGCAGGCACGCCAGGGTGCCGATAATCTGGGCAAAGATACCTCCCCGGTGGATATCTCCGACCAGGATGACAGGGGCATCGGCATATGCCGCCATTCGAAAGTTCACGATATCATGGGGCATAAGGTTTACTTCTGCGCATGAACCGGCCCCTTCGATAATCACCAGGTCGTAAGCCTTCCTCAAACGGTCCAGGGCTGCTGCGGATTCTTTAAAAAGCGCTTCCTTTTTTGTGTGATACTCCATGGCGGTACTGTTCGCCACGGCCTTTCCCAGAAGGACGACTTGTGACCCGATATCACTGGTGGGTTTCAATAAAATCGGGTTCATATCCACATGCGGCGGAATCCCGGCCGCCTCTGCCTGAACGATTTGGGCACGGCCCATTTCCAAACCTTCAGGGGTCACCCCCGAATTGTTCGACATGTTTTGGGCCTTAAACGGTGCAACGTGAATCCCTTTCTTTTGAAATATCCGGCACAGGGCAGTGACGATGACGCTTTTCCCCACATCCGAACCGGTCCCCAGGACCGCTATACAGGGAGCTGAGCCATTATTTTTCAATTCCGACCCTCGCTTTGACCCCTTCAAAATAGTAATGTTTCACCGCTTTCATCTCGGTCACCAGGTCCGCCTTTTCAATGACTCGGGGATCCGCACCCCTTCCGGTCAGCACCAGTTCGATTTCCTCCGGTTTGCGATTCAGCAATTCCAGCAGATCCTCGACACTGAAAAGACCGCATGTTACTGCTACGTTTGCTTCCTCGAAAATAATGAGATCATACTCGCCGGAGGACATGACCTCACTCATCCGGTGGAGTCCTCTTTGAGCAGCGGAAATATCTTCAGGCGACGGTTTTCCTTTGTAAAACCGTCCGAGGCCGAACTGTTCGACCGTGATACAATCTGAAAACCGTTTAAGTGATTTAATCTCACTGTAATCACCCATCTTGATGAATTGACCGATAAACACTTTCAATCCTGCTCCGGCCGCCCTGATGGAAAGCCCCAGGGCTGCCGTGGTTTTTCCTTTTCCGTCACCGGTATATACCTGAATGTATCCTTTTTTATTTTTTTTCATATAGCGAATACTTATCTGCATATCCTCTTGGGGTTGACATGAAATCGAGATATCGGAACGATTTGCTGCTGCCGATAAAGACCGTTGTCTGCATATTTGCAGGTACTTGGTGCAATTTTTCCAGTGATACGATAAGAACTTCCTGGTTTTTTCTCATGGCGCTGATGACAACACCTGTCGGTGTATGTTTGTCCCTGTGCTTTAGAATAATCTTCTGGGCTTTTTCAAGCTGCCGGCGTCGCCTCTTGCTTTTGGGGTTGTAAAGAACAATGACGAAGTCGGCTCGTGCAGCTGCATCCAGACGCTTTTCGATGATCTCCCACGGGGTGAGCAGATCACTCAGGCTGATGACCGCAAAATCGTGAGTCAGCGGGGCGCCGAGCAGAGAAGCGCCGGCGCAGAGCGCCGGAATCCCCGGAACCACTTCCAGTCTCAGCGTATGGTCCTGAACCTTATTTTCCACCGACTGAAACGGCGGCTTGATGGAGATTCCGTTTGCCTGACACATTTCTAACACCAGGCCGGCCATTGCATAGATTCCGGGATCACCGCTTGAAACAATAGCGCACGGTTTGCCGGATAAAGCAATATCGAGGGCTGCTTGAACCCGTTCCACTTCCTTGGTCATCGGAGTACTGATGATGTTCTTTCCTCCGATGAGAGGGCCGATCAAATCGATATACGTCGTGTATCCCACAACCGAATCGACGGATTTCAGCACTTCTGCGGCCCGGTGAGTCAGATGATCAATACTGCCCGGTCCGATACCTACGATATATAAGGCTTTCTGGCGATGGCCACCGTTACATTCTTTGTCGAATGTTTGGGAACGATCAGTGTTCCCTTTCCGGCAGCCAGTATTGCTGCTGCTTCGCATACGCTCTTTGCTCCAACATGTTTTTCCACAATAGAAGACGGGGTTTCGATTTCTTCAACCCGATTCAACTGATCCCGGTCAAAAAACTCCAAAGGCAGCTCGAGATGGGCGGCAAGCTCCAGCAATCCGGATTCGTCGGACTTGACGTTGATGCTCGCGAGGCAATCCAGGCTGCGCAATGACAGATCATGTGCCTGAAGCGTGTCAAAAAGTAACGTCCGGATCTCTTCCATGGGTGTATTGCGGTTGCACCCGATTCCTGCAACCAGTGATTTGGGCCTGAGGATCAGCACATTATCCGGAAGGGCAACGATTTTATCATCCACATATACACCGGCGACATCCTGAAACCGATCGTAAAGATCGGATTTCGAGTTCGAATCAAACGGTTCCGAATCATTCGACAGCAATGAACCGGGAATCCGGTCCTTAACCAGCCGGCCCGGATCGTGGCAGAACACGCCGCTTTGGGTAAGAAAGGCCATGTTCACGATTTTGATGGCCTCCGGGTTTTCAATCAGGAGGCCGCCCTCCTTGGCAAGCACATCGATGGCCGGCACGCCGTTCAAATCCGTTGCTGTGGTGATGACGGGCTGTGCCCCGATGATTTCGGCAATTTTGCCGGCCAATCGATTGGCTCCCCCCATGTGACCCGACAACAGGCTGATGGCCCACTGCCCTAATTCATCAAGAACCACCACAGCGGGATCCCGGGTCTTGTGACGAATATGTGGAACAAGCAGCCTAACGACAATGCCTGTTGCCATGATAAAGATATGGTGTTGATACAAATGAAACCGATGAGCTAATTCTTTTGCCAAATCGCTGAACGATACCATTCGATCGGAATCAGAGACTTGAAGTTTTTCGGAAAGATAGATATCCGTATCAGATACTTTGGAAGCGATTTTTTCAGCGAGTTTAGCGCCGTTGGGGGTAATGGCCCAAACGGCGATTGATGTTTTGTATGTGTTCACAGGTTCAGGGTTCACCGCTCAGAGTTACCCTTTCTGAATTCGTGGCTGAATTTCTTATCATAGAGTTTGGATTTGGATTTTAGTCCCTTCTTCCGGGTCTCCAGTGCCTTGCTGACGATAATAATCGCCTGATGCGTAATATTCTCCTCACGGACACGTGCTGCCAGATCCTTTATTCGCGTGGCAATGATTTTTTCCTCGGGCTGGCTCGCCCGGTATGCCACAGCACATGGGGCATCTTCGCCATAAGCTGTTTTTAAAACCGCCGCCACTTTATCGATCTGCTTAATACTCAAATAGATAACCATGGACGCCTGGTGGCTTGCAAGTGATGCCAGGGATTCGGCTTCCGGAACCGGTGTTCGCCCGGCGATTCGGGTAATAATCAGCGTCTGAGTGATTTCCGGAAGTGTGTATTCCAGTTTCATGGAAGCGGCTGCGGCAAAGGCGGCTGTAACCCCGGGAACGACTTGATAGGGGATCGATCGTTCATCCAGTTCCAGCATCTGCTCAAAGATCGCTCCATAGAGGCTCGGATCACCGGTATGAAGCCGGACAACCCTTTTGCTTTCATTGAAGGCTTCGACCATCGAATCCACAATTTCCTTTAGATCCATGGAAGCACTGTTGAATTTCTCAGCTTCCGGATTCGCCCATTTCAGCAATGCCTCGGGTACCAGAGATCCGGCATAGATAATCCGATCCGCCTCTTTTACGGCCCTCTGCCCTTTTAAAGTGATCAAATCAGGATCGCCGGGTCCGGCACCGACAAATATGACAGGATATCTCTCCTCGCTCATGGTTTCCCCTTTTGACCGGAAATAATCCAAACCGGATTCTGTGCCTCGAACCGTTTTCCCTTAGGCATTTTCCGGCTCCGATTCACCTGGATTTGTACCATATCGGTTTGCAAACCGATCTCTTCAAACAGTTTTCTGGCTGTTTCAAAATTTTCCAAAACAACGGTATTCACCACCATGCGGCCGTCAGGTTTGAGCGATTCATAAGATATCCGGATTATCTCATGGATGTCTCTGCCCCCTCCCCCGATGAACACGCGATCCGGGGCGGGAAGCTTTTCCAGGCCCCGGGGAAGTACGGATTGATGAATGTGAAGATTTAAGACCCCGAACCGTGAACGATTGATTTCTATCTGCTTGATCCGTTCCGGATCTTTTTCTACGGCATAGATCCGCCCCTTCCTCAAGAATACGGACGCTTCGATGGAAACTGAACCGCTGCCGGCGCCCAAATCCCAAAGAATGTGGTGGGGCAAGAGTTGCAGTTTCGAGAGTGTCACAGCGCGTATTTCCGATTTGGTGATCAGCCCTCTCCGGTGGTCGTATTGTTCATCCGGAGCACCCAGGATAACCGCCGTATCAGCAGGTCCGGTCTCTGAAGGTATGCGTTTTAAAATGAGCACGTTCGGTTCGTTAAAGATATGTTTGGATGCATCGGAAAGAGACAACCATGATACCCGCTCATCAGGATCGCCCATCCGCTCCAGTACACACATCTTAAATTCTTCATATCCCCTTTCGAGCAGTAAATTTGCCACCCATACCGGATTACGAACAGGATCCGTATAAACCGCAATCTTATCTCTGTTTTTCACTGCACACAAAAGATCGGTTTCAGAATCTCTGCCATGCAGGCTGACGACATAAGCATCGTTCCAGGATTCTTTGATCCGTGAAAAGGCGCCGGATATTGCTGATATATTCGGATGGATGACAACATTGTCGGGTCCCAGGAATTTGGCCAGAAGGCTTCCGATACCGTAAAATAGCGGATCTCCGGATGCTATCACCACGATGGCGCTCTCCCCCATTCGGTCCTTTATGAAATCGATGGCACCGGTAATATTTTTCGTGATCTCTTTCTTTTCCGCCGAGGAATCCTTGAAATATTCCAGATGTCGTTTTCCCCCGACCAGAATATCTGCCGACTCGATTATATCCAGATGTGCCTGGGTCAAGTCTCTGGGGGAGAGTCCTATGCCGATTACGTGTACGGGTTTCATGTTATCATTGATTTCTGTTTTAAATCGGACGCTAATATTTAGGAATCGATACTGGATACTGGATACTCGATACTGGATATTTTAAAAGCGGTATGTATCTCTTGATTTGTGTTATCCAATGAGGTCCTTTTTTATATCGCACATCCAACATCAAGTATCGAGTATCAAGTATCAAGAATCAGATAAAAATAATCTGCGTTTATCTGCATCCAACTTTTATGGATTTTCTATGCTATCCTTTTTCCTTTCATCCGAATCGAAGGCCATCTTTCCCTCGTAGTCGAATATGACACTCCTTATATGCATATCCTTTCTTTTTATAAATGATTTAGCGGAATTAATCATCTCTTTCCCCACAAAAGCAATCAATTCCGGGTATCCGCCGTAAATAAAATCAAAGGCATGCCGGGCGGTGTTGGCGTTTAAAATATTTTCTGTCAGCGAAAAATCGTTTACTTCTATGCCTGCCCAATCTGCCAGGCGTGTCAGGGTTAACTTGGATTTTGCAGCATGGGTGCAGGGAATCCCCTGTGCCATTTTCACCGCTTTGCCGAAAAATGCTGCAATGATAATGCTGCTAATTCTCTTCTGCGACGCTTCCCGGAGAGAAAATTCGAAGTAGTCGCCGATTTGAATGAACGATTCTTCCGGCAAATCCGGCCAGACAATTTGTGCATACCGCTCGCTGCGGCGTCCTGTGGTTAAAACAACCCGATCATTGTTCATGGCTTCGGCCACGGACAGGGCGGATTCGATGGTGGCGGTGTACGCTTCATGGGACATCGGTCGAACAATCCCGGTTGTCCCTAAAATAGATATTCCGCCCATGATTCCCAGCCGTTCATTCAGCGTCTTTTTGGTCAGCTCTTCTCCCTTTGGCACATAAACCTCAACACGTACCTGTGCCGATTTTCCGAATTCATTCAACACCGATAGAACCGATCGGGTAATCATTTTTCGGGGTCCCGAATTAATGGCCGGTTCCCCGGGAGAAACTTCAAGACCGGGCTTGGTGACAACCCCCACCCCTTCTCCCCCGGTTATCTCAACTGAATTTGTTCCTCCGTTTTTTTCATGAACGATCACCCGGGCTCCGATTTCGGCGCCATGGGTGATGTCCGGGTCATCTCCCGCATCTTTAATCACCGTGCATCTTGCCGTATTCGGCTGCTCCATCACACAATGCGCAATCGGGATAAGTATCGGATCTCCGGTTAATAGCTCAATTTCGACACGCTCGGGCGCTTTTTCTTCAACAATACATAGAAGCGCTCCTTTGGCTGCGGCAGCCGCGGCGGTTCCGGTGGTGAAACCGGTTCTGAGCTTTTTTTTCATATACGCTTACTCAAGTTAATTAGGACGCAGATTTTCGCGGATATACGCAGATAATATTATCATTTATAGAATTCAAAATCTTTATGATCCGCGTTCATCTGCGTTCATCCGCGTCCAAAAAATGAAACTTATACACTATCAACTTTGACTGGCTGCCATAATCGCCAATGCATTAATGACGCCGGCCGCCACATTGGAGCCGCCCTTACGCCCGATATTCGAAATATAAGGGATATCGATCTTTACGAGTTCCTCTTTTGATTCAGCAGCATTAACAAAACCGACGGGCAGTCCGACAATCAGCGCCGGCTGCGCCTTATTACTCCGAACCAGTTCTATGATTTGCAGAAGCGCAGTTGGAGCATTTCCCACCACATAAATGCCGCCATCCATCAGATCAAGCGCTGCATCCACTGCGGCCTTTGCCCGGGTGGTTCCCTGATCCTTGGCCGCCCGGGCGACTTCCGGTTTATCGATCAAACATTCAACAGACACGCGGAACCGATTAAGTTCTCCCTTTCGAATACCGACCCTTGCCATATTGGTATCGGTGATAATCGTTTTTCCGTTTCGAATGGCATCGATACCGGCCGTGACCGATCCGGGATGAAACCTGACGGTTTTCATGTATTCAAAATCAGCGGTCGTGTGTATCATCCGCCGGACGATCTGCCACTGCTCCGGGGTGAAATCGTGTGTTCCGGCTTCCCCATCGATAATCTTAAAGCTCAACGATTCAATGTCATTCGGTTTCATTGCCGTCCTGTCCTTTCGTACCGGTATTTCCTGCAGTTATCTACAATTTTCCGGGCAGCCTCCGGGCAGCTTCCGAAATGGAGATGAATATAGCTTCCGAGACACCGGTCGATCTGAAACCCTTCGGTTTCCCGCTTTAAACCGGCACGGGTTGACACCCGGTACGCGGTTTTAATCTCATCCGGATTTGAGCAGAGCTCGGAATAATGGAATTCATGCCCCCTTATCTTAAATCCTTGATTTCCGATAACCGTATCATTCAGCAGCGTAATTTCGCGGTAACCGAGTGCCTTTAAGCGGGTATGCATCCGGGTCTCCAGCGGGAATATCCCCGCCATGGGAAACCGCCTTCCGTCTGTGTCAATCAATGCCTCGCTCAGATACATAAACCCGCCGCATTCGGCATAGACGGGAAGTCCTTTCCGGCTTTGTTCGCGTATTTGTTCCAGGACACTCCGGTTGTCGGATAGCTGCTTTGCAAAAAGCTCGGGATAGCCGCCTCCCATATAGAGCCCGTCAAGATCTTCAGGCAGTTTCTCGTCTTTTATTGGTGAAAAGAACACAAGATCCGCACCGTTTTCTTCAAGAAGATCAAAGTTGTCGGCATAATAGAAACAAAACGCATTATCCTTTGCCACCCCTATTCTGACGTTTTCCCCATTCAGTCGTGATTCGGGTTTTTCTGAAAGAGCCGGTATCCGAACTTCAGGCAGAGAACGGATCAACGATTCAACATCGATGTTCTCTTCTATAAGCGATGCCAGACTGGATTTTGTTCCGCTGCTCATCTGGTGGTCTTCTTGGGTATACAATCCCAAGTGACGCTCCGGAATTGAAACATCCGGATGATTAACGATACCGCCCAAACAGGGTGTCTTCACCGTGCTCTCCAGGGCCTCTCTCAGGTATTCAAGGTGCCTGCTGCTGCCGATATTATTGAAAACCACACCCGCGAGCTTAAGGTCCGGATCGAAGCCTTCAAAGCCCTGCACAAGGGCTGCGGCGCTGCGGGCCATGCTCTTTGCATCGACAATCAAGAGGACCGGTAGATTGAGCCATTTTGCCATCTGAGCGGTTGAACCGGCTTCGCTTTTTCCGTCATACCCGTCGAAAAGACCCATCACGCCTTCAACAACCGCAATATCAGCCCGGTAAGAATTTGACTCAAAACAATTGAGGTTGGTCTCCTTGGAAAGCATCCACCCATCCAGATTACGGCAAGTCCCTCCGGTTATCATTGAATGATGCCCGGGATCGATGAAGTCGGGCCCCACCTTAAACGGTGCGACCGTGTATCCCCTCATGGCCAAAGCGGAAAGCAATCCCAGGGTTACGGTTGTTTTACCGCTTCCGCTTTTTGTGGCGGCTACGACGAGTCCTTTTATTTTCCTGTCCTCCGGCATCATATTTGTCAAGAATCCTGGGGATCGGTCTCGATCCGCCGGATCAAATCCAGAGGTGAGCAATCGGTATCGAAAACCATATGGACCATGCTGCCCGGCTGCGCATATGGAACCGACCGCCCGGTACCATCGATGATCTCTTTTATAACATCGGGGCGGGGTGGGCCGGACGCACCGATAATATTAACCCGATCCCCTTTAAATACTTTGTTTCTTACTTCCACACGGGTGAGTGAGGAGTCGCCGGCTTCCAACACCTTACCCGCCAGTCGATACTGACTTTGTTGCATCTGATTTTCGAAATTGGGAAGGATCTGATCCGGGTCTCCGAAATAAAAACCGGTACTTAATCCCCTTGAGCTTATATTTGAAAGCTCATGGATCCAGTAATCTTCCACCGAGTATCCTTCCGGCTTTTCATAAAAAGTATCGATGGCTTCTCGGTATACCTTTACAGCAGAAGCCACATAATTGATCCCCTTCATTCGTCCTTCTATTTTTAAAGAAAAAATACCGGAAGTTATCAGTTCAGGAATGTGGTTGATCATACACAGATCCCGGGAATTGAAAATGTAGGATCCTCGGTCATCTTCTGTGATGGGATAATATTCACCGGGGCGAGTTTCCTCCACTACCGCATAATTCCACCGGCACGGATGGGTGCACATCCCGCGGTTGCTTTCCCGACCTGTCATAAACCCGCTGAGCAGGCATCGCCCCGAGTATGCAACGCACATGGCGCCATGCACGAAAGCCTCAACTTCAATCTCCCCGGCTTCAGCGATTTCCCTGATTTCATCCAGCGAAAGTTCTCTTGCCGCATTGATTCGTTTAACCCCGAAATTCTGCCAGAATAATGCGCTGTTCAGGTTGGTGGTATTGGCCTGCGTGCTCAGATGAATCGGGATGTTCGGAATCCGTTTCCGCGCAGTCGCAATGATTCCCGGATCTGAAATAATGACGGCATCGATGCCCAAGTCTCCCACGGATTGAAGATAATCGGCAACAGCTGTCTGTTCCGAGTTTCTAAGAAAAACGTTGCAGGTCAGATAGACTTTTACGCCGTGAGTATGGGCGAATCCGAGGGCTTTTTCCAGCTCGGCCAGGGTGAAATTACCTGAAAAATTTCTCAGGCTGAACTCCTTACCACCCAGATAAACGGCATCCGCGCCATAGTGGACGGCAATTTCGAGCTTTTCAAAATTTCCGACCGGTGCAAGGAGTTCGATTTTTTTATCTATTTGTGTCATTTCGTTTGAATCGGACGCAGATTAACGCAGATCATGATTCCGTGAGAGTTTCGGATTAAAGCGTTTCTTCGGCAAAAATCCGTTTAATAACTTCCTCCAGGCTCTGCTGCCAGGGTTTCTGCTTTACTCCAAAACTGTGTCTGATTCGATCACAACACAATGCAGCATAAGCCGGTCTTTCGACCTGAGTCGGATATTCTGAAGTCGGGATGGGTCGGACTGCCGGTGGTTTGACGGGTTGAATCCGGCCGACCACCTCGAAGATAGTCTCCGCAAACCGGTGCCAGCTCGTAATCCCTTTGCCGCAGTAATGATAGGTTCCCCAGGCGGGTTCGGATGCTTTGAAAAGCTGCTCGGTAACGGATAAAATAGCTTCTGCAAGATCCGTTGCGCTGGTGGGACACCCGAACTGATCGGAAACCACGGATAGCTCCTGCCGTTCCTTTCCCAACCGAATCATGGTCTTAACGAAATTATGTCCGTAAACACCGTACAGCCATGACGTCCGGATGATAATATGCATGGGCAGGAGTGATTCGATCACCTGCTCGCCGGCCGCTTTGCTTTTGCCGTATATTCCCAGCGGCAGTACCTGATCATCTTCCACATACGGTTCGTTTTTCTTGCCGTCAAATACGTAATCAGTTGAAACGTGAATCAGTGGGATATCATGATCGATACAGATCCTGGCCAGATTTTCAGCCCCATCCCTGTTGACCCGAAAAGCTGCTTCCGGTTCCGATTCAGCCTGATCGACATTGGTATAGGCCGCAGGGTTAATGACAAGATCCGGCTTGACCCTTTGGAAGGTTTTTTTGACCCGATCAAAATCCGTGATATCGAGTTCATCTTCAGATATCGGAACTGCTTCGAATGAATAGTCGACAACCTGCCGGATTAATTCAAAACCGAGTTGCCCGGTTGTTCCGGTAATAAGCGCCTTCATGATTGACTTTCAAATTTGAATAGGTGTTCTGATGGGATTTCAGACAGGCAGGGATATTTTTCATCTTTTGCAGATAGAACGGGCTCTCTGATGGGCCAGTCAATGGACAGATCCGGGTCCGACCATAAGACGCCCTTTTCATTTTCCGGAGAGTAAAAATCGGTGCATTTGTATAATACATGAGCGGTTTCGCTTAACACGCAGAATCCGTGTGCAAATCCTTCACTCACAAGAATCTGACGATGATTTTCCTCTGACAAAAGAACCCCGACCCATTTGCCGAAAGTGGGAGACCCCTTCCGAATATCCACGGCCACATCATATATCTCTCCTGTTATGACCTGTACCAGTTTCGCCTGAGACTGCGGCAGCTGATAATGCAATCCTCTCAGGGTGTTTCGGCTGGAATAGGATATATTGTCTTGAACAAACGTTCTGTCGATATTACTGTCCCGGTACCGTCGTTGGTTGTGGGTTTCCATGAAGAATCCCCGATGATCTCCAAAAACAGCCGGTTCTATGATGTATACTCCTTCCAAATCGGTCGGCAAAACCCTCATGATAATTCACCATCATACTGCAACATATCCAATAGATACTGTCCATAACTGTTCTGAATCAACGGCTGGGCGAGTTTCTTTACTTGCTCAGCATCGATGTACCCCATCCGATAGGCGATCTCTTCGAGACATGCTATTTTCAATCCCTGGCGCTCTTCGATCACCTCAATAAATTTTGAAGCCTGCATCAAAGATTCGTGGGTACCGGTATCCAGCCACGCTGTCCCACGGCCGAGTTTTTCCACGTGAAGCTTACCCATATTTAAATAAGTCGTGTTCACATCCGTTATTTCGAGCTCTCCCCTGGCAGAGGGTTTCAGGTTGGCGGCAATATCCAGCACCTGATTATCGTAGAAATATAGTCCGGTCACCGCATAGTTCGATTTCGGAGCTTTCGGTTTTTCCTCAATACGGATCGCTTGACCTTCCTTGTCGAATGTAACGACACCATAGCGCTGTGGATCCTTGACCCAATATCCGAATATGGTGGCCCCGTTGTTCCTTTCTCTGGCACGATTCAGTCTCTCGGAAAACGCATAAGCATAGAAGATGTTATCCCCCAAAACCATGCAGACAGAACCGTTTCCCACGAATTCACGCCCGATGATAAATGCCTGTGCCAGTCCTCCGGGATGGGGCTGCTCTGCATATTCAAAAGAAATCCCCCATTGGGATCCGTCCTCAAGCAGCTGTTCAAAAAGTGGCAGATCATGGGGAGTCGAAATGATAAGGATTTCACGGATTCCGGCCAAGAATAGCACGGACAGCGGATAGTAGATCATGGGCTTGTCATAAATGGGTAATATTTGCTTGCTGACGACCCTGGTCAGGGGATAAAGCCTGGTGCCCGAGCCGCCTGCCAGAACAATTCCTTTCATTTTACTGCCTTTCCGGATGAGATTGCGTTTAATGATCGATTTTGCTAAAATCGC
>Ga0180009_10006289_pt1 | contig 12491 bp, 12 predicted proteins | sample OS_PC_MetaG_FD_123537 | JGI IMG/M metagenome (GOLD analysis project Ga0180009, IMG submission 123537) | Groundwater microbial communities from the Aspo Hard Rock Laboratory (HRL) deep subsurface site, Sweden - OS_PC_MetaG | ecosystem: Environmental > Aquatic > Deep subsurface > Groundwater...
GCCGGGACCTCAAGGAGTTTCGGGAATAGGGCTGTCGGGGAGTGACATGGGGCTCATCAGTCTGTTAGACGCCTTTTCCATGTCGGGATTTATCGTCGCCGCGGTCTTCAGCCTTCGAATCCCCGAACCCACCCTGGGAAATCCACCTCGTATTCTGCTTTTTCTGGCCATGTGCCTGTACGCCCTGATCGGTTTTTTCAACCTGCTCGAGCACACGCGGGTGACCGCAATATTCGACCCCTTTGAAGACTATCTCGAAATCCTGTTCGTTCCGCTGCTGCTGTTTTTTTTGTTTTCTTTTCGCTCGGCCCTGGCTCACCAGGAAAAGGACCGCGCCCTGGAGGCCCTTGAAAAAAGCGAGGACAAGTACCGGCTGATCGTGGAAAACCAGAACGATCTGGTGGTCACCCTGGACAATGAGCGGCGGCTGGTCTTCGCCAGTCCGAGCTACTGCCAGTTGTTCGGAAAATCCGAGGCGGACCTGCTGGGACGGTCATTTTTACCCCTGGTTCACGAAGACGACCGGGAGATCGTATCCCGTTCGATCGAGGAACTGTATAGGCCGCCATACACCTGCTTTCATGAAGAACGGGCCATGTCGGCCCGGGGCTGGCGTTGGCTGGCCTGGTCCAACCGGGCCGTCCTGGACGAGGAAGGCAGAGTGACCCGGATCATCGCCGTGGGCCGGGACGTCACCGATCGAAAGGAAGCCGAAGAAGCCTTCAGGGAAAGCCAAACCCGGTTCCGTCTGCTGCTCGATTCGACGGCCGAGGCCATATATGGTCTGGATACCGAGGGCCGGTGCACCTTTGTCAACCCGGCCTGCCTGCGGCTTCTGGCCTACGACCGGCAGGAAGACCTGATCGGACGCAACATGCACGACCTGATCCATCACACCCGGCCGGACGGATCGGCCTATCCCATGGATGAGTGCAGGATATTCTCGGCATTCAAAAGGGGAGAAGGCAGCCACGTGGACGACGAGGTCCTGTGGCGGTCCGACGGCGCCGCGTTCCCGGCCGAATACTGGTCATTTCCGGTTTACAGCAACGGCCGGATCACCGGTGCGGTGGTCACTTTTCTGGATATCACCGAACGAAGACACGCCGAACAGGAAAAGGAAAATCTGATAAAAAAGCTACAGGCCGCCCTGGCCGAGGTCCATACCTTGCAAGGCTTTATCCCCATCTGCGCCAACTGCAAAAAAATCCGGGACGACGAAGGATACTGGCAGCAGATCGAACAGTATATCCAGGACCGGTCCGCGGCCCGTTTCAGCCACGGCATCTGCCCCGAGTGCCGGAGCCTGCTGTATCCCGGATTTCCGAACAACAACGAGTAGAAACCTCGTCCGGTCCAAGGCCTGCTCCGGATACGAAGGCCCGCCGGCGTCCGGAGCCCGGAAACCGGCGGGGGGTGCCGGTCAGGACGGCCGGATGGCCTTGAGCCCGGCTTCCATGATGGACAGGCCGCGTTCGAGTTGTTCGTCCGTTATGACCAGGGGCATGAGCAGCCGGATGACGTTGTTGTAATTGCCGCAGGGAAGAAGGAGCAGTCCGTTTTCGTACCCGAAACGGACCAGTTCCCGGGTCTCCGCGTCGGCCGGCTCCTTGGTCGCCCGATCCCGGACCAGTTCCAGGCCCAGCATGGGCCCCAGACCCCGGACCTGTCCGATGATCTCGAAATCGTCCTGCCAGGTATCGAGGCGCTGCCTCAACGTTCGTCCCAGGGCCCGGCCCCGGTCGAGCAGGTCTTCTTCGGTCATGACCCGCAGGACGGCCAGAGCCGCGGCGCACGAGACCGGGTTGCCGCCGTACGTCGAACCCAGCCCGCCGACCTGGGGCGAGTCCATGAGTTCGCTCCGGCCGACCACGGCGGAGATGGGCATCCCGCCTCCCAGGCTCTTGGCCACCAGGGTGACGTCCGGTTCGACGCCCCAGTGCTCCATGGCGAACCAGCGGCCCGTGCGGCCCATCCCGGTCTGGATTTCATCGGCGATAAAGATCAGGCCGAACTCCTCGCAGATGCTTTTCAGCTTGGGAAAGTACTCGGGCGGCGGGGTGATGAATCCGCCTTCTCCGGCGATGGGTTCGACGATCAGCGCGGCCGCGGTTTCAGCGGCGGCGTGGTTGACGAAGAAGTCGTGCAGATGATCAGCGCAGGCCGCGCCGCATTCCGGATGGGTCAGGCCGATCGGACACCGGTAGCAGTACGCGTAAGGCATCCGGTATATTTCAGGGGCGAAGGGGCCGAAGCCGAATTTGTACGGCTTGACCTTGCTGGTCAGGCTCATACCCAGGAGCGTCCGCCCATGGAAACCGGCCTCGAAGGCGATAACGGTCTGCCGGCCGGTGGCGTGGCGCGAAATCTTGATCGCGTTTTCCACGGCCTCGGCCCCGCTGTTGAACAGGGCCGTCTTTTTGGGGAAACGTCCCGGCGTCAGTTCGGCCAGCTTTTCGGCCAGCTCCACATACGGTTCATACATGGTCACGTGGAAGCAGGAATGGATCAGCTTGTCGGCCTGGGCCTTGATCGCCTCGACGACCCGGGGGTGGCAGTGCCCCACGTTCAGGGTGCCGATCCCTCCGGCAAAATCGATCAACTCACGGCCCTCCACGTCGACGATCACCGCCCCCCGGGCCCGGTCGGCGAAATGGGGGGTGATGTTGGACACGCCCGGCGGTACGGCCTGGTCCCGCCTCGCGGCCAACAGGTCCCGTTTCGTTGGCATAATCCCCTCCTTTGCTCACACGTACTTAACAGAATCACTCGTTTCGGGCAAGCGGCTTGCCCTTGACGCCGGGAACCCCGGCTGGGTATCCTAAAGGAAATGAAACGGATGGGACCATGCTGAAAAAAAGCCAGGTGAAATACTTCGTCGAAAACATCCTGATCATCGCCCTGGGCGGTTTCATATACGTGGTCGGCGTCGAAGGGATTCTGGTGCCGCACCGCTTCCTCAACGGCGGCCTGGTCGGCATCAGCCTGATTATCAAGTATCTGTTCCCGGCCCTGGGCCTGGGCGTAATTTACGCCCTGCTCAACATACCCTTGTTCATCCTGGGCTGGTTCAACATCAGCCGGCGCTTCGTGCTGTTCACCGGGTTCGGCATCGCCGTGTTTTCGGTCCTGGCCGACCTGCTGGATGTCCAGGCTTTGCCCGTCACCGATCCCATGCTGGCCGTTATTCTGGCCGGTATCATCTGCGGGTTCGGCGGCGGGATCGTTTTTCGCACCGCCGGCTCCCTGGGCGGGCTGGACATCCTGACCGCCTACCTGTACAACCGCTTCGACCTGCGCCAGGGGTTCACCTCCTTTCTGGTCAACATGGTCATCCTTTCGGCCGGGGCCCTGTTGTTCAACCTGGAAATGGCCCTGTACACCTTTGTCTTTGTTTTCATCCAGAGCCGGGTCACCGACGCGGTGATAACCGGATTCAACCGGCGCAAATCCATCATCGTCATCTCGGACCGCTCCCGGGAGATCGGCGACTCGATCATGAACGACCTGGGACGCGGCGTGACTTTTCTCGAAGGCTGGGGCGGTCACAGCGGCCAGGAAAAGCGGGTGATCTTTTCGGTCATCACCCTTTTGGAACTGGGCCGCTTGAAGAGCATCGTCTTCACCGCGGATCCCGAGGCTTTTCTGGTCGTCAACGACACCCTGGACGTCGTGGGATCGACGCTGGGCCAACGTAAGCTCTATTAACCCGAATCTTGCAGTTGGGTTGGTAGCGAGGCGTCGAAATGCATAGCGAAACGCGAAGTCGGACCGATTTTTGGGCCGCAGGCGTATCAGGGGATACGCCCTGGGCCGAAAAGCGGGAAACGAGCGTTGCAGCACACATTTCGGCGCCGCAGTAGAAGCCAACTGCAAAATTCGGGATTAAGGGAGGACTTGCCATGAAACGCCTGGTCGCGCTCGTTTTTCTTCTCCTCCTGGTCCCCTTGACGACCGGGACCGGGGCCGCCGCGGACCGGCGGATCGTTTTCTGGACGGTCGAAGCGGAGAAGGACCGGGTCGAGGTCCAGAACCGTCTGGCCGACGACTTCAGGAAGCGGACCGGTATTGCCGTCCAGGTCGTTCCGGTTCGGGAAAACCGGCTGGTCCAGCGGATCATGGCGGCTTTCGCCGCCCGGTCGCTTCCGGACGTGGTTTTTCACCCTCTGGATTTCACCATCGGCTGGGCCGAGGCCGGGATTCTGGACATCCAGTCCGCCGTCCGGGTCCTCAATCATCTGGACCCCGGGACTTTCGGACGGGGCCCCCTGGATATGGTTCAAGCCAGGGGTGGACACGCGGCCGTGCCCGTGGACGGATGGGGCCAGCTTCTGCTTTACCGGCGGGACCTGTTCGGCCCAAAAAGCCTGGCCGTACCGGACCATTGGGCTGCCATCCTCGGAGCGGCCGGGGCGTTGCACCGGCCCCCCGAGGTCTGGGGCTTCGAGGCGGCCACGGACCCGGGACAGGTGTACACCCAGCAGGTCTTCGAACACTTCGCCCTGTCCAACGGGGTCAGGCTGGTCGGCGCGGACGGCCGGGTCGATCTGGACACGCCGGCCATGGTCGAAACCCTGGAATTCTACAAGTCCCTGGCCGGCTTCAGCCCCTCGGGAAATCTCTACTGGCTGCACACTCGCCTGGACTACCTTTCCGGCCGGGCAGCCATGATCGTATGGTCGCCCTTCATACTCGACGAACTCTCGGGACTGCGCCGGGACCAGCCCGTGGTGCCGGACCTGGCCCGAGACAACCCAGGATTCCTGGCTAAAAACACCGGCTTCGTCTCCCGGATCAAGGGGCCGGCGGGCGGTCCGGCCCAGTACGGCCAGGTCGGGTACCTGGGCATTACCGTGGACGCGGACCGGGGCTCGGCCGAAAAATGGGTCGAGTACCTGCTGTCCGACGGCTACCTGACCTGGCTGGGCATGGCCGCCGAAGGCAAGCTGCCTGTCCGCAAGGGGACCGCGGACGATCCGGAACGCTTCGTCCGGGGCTGGAAGAATCTGGAATTCGGGGTGACCACCCGGGCCAGAATATCCGAATTTTACGGGGAGGAAACCGTCCGGTCCATCATCGCCGGCGTGGACGAGTTCGACCGATGGGGATTCGGCCGGGGCAAAGGGGCCCTGGTGGCCAAAATTTACGGCACCAAGGTCGTGCCCGAAGTGCTCAAAACCTTTCTGGACGGCCGGATCGATGCTCGCCAGGCCGCCCGGACCCTGGACCGGAAAATCAAGGCCCTGGAATAACGAACGGACCACCCCGCCCAGGACCAAGGGCACGGAGGCGGATCAACCATGGCCACCACGCTCGCCGACCGTGAAGCCCGGCTGGCCTTTCGGCTGCTGGCGCCGACCGCGCTCATCGTTATGGCCGTGGTCCTGTTTCCCGTGGCCTGGAACCTCTGGCTCAGCCTCAAACCGATCGGGCTGGCCGACCTGCGGGGCGACGCCCTGTTCCGCCTCGACCTGGGATTCGATAATTACCGGACCGTGATTCAAGACCCGGACTTTTCCGGGGTCTGCCTGACCACCCTGATCTACGCCGGCCTGGGCAGCGGGCTGTCCATCCTCCTAGGCCTGGCCGCCGCCCTGCTGGTCCATGGCGAGTTCAAGGGCCGCGGCCTCCTGCGCGGCCTGTTCATATCGCCTTATATCGCGCCGGTGGTGGCCGTGACCTTTGCCTGGAGCTTCATCCTCGACCCGCAACTGGGCCTGGTCAACCGGCTGGCCATGGACTGGGGACTCTGGCACCGCCCGATTCCCTTCCTATCCCAACAGGGATGGGAAACCGACCTGTGGGGCTGGACGGTCTACCTGCCTTTGGCCCTGATCTCCGTCATCCTCTTCGAAGGCTGGCGCTACTTTCCCTTCGCCTTTCTGTTCATTCTGGCCAGATTGCAGGCCATCGACGAAGACCTCTACCTGGCGGCCCGGGTGGACGGGGCCGGTCCGCTACAACGGTTCCGGCACGTGACCCTGCCCCAACTCTACACCGTCCTGGCCAACCTGTTTCTGTTCCGCTTCATCTGGACCGTCAACAAGTTCGACGACATATTTCTTCTGACCCGGGGCCAGGCCGGAACCAAGGTCCTGACCGTCAGCGTATACGAGCATGCTTTCGGACGTTTCGATATCGGGGCCGGGTCGGCCCTGGCCATGCTGCTTTTCGCCCTGCTGACCCTGTTTCTTGTGGCCTATTTCAGATGGATCGTCCGTGAAGCCGAAAGCTTTCTCTAAAAGTTCGGCCGGGAGGCTGGAATGAGCACATCCACAAGAAGCGTCCTGAACCGGGAACGGATGGAAGAGGCCCTGATCCGGGTCCTGCGCCTGGCCGGGTTCATCCTGTTCCTGCCCCTCGTGCTCCTACCCTTTTACTGGATGGTCATCAGCGCGCTTCGGCCTCTTCAGGACCTCCTGCTCCGTCCGGCCAACCTCTGGCCCGACTGGGACCGGATCGGCTTTCAGGCTTTTTACGACGTCCTGTTCGAGCACGGCTTCCTGCGCTACATCCTGAACAGCGCCTACGTCTCCCTGGCCACCGTCGTCCTTTCCACGGCCCTGGCGGTCCTGGGCGGGTACGCGGTCACCCGCCTGCGTTTCAGGGGACAGCCTCTCCTGTCCCACGGCATCCTGCTGATATACATGTTCCCGGCCATTGTCCTGGCCGTGCCGCTCTACGTGATCTTTTCCCGGCTCGGGCTCAGGGACTCGGTCCATGCCCTGATTCTGGTCTATCTGGCCCAGACCCTGCCCGTGGCCCTGTACATGCTCCGGAGCTATTTCATGACCCTGCCCCCGGAACTGGAACACGCCGGACTGGTCGACGGATGCACCCGGCTGGGAGTCATCTGGCGCATCGTGCTCCCCCTCTCGGCGCCCGCCCTGGCCGGGGTGGCCTTATACACTTTCATGATCGCCTGGAACGAGTTTCTGTTCGCCTTCATGTTCCTGGACACGCCGGAAAAATTCACCCTGTCCCTGGGCGTGGTCCAACTGGCCGAAAGCGTGCATCTGTCCAAGCAGTTGGTCATGGCCGCCTCGGTCCTGGTCACGTTCCCGGTCCTGGTGGTGTTTTTCCTGTTCGAGCGTTTCCTGGTCCGGGGCCTGGCCGCGGGCGCGGTCAAGGGGTAGCCGTGTCCTCCCTCATGGTCCAGGGGCTTTACAAACGGTTCGGCCAGGTCGTCGCCCTGGACGGTGTGGACCTCGACGTGCCGGACGGGACGTTTTGCGTGCTGCTGGGACCTTCGGGCTGCGGGAAAAGCACCCTGCTTAACGTGGTTGCCGGCCTGTTGCCCCCGGACCGGGGCAGCGTGTCCATGGACGGCCGGCCGGTGGACCATCTCGCGCCCGGGGAGCGGGACGTGGCCATGGTCTTCCAGAACTACGCCCTCTATCCCCACATGACCGTGGCTGGAAACCTCGGCTTCGGACTGAAGATGCGGGGGACCTCCAGGAAAGAGATCGAAAGGCGGGTTCTGGAAACCGCCCGGCTTCTCGGGCTGGAGACGCTGTTGGACCGGAAGCCTCGGGAGCTGTCCGGAGGGCAGCGCCAGCGGGTGGCCATGGGCCGGGCCCTGGCCCGGCGGCCCAGACTGTTTCTGATGGACGAGCCGCTGAGCAATCTGGACGCCAGGCTGAGGGCCGCGGTGCGTCTGGAACTCAGACAACTGCATCGCCGGTTGAAAGGGACCATCGTGTACGTGACCCACGACCAGGTCGAGGCCATGACCCTGGGGGACCGGGTGGTAGTCATGCGGGAGGGTCGCGTTCTTCAGGTCGGCGCCCCCGAGGATGTTTACGAGCGTCCGGCCGACACGTTTGTGGCCACCTTTGTCGGTTCGCCGGAAATGAACCTCTGCCGCGGCCGGGTGGTCCGGGGGACGGCCGGCTTCATTTTTCAAGGCGACGGGTTTATCATCGACCTGGCCCGTACAGGAGTCGAGTGGACGGAAGGGGAGGTCGAACTGGGTCTTCGGCCGGAAGACCTCCGCATCGAGGGAGACGACGGGCTGATCATCGAGGTCGAAATCGACCTGGTCAGCCACGCGGGCGCGGAAAAATACGTTCATGGTCGGCTGGGCCGGGAGACGATCACGGCGCGGCTGGACAAAGGAGGCCGCCTTCAAAGCGGGGACCGGGCCGTCTTTTCCATCCAGGCCGGCCGGCTGCATGTTTTCAGAGGGGGCCGGCGCGCTTGAGGCCCCCGGCAAAACACCGGTTGACAACCGGCCCGTGAACCCGTATCACCTAACCGCATGTAAAAAAGAGGGAGATCGACCCATGTCGAACCCATTGGCTCGTTCTGGCCTGCTTCTGCTCTGCCTGGCCCTGGCCTGGTGTTGTTGCGTTGATGTCCGGGCCCAGGAAAACCAAGGGCGGGAACAAAGCCCGGCGGCCGAGGTCCAACCCCCGCCCCGGCCTGCCCGGGAGCGGGTCAGGGTCGAGGTCTGGGGCGGGGGCGTCGGCCAGGCGGACCTGGAAGGGAGCCAGGGCGGGTTTTCGCTCTTCCGAACCGGTCTGGCCCTGGACTACGCCGATTTCAAGTTCGCCTACGCCCGAAAGGTGTATTCCTGGGACGACAACCAGCACCTGCCCTTCGGAAACCGCGGTGAAGACCCCTGGACCGGGTTCCAGGCCCTGGGGGTTTCGTTCCGCCGGTTCGGACCGGTAACCCCCCAATGGATGTATTTTGCCGGCGGAGGCGTGTCCTCCTCTTTCGAGGACGGCGCATCGGGACTGGTGGGCCCGCGGGCTTTCGGAGGATTCACCTACGCCGGTTCTCCGGGCTGGCAGGTCAGCCTGGGGCTGGGCGTCTTTCACAACCGGGTTCACGACACGATCCTGCCCATGATCGGCGCGAACTGGAATCGGGGACGGGGCTCGGGCCGGGATGCGGCCGGCTGGGCCTTCTCCCTCGGTTTTCCGGAAACATCGGTGGCCTACCGGTTCAACTCCACGGTCCGTCTCCGACTGGGCCTGTCCTTCGACCGGGACATCTATCAATTATGCGGCGGCAATCCGGCCAGCCCGGGCGGTTATCTTGAAACCCAGGACCTGATCGGCGGTCTGTATCTGGACCTGGCGCCCGCCGATCGGTTCAGGCTCACGTTCGGCCTGCAGCATGTGTTCGGCCGGGAACTGACTCTATACGACCGGGACGAACGGGAACTGAGGACCTACGACGTGGATTCATCCCTGGGGGGCGTCATCAACGCGGTCTTTGTATTTTAGAGGCCGCGTTCTCCCGGAGCGGAAAGGAAGGACCATGTACGACTTGAAGGGAAAGGCCGCCCTGGTGACCGGGGCCGGGAAGAAGACGGGCATTGGTTTTGCCGTGGCGGAAAAGCTGGCGGCCTCGGGCGCCTCGGTTGTCATTGCCGACCTGGGCGGGCAGCCGGCTCAGGGCGGCGAGGTCCGGACCGGGACGCGGGCGGAAATGGATGCCATCGCCGAGGACCTGGCCGGCCGCCATGGGGTTCGCACCCTGGCCGTGGACCTGGACGTGACCTCCGCCGACTCCATAACCGCCATGATGGATCGGGTCCGCGAGGGATTTGAAAGGGTCGACGTGCTGGTCAACAATGCCGGCGCGACCTTTGGCGTACCCAATGCCGTCCACACCTACGACGAAGCGGCCTGGATGAAGACCATCGATGTCAACCTGCACGGTGTCTTCCGGGTGACCCGGGCCGTAATGCCCATGATGGCCGGCGGTCCGGGCAGCGTGGTCAACGTCGCCTCCCGGGCCGGCAAGGTGCCGCCGCTGTTCAACGGGGCCTACGCCGTGGCCAAGGCCGGAGTCATTATGATGACCAAGGTGATGGCCAGGGAACTGGCCGGGCAGGGCATCCGGGTCAATGCCGTCTGTCCCGGCCAGATCAGTACCGATCTCGAAGCCTGGCGTTTCGACCTGGAGGCCCGTTTTCTCGGGACCACGGCCGAGGCCAGAAAAGCGGAGATGGTTGGAACCATTCCCCTGGGGCGGATGGGGGCGCCGGCCGAGGTAGCCGACGTGATCGTCTTTCTGGCCTCGGATGCCGCCTCATATATGACCGGACAGGCCGTCAACATCACCGGCGGCCAGTTGATGGAACTGTGATTCCACATTGCCTCCCATGACCGACTCCCGGACAAAAGACCCCAAAGGGCCGGGCGTTCTGTACGTCGTGGCCACGCCATTGGGAAACCTGGAGGACCTGACCTTCCGGGCCGTTCGGATTCTGGGAGAGGTGGACATGGTTCTGGCCGAGGACACCCGGCGGACCCGGAAGCTCCTGACCCACTACGGCCTGAACGTTTTCTGCCTGAGCTATCGCGAACAGAATCACGCACGGGTCCTGCCCAAAATACTGGACCACCTGGAAAACGGGCGCCACGCCGCCCTGGTTTCCGACGCCGGCACGCCTGGCCTGTCGGACCCCGGAGCCCCCTTGGTCCGGGAAGTCGTCCGACGCAATCTGCCCGTCGTCCCGATTCCCGGCGTGTCCGCCCCGGCCGTGGCCCTGTCCGTTTCCGGTCTGCCGGCCGAGAGTTACGTCTTCGTGGGATATCTCCCGGCCAGACCCGCTGACCGGAGGCGGACCCTGGAAGCCGTCCGCGCCGAGTCCAGAACCCTGGTGCTTTTCGAAGCGCCTCACCGCCTGGCATCCTCCCTGGAAGACCTGGAAAGCGTGCTGGGCGACCGAGAGGCGGTGCTGGCCCGGGAAATGACCAAGATCAACGAGGAGTTCATCCGGGGGCGGCTGTCCGAAATCGCCGGGCGGGCCTGTGGCCGGGAGGGCCGGGTCAAGGGAGAGGTGACCATGGTCGTGGCCGGGGCAGACAGCCGGGCCGCCGAAGGGCTGACCCGCCGGGAACTCGAGGAGATCATTCAGGGCGACGACCGGCCCGTCCGGGAAATCGCGGCCGACCTGTCCGAATCATCCGGCATGAGCCGGAGCGACTTGTACCGGCTGATTCTGGACGTGACCGGAAGGCGAGGATGACCCCAGCCGGGGCCTGGAATCCTCTTGAGGGTGCCGGGTTGTTAACTGTCTGATATTGCCCTATATTATAAAGATATGGTGATGATTGCCGTTGACATGCGCTCAATTTTGGCATAAACTGGTCGTCTTTGATGTCCGGCGGGGTAAGCGGCCGTGGAACTGACGACCTTGGTCCGTGTGGTCTGGCGGTCCTTCTTTCTGCAGGCGGCCTGGAACAACCGGGGCCAACAGAATCTGGGACTTGCCTCCGCCTTGCTCCCCGCGCTGGAAAAGATACACAGTCGGGGCATATCCGATCTGACCGATGCGCTCAACCGGGCCTTGAAGCCTTTCAATACCCAGCCGTACATGAGCGGGCCGGTGCTGGGCGCTTTGATCAAGGTGGAGGAGCTGGGACCGGACCAGGGGTTCACGCCTGAAAGGATCGATCGGTTTCGGAACGTTCTGGCGGCGGCCTTTGCCGCGGTGGGCGACGCATTTTTCTGGAACGCGCTTCTGCCGGCGGCCGCCGTAACGGCCATGTTCTGGTCCGTGTTGAACGAGTGGATCGGGCTGATCGTCTTTCTCGCTTTTTACAACCTGGCCCCGCTGTCCATCCGTATCGGCGGCGTCTGGTTGGGCTACCGCTACGGCACGGGGGTCGTGACCGTGATGGAACGCCTGGCCCTGCCGGTTCAAGCTTTGCGGGTCAGGCTGTTCGTGGCCGGGGCGCTGGGCGCCCTGGGGGCCTGGATACTTGTGAACGTAGCTCCCGCTGATTGGAGCCGGACGGACTTCTGGAGCGTCAGTTTGGTCTCCGTTGTGCTGATCCTGGCCTTTTCGCGGTTCTTCAAAAGAAGACTGCCGGTCGAATTACTGATTTATGGGCTATTTGTCGTCCTGACGGCCTGGACCCAGGTGATGTCTTAATTCTTGAAAGGGCATGAATGCGGTGAATTCGGGGATTTCTGAAAAATCACGCCAAATGGTCATCAGCAACCGGCTGGGGCTACACGCCCGGGCCGCCGGCCGATTGGTCGAGACGGCCAGCCGTTTCGAAAGCATCATCGTTTTGGAAAAAAACGGGCAGTCCGCGGATGCGAAAAGCGTCATCGACCTGCTGGGGCTTGAATGCCCCATGGGGACACGGGTTTTGATCTCGGCCTCGGGCGCCGACTCGGACCAGGCCGTCGAGACCCTGGCGGAATTGATCGAAAACAAGTTCGGAGAAGAATGAACCTCCCCCCTCCATTCGTCAAGGACGATGCCGCCTTGATCGGCGTGCCCGCCTCACCGGGCATCGTCATCGGCAAGGCCTATCTGGTGGATCGGTCCAAGGTCGATTTCATGTACCAGAGCCTGATCAACGAGGCCCTCATCGAGGAAGAGGTCAACCGCTTCGAGGCGGCGGTGGCCCAGGCCCGGGACCAGCTCGAGGAGATCAAGGCCGGCGTCCCGGATGAACTGGCCAGCCATGCCTACATCCTGGATACCCACCTCCTCCTGCTTAAGGACAAGCTCA
>Ga0180009_10006290_pt1 | contig 12490 bp, 13 predicted proteins | sample OS_PC_MetaG_FD_123537 | JGI IMG/M metagenome (GOLD analysis project Ga0180009, IMG submission 123537) | Groundwater microbial communities from the Aspo Hard Rock Laboratory (HRL) deep subsurface site, Sweden - OS_PC_MetaG | ecosystem: Environmental > Aquatic > Deep subsurface > Groundwater...
ACCTTACACAATCCACGATAGTTTTCCACAGTGCTTCTAATTTGTTTTTTTCATCAGCGGATTCCGGTGTGAATTCAACCAGGTTTTTATTCATTTCGATTTTCATTTTTTCTCCTTTGGCTTCATTTGATGGTGTTATTTTAATAATTCAAACCTTAAAATGTTGGTAATGATTATACGATAGTTATTCAAGTTCTATACCAAAATGGTGTGAACAGCCTGGTTTCCTTCCGTTATAATAATCTTCAAAGCAATAAAGATTAAAAAAATACAGATAATTTTATTAATCACTTGAAAATACGATTATTTTTTTGTTAGTATCTGTTTTAAGAATTTCTAATCGAATTTTAATTTTCACTATTATAGTTTTCTTATAGTTGGTACACAATCGTATTGTTTTTTTTGTTGATTGATACGATCATTTGAGACATGATTGTCTCTTTGGCTTTATCCGAGCATATTTCATATTTTTAAAGCATTGCGATTTATTCAATCAAAAAGTGTTTTTTATACCGTTTAATCAAATGTTTTGTATGTCTGGTATGATGCTTGCTAAAGTTTAACTATCTTGTACGAGGGTACATTAAACAACTCAGGGGGATAAAAAATGGTAAGGTCTGATGTGGGGAAAAAAAGAAAAAGTGTTGAAAAGCCCAATTCCTACTTTGCTCTAAGATCTGAAAATGAGATATATTTTCAGATGGCATCCATTTATAAACAGGTTGCCAATGATAAAAACAAATTGGTGAACAAGATTTTTAAAGGGTTTTTAGCAGACAGCAACGCTTCTAAATTTTTTATGGATAATTCTTTGTAAATAACCTATATAGGTTCAGGTTGTTGTTTTATTTTTTATTCATCTGTGTTTTTTAAATTCTAAAGTTTATTATGGTCTATTCTTACAATAACACAATTTAAAAAAGGAGAGAAAATTATGGCTGAACAACTTGGTATTTATAAATGTGAAAAATGTGGCAATATTGTGCAGGTCCTTCATGGTGAAAAACCACCGGTTATGTGTTGCGGACAACCAATGGATCGAATGGTTGAAAATACAGTAGATGCGGCACGGGAAAAACATGTGCCTGTGATTGAAAAAGTTGATGGCGGATACCTGGTAAAGGTTGGAAGCGTAGCCCATCCCATGGGGAAGGATCACTTTATTGAGTGGATTGAACTTACGTCAGAGGATAGTGTGTTTGTGCAACGTCAGATGTTGACACCTGCCAGTGCGCCTGAAGCGAAATTTAAAACAGATGCTGCAAAAGTTGTTGCCAGAGCCTATTGCAATCTCCATGGTCTTTGGAAATCGTAAAAGCCCGGCAATGTGAATAAATGGTAAAACCCCACTGTGCAGAATTCTTAAAGCACAGCGGGGTTTTTAGTTAAAAGAATCAATGGTATTCAGTCAGTTTCCCAGCTAAAAGCCTGATGTGACTCATTTCTTCTTTGATAATAGTATCTATTTTAGATTTGCCCAGCTTTGCAGGAATCAGTTCTTTCATTCCAAGATAAAATGCAATGGAATCTTTTTCTGCCTGCAGGGCACTTGTTAGTATGTCTTTTATTTTATTACCGGGTTGTTCTTTTTTAAAAAAAACGCGGGTGTCTGCCAGTGCCTTCAGATAAAGGGCATTTTCATCATTGGGATCAAAGGTTGCAGGAAATGTTTCTCCATCTTTTAATTCTTTTTGCATATCGGCAAAGACTGCTTCATGTTCGTCTTCCATTTGAGCCAGATCAAATAGAAAATTTTTATATATTTCCCCTTCCACCCTGTTTGCTGCATCCCGGTAAAACAATGCACCGTTTTTTTCAATTTTTACAGCGATTTCAAAAATATCATTTGCATTAAACTCGTTACCCATGCTTTCCTCCGGGTTATCGTTAGTTTATGATAACCGCTCCTTTAATGTTTTCGCAATTTTTACACCCAGATCAAAACATCTGTTAAGATCATCTTCATCAGGAACATATTGAACTTTAACGCCTTCGTCAATAATATCCAGCTTCATTTCTGAGAATTCCTTATTCAGAATTTTTACAGCTTCGCCGCTCCATCCGTAAGAACCAAATGCAACCGCGATTTTGTTCTGGGGTCTTAACCCTTTGATATAGGTCATGACATCTGCGATAACCGGGAAAATACTGTTGTTCAGTGTTGGGGAACCCACGGCAATTGCGCCGGCCTCAAGTATTTCGGTCATGATATCGCTCCGATGCCACTTTCTTGTGTTCATGAGTCTGACATTCACATCTTCAGACTCAATACCACTGGTAATGGCACGGGCCATTTTGGTTGTGCTTTCCCACATTGAATCAAAAATGATCACCACTTTTTTTGCGGGTTCCTGTTTGGACCATTTGTCATACGCCTCGATGATTTTTGACGGATTGTCCCTCCAGATGATACCATGATCCGGACAGATCATATCGATTTTCAGGTTCATTTTTGCGACATCTTTTAAAAGTGCCTGTACCCTGGGCGAGAAGTGCAGCAGGATATTGGCATAATACTTTCGAGCATGGGGAATGATTTCATCTCCAATTTCATCATCAAAGAACATGTCACCGGCATAGTGCTGTCCAAAGGCATCACTGGAAAACAAAATGGCTTCCTTGGCAAGGTAGGTAAACATACTGTCCGGCCAGTGAAGCATCCGTGTCTCAAGAAAAGAAAATGTCCTGTTCCCGATCTTAAGTTCATCACCGCTTCCCACAACCTGAAAATTAAAGTCCTTGTGAAAATGGCTTTTCAGATTTTTTGCGCCCATTTTTGAACAATAAATCGGTTTTTCTTTTCCGATTTTATCCATCACTTTGGGGATGGCACCGGAATGATCCATTTCCGTATGATTGCTGATAAGAATATCAATTTTTGCCGGGTCAATAATTCTGCTGATATTGGAAAGCAGTTCATCTGAAAATTTTTCCTTTACCGTATCAATGAGAATATTTTTTTCACCAAGTACCAGAAATGCATTATAGGTTGTACCTTCATAGGTAGAGTAGCCATGAAAATCTCTGATATCCCAGTCGCGGCATCCAACAGAATATATCCCATCTGCTATTTCAATGGGTTTGTACATTTATTTGTTTCTCCTTATATTGCAAATCAATCCATTTTTTCAAAATTTTCTTTGGCAGCACCGCAAAGGGGACATACCCAGTCTTTGGGCAGATCTTCAAAAGCAGTACCGGGTTCAATACCGTTATCCGGGTCACCATTGGCAGGGTCATACACATATCCGCATACACATTCATATTTTGCCATATTGTTCATCCTCCAATAATCCATTAATAAGTTAAAATAATTTGTTGCATTTCTTATCGCACCCTGAACATTGCAAAGAGTGTGCCTTGAAATTCTAAGTTTTTTCTTCCTGATAAAAAGTGTTTTAACTTGAAGATTATTATTATAGTATAAGACGCGTAAAATCAATGAATCATTTATTTCAAAGAGTAAAACATGCATCACACTGTTTATATAAAAAGAACAAAAATCAATGCATCGATAAAAACTGTTTTTGACTGGCACGCAAGGAATGGCGCTATTTTAAGATTAACCCCTCCCTGGGCACCTTTGAAAATGATCGCACATAGTGGTGGCGGTATCCAAAAGGGAGTAAAAGTAGCATTCCGAATGAGCCTTTTCAAAATACCCATGATCTGGAAGGCAGAACATATCGATTATCAGGAAAACAAACTGTTTAAAGACAGGCAGATAATAGGACCTTTCTCCAAATGGGAACATACCCATCGATTTATTCAGGATGGTAAAGATAGCACCATTATGGAAGACAATGTTGAATTTGAATTGCCGTTTGGATTTTTAAGCCGGCCATTTTACGGTTTTGCAAAAAAAGAATTTGATCGAATGTTCAGGTACAGACACAGGGTACTCAAGTATGACCTTGAACATCATGTGGATATAACCCCTAAAAAAAGAATACTTGTTTCAGGCGCCAGTGGAACCATAGGCAGCATTCTGGTTCCTTTTTTGCGGACCTGTGGACACGAAGTGATTCGGCTGGTTCGAAAAAAAAAAGATCTGTTAGAGGATGAACTTTTCTGGGATCCATATAAGGGTATTCTTGATCTTGAAACAGCAGGGCCTATTGATGCTGTGATTAATTTAAACGGTGTTGATATTTCAAGAGGCAGGTGGACAAAAAAACAAAAAAAGCAAATTGTTACCTCAAGGATAATGCCAACTCGCCTGCTGGTGGAAAAAATGAAAACGCTTGAGAAAAAACCTGAGGTTTTTATTTCTTCTTCTGCCATAGGATTTTACGGCGAAGGAGAGGATAACATTTTAACCGAAGCTTCAAATATGGGAGAATGTTTTATTTCAACGGTTTGCAGGCAATGGGAAGATGCATCCCTTGATGCCCAGAAAGCTGGGATCAGAACCGTTCAGCTCAGAATCGGCGTGGTCCTCACCCCTGCAGGCGGTGCCCTTAAAAGAATGGAACTGCCGTTTAAGACAGGTTGCGGGGTCAGACTTTCCCACGGCAGACAGTTCATGAGCTGGATCAGTATGGAAGATGTATTGTCCGGGATTCTGTATCTGTTGAACAATCATAAAATAAAGGGCCCTGTCAACCTGACCGCCCCAAATCCTGTCACAAATATTAAGTTTTCAAAAACCCTGGCCAAGGTTTTTAAAAAAAAGGTGTTTTTTGTTTTTCCAAAATTTCTAACATGGCTTTTATGGGGCCAAATGGGGAAAGAAACGCTTTTAACCAGTGCCCGGGTAAGACCCCAAAAACTTTTGAACAACGGGTTCTCTTTTCAGTATGAAACGCTTTTTGGCGCATTGAAAGATATGTTGGGCAGATAGGATCGAAAATTTTTTAGTGGAAGATTACCAATCTAAAAAGCTTGGATAGACCAAAAATGAATGTCAAATTAAAAATTCTTTTTTCAATATTAATGATTACTGCCCTTGTTTTCGGGTTTATTCATATTTATTTCCCTGCAGACAATTACAGTTTTGAAAGACTTCATGTCTTTCTTTTCAATCTGTGTACCGGGGGAACCATCCTCCTTTATTATACACAGGGCAGGGTAAAGGTATCCAAAACCGTTATCTTCTTTTTTCTGGGCTCATTGATTTATGCATTTTCAGCTTTTTTTAAGATCTATTCGGTTACCATACTTGTCTCAGTTTTGCTGTTTGTGCTGGTTGAAAAAATTCGGATTGAAAAATTTTCTTTGTTACCCATACTTTTTTTTAAATTCAAAGAACCTGTATCACAAAAATTTCACCAGGCATCCTTGCTGTGCCTTTCCATTGGGATTGTCATGGCCTCTCTGGTTATTTTAAACAATGAATACTTCAAGTTTGTGACCATGGAAAAGTTGACATTAAATACATTTTTTTTAGGATTTTCTTTTCCGTTGTCTTTAATCACACTATCTTTGGTATTTTCGATGCTAAAGAAAATAGAAGGGTCATCCGTCAAAGTGATTATGGAGGTTTGTTTCTGGACCATTACTCTGGGGGTGATCATTTTTTTTGTCTTTATTTTATTTGAACGGTTTATTTCCCAGATTTTTATAACATCTGCTCTTTTCATGGCGGTCATAACCGTGTTTAATCTCTACATAAGATTTGCAGATAAAATTCAACAGAAACTTTTTTTAACGTCAGGAATCGGCTTTTTGATTGTTACGGCCATAACCGGGATTGCATACATATTCATGCAGATGTCCGAAGGGTATGATCCTTTAAAAACAAAATGGCTGCTCCATATTCATGTGTTTGCATCATTGTATGGCTGGAATCTTTGCGGCCTGTCTGTTATCTGCAGATTTGATGATTTCCCCATAAGACTGCATTCGCCAACCGTCATCGGTATTCACTGGCTGACAGCCATTGTTTTAGCACCCCTGGGCGTTTTTTACGGTTGGTTTGCAATTCTTTCCATTATTGGATATTCTTTTATCACACTGACACTGTTTTTCAGCAGTAACGGAGGCAAATCATTTGACGAGTAATCGTGAGAAATTCCATCGGTTTTTAAGCCTTTTTACAGGCAATTCAAAAGTACTTGTGGTGATCAATGCAGATCCGGATGCCATTGCCAGTGCCATGGCAGTCAAACGGCTTTTATGGCGCAAGGTCAGTGAAGTGTCCATTGCTTATTTTAACAAGATCAGCAGGCCGGATAACCTTGCCATGATTGAATATACAGAACCCGGAATGGTGATGCTTGATGCGGTTAACAAAGAAAATTTTGATTCCTTTGTTGTGGTAGACTCCCAGCCGGATCACAATGAACAGTTTTCAGGGTTTGATTTTGATGCCATTATTGATCACCATCCTTTGACCTGCGATAAAGCAAAATTTGTTGATATACGATCAGGCTACGGCGCCTGTTCAACCATTATGACCGAATATATCAAATGCGGGAAAATAAAACCCTCCACCAAGCTTGCCGCAGCCCTGATGCTCGGCATTAAAACCGATACCGCAAATTTTACAAGACAGGCAACCCTGAAAGATATCAAAGCATTCCAATACCTGTATCAATTTGCCGATAATAATATTGTCACAAAGGTTGAAAGAGCAGCACTGAACCAGGAGGACCTTGATTTTTTAGAGAAAGCCATAAAACAAAGAAAAGTAATCAACAACCGGGTTTTTTTTCATGCAGGCCATATCACCAAACCAGATGAACTGGTAATGGTGGCAGACTTTTTTTTAACCCTTACAAAAGTTAACTGGAGCATTATTTCAGGTGTCTATGAAAACAGACTGATCATTATTATTCGAAATGACGGATTGAGGAAAGGGGCCGGAAATACGGTTAAAGAAGCATTTTCCCTGTATGGATCAGCCGGGGGGCACAAGACAATGGCAAGGGCTGAGCTGGATATGAAACTTATCCAAAAACAAATAAACTCTATTTCTAAAAAAGCCGTTGGTCAATGGATTATTTCGGTCATTGAGAAAACAGCCGGGAAAAAAATTGAATAATTATAGATAGATGAGGTTGAATATCAAAACAAAACCCAATAGATCAAAAGCCTTATCAACCAGTGAACAACGGTATCGGACTCTTGTAGAGACAATGGGTGACGGGTTAAGTGAAATAGATGAAAACCAGGTCACAACCTATGCCAATGATATGCTTTGCCAAATGTGGGGTCGCTCAAGGGATGAGATTATTGGGAAAAAAGTCGATCAATTTTTAGATGAAAAAAACAAAAAAATACTGTTTTCACAATTGGAAAAGCGTAGAAAAGGGGAGAGTGCTTCCTATGAAATCGTATGGACCCAAAAAGACGGTTCTAAGCTTCATACCATTATGACGCCAACCCCTTATTTTGATTCAAATGGTGATTTTAAAGGCAGTTTTGCCGTTATTACAGATATTTCAAAGCAAAAAAAAGAAAAAAACCAACTGGAAATAAGGGTAAAACAGAGAACCCGTGAACTTGAAAATAAAACCAAAAGCCTTGAAGAAGTCAACACTGCTTTAAGGGTTCTGTTAAAAAAAAGAGAGGAAGACAAAACCATTCTTGAAGAAAGAATGTTGTTAAATATCAGGGAATTGGTTACCCCGTATATTGAAAAAATAAGGGGATCACAACTCAATGACCGGCAGCAAGGATGCCTTGATATCATGGAAGCCACTTTGAATGATATTGTTTCTCCATTTTTGCATAAGCTTTCTTTAAAATTTTTAAATCTGACACCATCTGAAATCCAGGTGGCCAACCTGGTAAAATTTGGGAAGACAACCAAGGAAATCGCTCAGATTTTAAATTTGTCAGGAAAAACCATTGAGTTCTATCGTAAAAGTATTCGAAAAAAAATCGGGATCACAAATAAAACCATAAACCTTCAAACTTTTTTGTCTTCCACTGACAAAAATGGGCCGACCTGATATTTTTAATTGGGTTTTCCACAATAACTCATAAAAGAAACATGAAGAATGCGTATGCATTTTTCATGTATAATAACAGGTATATTTTATACCTGTTATTACCCTGAAATATACCTCTTGTTGATCAACGCTTCTCAGGATATTAATTAGGCTGATTATTTGTGTGTAAAATTTTATCGTATCCGGATTTATTCGGTTAAAAAAACATAAAAGGAGGTGAGGGTTTCGTTCAATAAAATTTATAACTTATTAATTTAAACCAAGGAGATCGTTAAAATGAAAAAGCTTACGTATTTTTGGATTATTCCCTTTTTTTTAAGTATATTTTTCTTTACGTCAACACTTTTTGCTGCACCGATTAAATTATCCTATTCAAATTTTTTTCCGCCCACTCATGTTCAAAGCATACTTGCCCAGCAATGGTGTGATGAAATCAAAAAGCAAACACAAGGAAAAGTGGTTATTGAATTCTATCCAGGGCAGACACTGACCAAAGCAAGCCAGGTTTATGACGGTGTTGTTTCAGGAATTTCCGATATTGGAATGTGCCTGTTTGCCTACACCCGGGGAAGATTTCCCGTTTTGGAAGCTGTTGATTTACCGATCGGCTATACAAGTGGTGTTCAGGCTACCAAAGTGGTAAATGAGTTCTATAATGAGTTTAAACCCAAGGAATTATCAGATACGCAGGTGATGTATCTTCATGCCCATGGAGCAGGCGTTCTTCATACAAAGGGAAAGGCGGTTCGAACCATGGATGATTTTAAGGGACTCAAACTTCGAGGCCATGGCACCAGCGGGCAGGTTCTCCAAGCCCTTGGTGCTACGCCGGTTTCGCTTCCCATGCCGGAACTCTATTCAAGTCTGCAAAAAGGTATTGTTCAAGGTGCCCTTTATCCCATTGAAGTAAATAAGGGCTGGCGAATGGGAGAAGTCGTCGATTATCTTACCATGAGTACTTCCATCGCTTATACCTCGTCTTTTTTTGTGGTTATGAATAAAGAAAAATGGAATTTAATTCCAACCGACCTTCAGAAGATTATCAATCAAATTAATCAGGAATGGATCATAAAACATGGCCTGGCCTGGGATGAAAGCGATAAAATAGGCCTGGAATATTTTAAAAGCCTTGGCCATGAAGTGATTGAGTTAAGTGATGCTGAATCAAAAAGATGGAAACAAACAATCGTCCCTGTTATGGATCAATATATTCAAAAAATGAATGAAAAAGGATTTGACGGTAAAAAAATTGTTGAATTTGTAAAAACCAGCCTGGAAAAGAATCAGTAAATATTTATGGTGCTGGTTTAAATTTCAACTTGTAAAAATGACTTTAGACAGATTAAAACATTTGGAATAATGGTAAGGCTGATTTTCAAGTGACCTCCTGAAAAGAATGTTGCCCCATTATTCCAAATTTTACTAAAGGATGAGCCAAATGAATCATCAAGAATACTGGAACCCGGTTTTGGAGACAATGCCACTGGAAAAACTTAAATGCCTGCAGTTTAAAAAATTTAAACGAATATTAAAATGGGCATATACCCATTCCAAGTTTCACAGGGCACTCTATGATACGGCAGGGTTAACCCCGGAGGATATTTGTTCTTTTGATGATATCAAGAAAATTCCAAAAGTTGAAAAATCCATGATGAGAGGTATTCAGAATAAAGATCCTTTTCCCTATGGAGACGCCTTATGTGTTCCATTAGAAGAGGTCTCAATTTACCGGCAGACCAGTGGGACCACAGGACAACCTGTGTATCAGCCCGATACCTGGCAGGACTGGGAATGGTGGTCGGAATGCTGGGCATTTGTCCTGTGGGCCCAGGGATATCGTCCCAAAGATCGGGTGTTCCTTCCTTTTGGGTATAATATTTTTGTGGCATTCTGGGCCGGACATTATGCAGCTGAAAAACTTGGATGTGAAGTGGTTCCAGGCGGGGTTCTTGATACCCAGTCCCGTATTTTAAAAATAAAAGAATTAAAAGCAACAGCCATGATGGCAACGCCGACATATGTTTTAAGGATGGCAGATGTGGCAAAAAATAAGATGGGAATTGATCCGGCCACTCTCTGTATCAACAAGATTACCTGTGCCGGAGAACCGGGAGCCGGAATTCCCAGCACAAAAAAAAGAATGGAACATGCCTGGGGTGCAAAAGTATATGATCACTCCGGTGCCACAGAAATCGGTGCATGGTCCTATGAGTGTACAAAGCAGCCTTGCGGTATGCATATCAACGAAGCCATGTTTCTTGTGGAGATAGAAGACATTGATACCGGACAGATCATTGAAGAGCCAGGCAGAAAAGGAAAGATGATCATCACGGCTTTAGACAGAACGGCTCAGCCCTGTATTCGATTTGACTCCAAAGATGTGATTGAATGGGATTCTGTACCTTGTACATGCGGCCGATCCTTTAGATTAATAAAAGGCGGCGTGATCGGACGTGCTGATGATATTACAAAGGTGAAAGGGGTTTTACTATCACCGGCAGCCATAGAAGAGGTGGTTAGATCCATAGACGGACTTGGCGATGAGTTTGAGATTATTGTAGATAAACAAGGAGATGTCGACAGGATAAAACTTAAGGTCGAGCTGATGCCGGGGGTAGCAAAATTGAGTATTGAAAAGACATTAAAAGATCAGCTCAGATTGAAAACAAACCTGGGATATCAACTTGAATATTATGATTATGGCAGCCTGCCTAGGTATGAAGTGAAGGCAAAGCGGTTTAAGGATCTGAGGGTAAAAAATATCATTGAAAGGAAGATTAAAATATGAAAAACCTCCCGGACTTGAATAGGGTGAACGATAAAATCCTTAAAGTAAAGCAATTACTTCTGGAACTTGAAATTGAGGCAACACAATTTCCAGCCCTGTCAAGAAATTCAAAAAGGGCTTTGGCAAGCATAAAAATGCTGGAATTAAATATTTCAGATATCATAACATTTGACTTGGCTGATTTTTAAAGACTATATAATCGTCATAATCTGAAAAATTTAACATATGGGATTGTTACCTTTGCCTGTTGGCATGATGTTAAACTGTTAATTGATGATAGGGTATGGAAAATTTAATCTATTTGGTTTTTTTATTGGCTCTGGGGAAGTTATCCCGCCGATTATCTGTCTTTCCTGAAAACACCCCCAATGTCCTGAATCAATTTGTCATTTATATTTCATTTCCAGCAACAGTTTTACTCAAAATTAATGGAATTGATATCCAGACAGATCTGCTGGTTTTAGCATTGGTACCCTGGGTGCTTGTTTTTTTGTCCATTTTTGCGGTAAAAATGATTTCAAAATTTTTACACTGGGATAAAAAGTTGACCGGTGCTGTCATGTTGTCAGTTGCACTTGGTAATACCTCTTTTTTCGGATTTCCTGCCGTCAGTGCTTTTTTTGGTGAAAATAGCCTGGGATATGCCATTATCTATGATCAATTGGGATCTTTTATCGCCCTTGCAACATTTGGAACACTTGTGGTATCTGTTTACGGGACGTCTCAAAAAATATCCCTTAAAACAATCCTGTTCAAAATAATTGGATTTCCGCCATTCATAGCTTTGGTTGCGGGCTTTATTCTGGTAAAAACCCCAATTCCATTGATGATCCTAAAAATGATTGAGGGGTTGTCTGCCACTCTTATTCCCCTGGTCATTTTTTCTGTTGGCACCCAGCTCAAATTCAGACAACCTTTGTCAAATGTTAAACCCATTTGTATCACTATTGTTTTAAAGATGATCGTCTCACCTTTTATCGCCATCCTTATTTTAATGGCCATGGGTATTCAAGGCCCTGTTTTTAATATTTCAGTGTTTGAGGCAGCAATGCCTTCCATGGTCATGTCAGGAATCCTTGCAGCCGCCGGCAATTTAAGAGCTGATGTAGCAAATGCTGCCATTGGATACGGTATTCTTTTTTCATTTATTACACTTCCGGTATTGTATTATATATTGGGCTTTTTGCAGTAAATATCACGATGAATGAAAAATTTGATTTTAAATGGTCCCTGTTAATAATCGGGTGATGATTTGGCTCAAATATGGTAATAGGTATGATTTAAATTTTCATTTGTTTTAGGATGCCCTAACATGTTGTTGATTTTTCCACCTGTTGCCAAACCATGTGAACCGCCTGCCGGAGTTGCACTTTTATCATCTGCCTTAACTGAACACGGATTTTCCAGTTCTATCTTGGATGCAAATATCCAAGGACTTTTATATTTGATCAATTCAGATATTGTTCCCATTGATTCCTGGTCTAAGAGGGCATTAAAAAACAGAGAGCAAATATTGGCTGATTTGAAAAGTCCTTTTTTGTATGAAAACATGGACCGCTACCACCAACGGGTTTATGATCTGAATAAACTGTTGACTATCAGTGTAGATGCTAAAAGATTTAAGGTTACCTTAAGCGATTATTCAGATTCCAAGCTGTCTTCTGTTAACAGTAAAGATTTGCTGAAAAGCGCAAAAAAATATAAAGAAAATCCCTTTTACAATTTTTTTGAAGATAACCTCAGACAACAGATTTTAAATTCAGATTCAAAATTTATTGGAATCTCCCTTTGTTATCTAAACCAG